>Ga0208692_1000592_pt1 | contig 25620 bp, 17 predicted proteins | sample June2015DPH_20_1_3_FD_184721 | JGI IMG/M metagenome (GOLD analysis project Ga0208692, IMG submission 184721) | Peatland microbial communities from SPRUCE experiment site at the Marcell Experimental Forest, Minnesota, USA - June2015DPH_20_100... | ecosystem: Environmental > Terrestrial > Soil >... | reverse complement strand
GGCTAAAGAAGGCCGGGATTCTCGCCGCGCGTGGCGTTGTCAGGCACCCCCCCACCGAACCCTCTCCAGAAGTGCCCGCCATCGAACCAGCGCCTCAGGTACCTCCCACCATCGACACTGACCTCGAACAGCGGCTAAAGAAGGCCGGGATTCTCGCCGCGCGTGGCGTTGTCAGGCACCCCCCCACCGAACCCTCTCCAGAAGTGCCCCCCATCGAACCGTCAAAACAGCCGGCCATTGAACAAGACCTCAAACCTCCCTCCATTGAAATGGACGAAGCGAACAATACTGAACAGTGGCTGCTTGACGATCCCCGACATCAGGATGTCGGGCGCATCAACCACACCTTGCAGCTCATCAAGGATCAGATTCATCGGGTCGTCGTCGGCAAGGACGATCTCATCGAAGACCTCTACCTCTGTTTGCTCGCCGAGGGAAACGTCCTGCTCGAAGGCTATCCCGGCATCGCCAAGACGCGCGTTGCCAAGCTCTTCGCACAGACGCTGGGGTGCAAGTTCAACCGGCAGCAGTTTACGCCTGACCTCCTCCCTGCCGACATCACTGGAACCTATGTGTTTGACCGCAAGACGAGCGAGTTCTACGTCCGGAAGGGGGGGATATTCTCCAACATCGTCATGGTGGACGAGATTAACCGCGCGACCCCTCGCGCCCAATCCGCACTCCTCGAGAGCATGGAGGAGCGCGCCGTCACCATCGAAGGCACGACGTTCCCCCTTGAATTACCTTTCATGGTCATCGCGACCGAGGCCCCCGCCGGTTTTGAAGGAACGTACCCGCTGCCCGAGGTGCAGCTTGATCGCTTTACCGCCAAGCTCAAAATGGACTATCCCGACGCCGACGAAGAACTGGAGATCATTGACATCAAGGACCGGGTCGAAGAGAACACCGAGAGCGTTACCGACCGAAGCGACCTCTTGCAGATGATCGCCATCGCGCGACAGATCTATGTCGGCGCCGCCGTCAAACGGTACATCCGTAACATCGTCATGAGTACGAGACAGCGCAATGATCTTGTCTTGGCGGCCAGCCCGCGCGCATCGATTGGGCTGCTGCGGCTGTCAAAAGCCCTTGCCGCGGTTCGCGGAAGGAGCTTTGTGATTCCCGACGACGTGAAGGCAGTCGCTCCTATCGTGCTTCCGCATCGGCTCGTTGTCGCCCCCCGGTTTGACCTCGAAGGTGTCACTCCTGAGACAATCACAGAGGAAATACTCAATACCGTGGAAGCTGATGACCTGAGCGTGCTGGTGCCGCCTCGATGAAGATAAAGCCTCTCGCCTGGACTCTGATTGCCTTTGCCGCGCTACTCAGCGGCCTGGGCGCCTTCATCAGCTCGTGGTTTTACGCCCTTGGTGGCACCGCCGTCTTGCTGTGCGTTGCGTGGCACTATCTGACACTCACGTCGATTCGCTCGGGCCTGCGGATAGGGGTCACGAGAGTAGCCGACAAAGCGGTGGTCGGTCTCGGATCGGTCGTCACTTTTGACGTTACGATAACTTCGAACATGGCCGTCAAAGGCATCTATACCGACGTGCTTCCCGACTACGTTGCCCTCATTAAGGGGCGCAATTCCAAGGCGGTATCACTGGCTCCGGACGCGAACGAAGCCCTGCGTTACACCGTGCAGCTCACAAGCCGCAGCGACGTCGTTATGGAACGCGTGCAGTTTTCCCCGAATAACGATCTCTTCGTCGCAACGATCGATTTCGTGGCGAGTCCGGTCGCACTCACGCAGCCATCGGGGAAACTCACCATTGAAAAAGGCGCGGGCGCGAGCACCGTTGGCACCGGAATCGAAAGCAGCTCGGTCGCTGACCTCTACCGCCGCCGCGAAATTGGCAAAAGCATGGACGTCGTCTATGAGCGCGAGTACATGAGCTTCGACCCGGCGAAACTCGTCAACTGGAAAACGTCGGCACGGACGGCCGAACTGATGGTGAAAGAGATGATGCCCGAGTTTGAGCGCGGCGTGCTCGGCGAGGGCACGCCGATCACCTTGATCGTCGATCAGACCCGCGGCATGCTGCGCGGTGTCCCAGGGCAGACCAACCTCAACCTCGCCGTCAGTTTCGCGGGACGCTTCATTAAGGCCGGCCTGCAGCGCGGGAGCCCGCTACGCCTGGTCACCTACGACGACGAGGACGTTGCGGACCTAGAGCTGGGCGATTCGCCTCTCCACGTCACAAACATCGTCGACAAGCTTAACCGCCTTGAGTTTGACGGCCAACAGAAACATCGTGAAGACAAGGAGACTCCCCCTAATTGGAAGCCGGGAATCACGAGCGTGGACCTGCAGAGACTCAAGGGATCTTTCACGCTCACGGAAGATGAGAGCGAAGACGTTCGACGTTTTACCGAGATCATTTCGTGCGTGTGGGCACACGAGGAGGGCTATGCGCACGAGCTGGAACAATCATCCGCCTTTCGAGCGATTAGCACGTCGCTCGCCCGTGATGCCCGACAATCGGTTCTGGTCGTGCTCTCTGGCCTCGAGCACGACTTGGATCCCCTCATTGAGGGCATCCGGCTTGCCACGAAGCTCGGCAACGAGGTCTACGTGGTCGCGCTCTTTCCCGACGCATTCGAGACGTTCGAAGAAGCGCTGGTCAACATCGAAGATATATACGCACGCTATGAGAAGCATACTTTAAAGATTAACAGGATACGTGAGATCAGAGGCGTCACCGTCTTCGACGTCGCAATGAGCGACGTACTCGAAAACGTCCCCATTGAAAAATCGCTATTGGCGACGCGCTGACTGCACAAAAAACTCGAAGGTACGCAACGTGGAGATCAACAAAACGCTCTTCATTGTCGCGATTGCTGCGCTCGCAGCCATTAACATCGCCTCTCTGACGATCGGCGGCGTGATCATCGCGACGTTGCTGGTTATCCTCGCGTTCACGGTGGTGCGTCGGAAGAGCATCCCCGACTACGGTCTTTACGGCTTACTCGTTGCTGAGGTGAGCCTCCTCGGACTGCAGGCTCCGATTTGGCTCGCTTTCCTGTATCAGGCCTTGTGCCTGCTCCTCCTTGCGGCAGCGCTGTCGTCCTTCGCGTTCACGCGCCCGCTGTCCGAGTACCGCTCGCTTCTTGTGGAGATTATCGCAGCCGCTTCCGCGTTCGTGGCTGTGACCGGTGGCACGTTGTACGCGGCGCCATTCGATCTGAGCGGCCCGCAGCTTCTCGCGCTAGTGACAGGAGGTGCTCTGCTACTATTCTGTCTCTTACTCGCGATCGAGCACTTCTCCGTGCGTCTGCCGATGCCGAACCTGAAGAACTTTTGGACTAGACCATGAGCTCAGCACGCGTTCTCACACGCTCACAAGAAAACACCAGTCCGAGCGACATTGACACCGCCTCCCTCGTGCGCCGCTTATACGAACTGGAAGCAGAAAACGCGCGCTTCAAGAAGAGTGAAGAGCTCACGCGCAAGAACGAGTTCAGAGCCACCGGCGTTGTTCTGCTTATTCTCGGGGCGGTCTTGACGCTGATCGCGTATCTCTCGTACAACACCTCGACGACGTCGAACGTGTTGATGATGGTCGGGCTGGCCTTCCTTTTCCTTGGCGCCATAACGATATTCCTCAACACGGAGAAATTCGTCAGCCAAAAAGTCGCTGAACGCTTTCACTTAAGCACAACGATCGTGCTTGACGACCTGCTTCGCGATCTCAGATTGCGAAACAAGGGTATCTATATCCCCGCGTCTCGTACGGGGTCCGGAACGAAGGTCTTCGTCCCGTTGAGGCGCGCGTACAAACTCCCCCCTCAGGCATGCCTCAAGGACGATCGCACGTTCCTTATCGGCCTTTCAGACACCGCCGAGGAGGGCGTTTTGATGCAGCCCTTGGGATACGCCCTCTTCACGTATATCGAGGAGGACATGGACGTTCAGTGGAAATCGCTTGGCGCCGACGGCGCAGAGCACCACGGCCGATCCGAGCCAACGTCCGAGTCAGAGCAGCTCAGCAAGAAACTACAGGCGGTGCTCGTCAAAGGGCTGCAGCTTGCAGACTCTGTGGCTGTATCAGACCGCGACGGAGAACTGCGGGTCAGCTTGCAGAACTCAAGCTATTTCTCGGCGTGTCGCACCGTAATGGAGCGAGCTCCGCAGGTTTGCAAACAGCTCGGCTGTCCGCTATGCAGCTTGATCGCGTGCATTTACACGGAGTACGTTGATAAGGAGGTGATGATCGAAAGCACTCTTCGTGAAAATCGAGACATCAGCGTGACGTGCAAAGTTCTTGAGGTAAAATAGGTCATTATTCGTTTCGAATCTCTTACACACGCTGAAAAGCCTAGTAGGGCGAGAAGTTAGAATTCGAGTGGTGGGAACCATTGAGATCGGCATAAACGTGGTACGAGCCACACATGATCTTCTTGAACATTCTTGAGGCGTAACAGCCTCGCAAAGCGAGACCTCTTAGCTCTTGCTGGCGGAAGCGTTTCAATGCTCCATTTAGAGTGCTCTTCTGCTAATTGGATGATAACGTTTTTTGCGCTTAACGGCGTCTACTGTTATAACCGCTGGACAGTCTTTTAGGTCAAAAAAGCAAGATCAAGAAGTACAGTTGCGTGCAATCACTGGCCTGCTTGCTTCTAATGGGAAGCCTGCACATTGTCTTAAAAAAGCAGCAGTCTTCAATGTAAATGAAGATGTCAAACGTATACCGTACTGCCGAAGAAAGCGGGGCCTCAGTAGAAGAGCTCATTATCCTGTGCTGTATCAGACTTCAAGCAGGGACGCACGAAGTTAATCAGCTCGAAAAACTGCTGCAGAGCGGCGTAGATTGGGAAGCGCTCGTGCGGCTCGCGAGGGCGTGGTATTTTTACTTGGGTCCGCTACTCTACCAGCAGCTCAGCACACGGTGCCCCACGCTCGTCCCTCCCGCCGTCTTGGAGCAACTACATTCCGACTATCAGTCGAACGCAGAGCACAACAAGATGCTCATACGGGACTTGTTGACCATTGTAGAGCGCTTTAACCGTGAGGGCATCCCCATTATCCCCTACAAAGACCCTCTCTCAGCACGCAACGCGTATGGCAACGTAGCCCTACGCGTGTGCACTGACCTCGACGTGTTCGTCCGTGAGAATGACGTAGAGTGGGCTTCCCACGTGCTTAAAGCGCTGGGGTATACACGCGTTCCGCGAGTGGACGCGATCGAAGGCGAGCTCGAAGTAGCAATATTCTACGAGTGCGATTTTGCCAAAAATCCTGCTGAACTACATGCACGCGACGATCAAGAGCTCGCTGCGCTTCCGTTTGACTTCGAAAATGACCGTATCGGGAAGGTTGAATTGCACTGGAACTTTTTGCCGAGGCAGTGGTCTGTTACTCGGAACAACACCTCACTTTGGGAGCGGGCGAAGACGTTTTTGATCGACGGGACGCGCGTATGCTCGTTCTCTCCTGAGGACGCGCTTCTCTTGGCCTGCATCCACGGAGCTAAACACGGCTGGCAATGGTGGAATCTCCTTAACGACGTTGCCACACTCATCACCGCCCACACCGACCTCAACTGGGATCAGCTCGTGACGATCGCGCGCCAGCGCGGCTGTCTGCGCATACTCACCGTCGGCCTCCTGCTGGCGAATGAGGTAGCAGGCGCCCCGCTCCCTGAGGACATCAAACCACGCCTCGATCACGACCCCCGCACACGCGCATACGTGGAGAGGGTTGCGTTGCGGCTTTATCACCGGGAAGCTGCTTGGCACCCTGATTTTGCCGCAAATGCCTTTGACGGGCTCGCAGTGACTACGTTTAACAGAGATTTCCCAGGTCTCCGCTATGCCTTGTTTATGCAAGAACGTGCGCGGGACAAGTGTCGCTCCTTGCTTCGAGTAATGCTACTCCCAAATCATCAGGATGTTAAGATGTTGCCCGCATTCGCGTCACGCAAGAAGATGCTTTATTTGCTTCATCCAGCGCTGCTAATGATTTGGTTACTGCTATACCGGTTCAAGCTATGAACGAAAACAACCTATCCAAACATAGCCGATCAAAACCCAGTGAGCCAATTAAGTTTGGATCGCACTTCTTGGACTACAACTCATACTTTAATGCCAAAAGATTTTATAACGTGGGCTTTCAGTTGTGGTCTTTGGACTCGATTAGAACAGCTTCTTAAATGTCACTAGTGACGTGCCCTACGTAGCGTAAGATCACATGCAAAACATATACCGCACTGCCGAAGAAAACGGGGTCTCAGTAGAAGAGCTCATTATCCTGTGCTGTATCAGACTTCAGGCAGGGACGCGCGAAGCAGACCAGTTCGAGAAGCTGCTGCAAAGCGGCGTAGATTGGGAAGCGCTCGTGCGGCTCGCTAGAGAGGAGGTCCTGAGCCCCGTGCTATACCATCAGCTCAGCACACGGTGCCCCACGCTCGTCCCTCCCGCCGTCTTGGAGCAACTACATTCCGACTATCAGTCGAACGCAGAGCACAACAAGATGCTCATACGGGACTTGTTGACCATTGTAGAGCGCTTTAACCGTGAGGGCATCCCTATTATCCCCTACAAAGACCCTCTCTTAGCACACAGCGCGTACGGCAACGAGGCACCCCGCGTGTACACTGACCTCGACGTGTTTGTCCGCGAGACAGATGTAGCGAGGGCCACGGACGTGCTTAGCGCGCTGGGGTATGTGCACATCGCGCGGGTCGGGTCCCACAGCATCTTTGCCAAGGATCCTGCTAGTTACTATCGCACGTTTACTCCTGATCTTGTTTGGCCGTTTGACTTTGCCGATGACCGCACTAGGAAACTTGAGCTGCACTGGGGCTTTGTGCCGGGCCGGTGGTCTGTTACCCGGAACAACGATGCACTCTGGGCGCGGGCGCGGAAGGTACCCGTCGACGGCACAGACGTGTTGTCGTTCTCTCTGGAGGACAACCTTCTCCTGGCGTGCATCCACGGGGCGGCAATACACGGCTGGCTTTTTTGGGAGCTAGTCGAAGACGTTGCCACACTCATCACCTCCCACATCGACCTCAACTGGAACCAGCTCGTGACTATTGCGCGCCAGCGCGGCTGTCTGCGCATACTCACCGTCGGCCTCCTGCTGGCAAATGAGGTTGCAGGCGTCCCGCTCCCTGAGGACATCAAACCACGCCTCGATCACGACCCCCGCACACGCGCATACGTGGAGAGCGTTATCGCGCAAATTTTCTTTCACCGAGATGACACCTGGCGTTGGGGCATCATGGCAATGAACCTGCCTCCCGCAGATTTCCGTTACGTGGTGTTTATGCAAGAACGCGTGCGCGACAAGTGCCTCTCCCTGCTCCGCGTTGTGATACTGCCTGTTCCATCTGACATTGAAATGCTCCCCTCACTCGCGTCACGCAAGAGGATATTTTATCTGCTCCATCCAGCGCTGACAGTAGTACGAGTGCTAAAGTATCGGCTGAAGCTCCGCGCCTGAACGAAAACGCGCTTTCCAAGTCTGAAATCGATTTGTAGCTCTTAAAAGGGCTGCTCAAACACATAATCTGTTTGACTAGCAGGTGGGCGTGCCAGCGATGCCTCATTGAGCCGGAATACGTGAGGCACCTTACATTTTTTTAGTAAAGCTGTCCGATGCGATTCTGCTTTTGAGCAGGCTTAGCTAACTATTATAACTTGGCGCTTTTTTTGTGAGCAGCACGCAGAGCCGGTTAATAGCGCGATGTAAATCTCACGAGAAGCTTTGTAATATTGTTTCGGCAGTGTAGTTTGAAGAACATAACTTCGATCATCGTGCGTGCACAGCTCGAACGCTACATGCCACGTTCAGAGCAGTCGCTTTAACGCCGTTTTAGCTGTGTTGCGACGATCAAAGCGTAAAAAATATCGAACTCGAATCTGGTGTAGCTCCTATAACACCTCATCCAATCATCAAAACGGCGTTGCCAGTGTGAAAAATGTGAAAGTCACGCCCCCCCTTTACGGTTAGCCTCGCTTGGAAATCCTGTAATAATAGATTTTTTTACTTATCGCATCGCTCTTGGCTGCAAATCTCGGATGTTTTTGCGCGTAGAAGGACACGCATCTTTTTAAGCCTTGAACAACGGGATTCTTCGTTATCAATGAAACCCTCACGTTAGTGCAACGGCTGCATAGTGGAAGCGCTGAAAAATCCCAGTTTTGCAGCGCATCACGTGTTTTATTATATCTCTCCCCGTGCCACACCTCAGCTATAGTGTTGCGTCTAACATTGCCAAGTAGTTCTTTCCCTTCATAATCTACGCAACATAGAGGTACATCTCCGTTGACAAGGATAGTGATGGGCCTATACAATTCGTTGCAGTAGTTTGTCCTCGTGAGTGCAGTCACTAGCTTGTGCCTCAGCGTCGGATCTTGTTTAGTCTCTCCCATCTCCCATTGGCCCGCCCAGTTGGTCAAGCCATGCACAGCGACGTCATCCGCATCGCGAAATTCGTCCTCCAGCGCTCCAATAGTATCTCGATTCCGGGGAGACACGACCATGGTGATAGTTACTTCGGGGATATCCTTTCCTAGACGGTCCCTTAGTTCAATAAAATTATGCACATTTTTTCGCACTTCGTCAAATGAAAGATTACGCCGGACCGATTCATACGCTTCCTTTGTTCCGCCGTCGAAGCTTATGCGCAACAAGTCGAGCAGGTCGCCCTCTAATAAGATTCTCGCCAACCTTTCTGTAAGCTTTGACCCGTTCGAGAAAAGTACTATTTTGGCTCGGGGGGCCTTTGACCGTATCAGTCGCAGATAGTCGGGAAAATTTGGCACGAGCAATGCTTCTCCATTAAGGTACGGGTATACCCAGCCATCATAGCGCTGTTGTTCCAGCTCGCTAACAATTTTCTCGAAAAGTTCCAGTTCCATTATCCTAGGTTTTCGCTGCATAGACGATATAGGACACATAATGCAGCGTGCATTGCAAAAATTGCAGACTTCAATTCGGACTGCGCGAGGAAAATCTGACACAGAGGGTCTCATATTCGCGTGGAATGAATTTAATTTTTTAGTAAGACGAATCAAGATGAGGTGCTACGTTTATATTTTTTTTCTTTTCTCCTCCTGCTGAATGCGTAATTGGCTATTTTTGAAGTTTTAGAAACGTGCATAACCTTAGCTTTCGCAGCGCCTATATTCTTGTATTTGCGCGATATTCTGTAAGAAAAATCAGAGTCTTGTCCCTGCGCGTATCCTTTTAAGTTTTCATCATAGGCGAACTTTTCGAGAACTTCCCTATAATATGCGGTAAACCCTCCTGGAGCATTCTCAGTCTCACAGACGGAAACATCAGGATTTGAAGGATACGTGCAAAATCATGAAAGTCGAAATTTGCCCGTTTTTGTCCCCACTCCCTGTAAAAAAATATCGCGAGAAATAATCTGCTATTAAGTAACCTATTGACGCTACACCCTGGTGCGCTCCTCATTGACCAAACCAAGCCGCCGTTCAGGCCTGCACGTGTGTCATCTTCTTTTGGCCAGATGTGCTCTCCAAATACGCATCTGATTCTATCAAAACAAGGATTGTTGAAAACTTTTAGGACTTCTCTCACGTAGTCTTCATCAAGGACGACATCATCTTCGAGAACTAGCACTATGTCGCCCGTACTCTCCCGTACGCCAATATTTCGTTGGTGTGTGAGACCTGTCTCTGAACGGACGTATCTAATTCTAATTTCTGCCCTATTGTTCTTGATGACTGAAGCTTCCAATCCATCTTTATCACTGACATCAACGATTACAATCTCGTCTGGTTTAACTGATTGATTGTTCACTGAACGAATACACGTAAGCACGTCCTGTGGTCTGTTTTTTGTGGCGATGAGTACAGACACGGCGTCGCCGCGGACAGACGTGGTAGCATGATGCGGCATATCCCACTTTTTTCCAGATTTTCTAAATTAACATTGGAAGCGCTTTTTGTCATGGCTTTGACGTGCGATGGTGATTTGCAGTTTACAACACTATCGAGATAAAGAAAGCTACCCGTATGTAACCTCGCATTAAGCCACGATTGGCGAGTGTAAAAGACGATCCGGCGCCTTTAGCGCTTTTTTTGCAACGCGAACCGCGAAAGCTTATAAGCACCTACCATTGTGTGGGCGCAACGTTACGACTTGTGGGAGAGAATGTCACATCGGGAAGAACATCGATAAACTAGATACGATCATAACTGCGTAGCAGTATGCATAGACGGATATCTCTGTACGCTTTAAGGCTGATCAATCCGAATATGCGAAAAACTCTTGAGGCACTTGCAAGGCTTGCAAGGCAGCAGCATTCGCTAAGCAGGCGTTGCCCTGTAACTGCGATGAGCGCGATAATGATTGAATGAGGTGTTACGGGAGCTATTCAAAATTAGCACCACTCCCATATTTTTTTGCGCTTTGATCGTCGCAACACAGCTAAAACGGCGCGAATGCGACGGCACTGCACGTGGCATGCAGCGTTCTTGCTGTGCACGCACGATGATCGAAGTTGTGTTTTTCAAACTGCACTGCCGAAACTATGTAATAAAGCCCCTCGTGCGAAATCAACAAGGCTATGTTACGTTAGATTTACCTCAGACTCGTGAAAAAGTGTTAGGCACTCTGACATGACAAACGTGTACCGCACCGCTGAAGAAAGCGGGGCCTCCCTTGAAGAATTAATCGTCCTCTGCTGTATCAGGCTTCATGCAGGGACGCGCGAAGCAGACCAGCTCAACAAACTGCTGCAGAGTGGCGTTGAGTGGGATAAGCTCATACAGCTCGCTAGAGATGCAATCATAACTCCGCTGCTCTACCTGCAGCTCAGCACAGTGTGCCCAACACTCGTCCCCCCCGACGTCACGGAACAATTGCGCACCGACTTTCAAGCGAATGCACAGCACAACGCCATGCTCATACGTGATCTGTTAACGATCGTTAAGCGCTTTAATCGTGAGGGCATCCCCGTCATCCCCTACAAAGATCCCCTCTCGGCACGCACAGTGTATGGCAACGATGTGCCCCGCGTGTACGCTGACCTCGACGTGTTCATCCACGAGGGTGACGTCGCGAGGGCCACAGAGGTTCTCCGCACGCTGGGGTACTCACACATATCGTACATCGATGCGATCGCAGACGCGCTCGATGTGGCAATCGAGTACCATCGCATCTTTGCCAAGGATCAGGTCAGTTATGAGCGCATGTTTAGTCGTGATCGCGTTGGGCCGTTTGACTTTGCTAATGACCATGCTGGGAAGCTTGAACCGCACTGGAATTTTTTGCCGGGACGGTGGGCTATTCGCCGTAACAACGAGCCACTCTGGGCGCGGGCGCGGAAGGTTCCGGTCGGCGGCACGAACGTATTGTCGTTCTCTCCGGAGGACAGCCTTCTCCTGGCGTGCATCCACGGGACGGTAATACATGGTTGGCTAGCGTGGAAGCTTCTTAACGATGTTACCGGACTCATCAATCACACAGACCTCAACTGGGACCAGCTCGTGACGATCGCGCGCCAGCGCGGCTGTCTGCGCATACTCACCGTCGGCCTCCTGCTGGCGAATGAGGTAGCAGGCGCCCCGCTCCCCGAGGACATCATACCACGCCTCGATCACGACCCCCGCACACGCGCATACGTAGAGCGTGTCGCATTACAGTTCTTTCACCGAGACGCAACTTGGCATCGGGGTATCGTGGCAACGAACCCCGCTCATTCAGATCTCCGTTACGTGTTATTTATGCAGGAACGCGTGCGCGACAAGTGTCGCTCCCTGCTTCGCGTAATGATGCTGCCTGTTCCATCTGACGTTAAAATGTTCCCCTCACTCGCGTCACACACGAGAGTGTTTTATCTGCTTCATCCGGCGCTGATTGTTATAAAACTATTGCGGCATCGGCTGAAGCCCCACGCGTGAACGCACATCTCTGTGTGCGGCGACTGAAATCCCGCGGTTAATGTCGGTTGGTCGGTCGTTACATCACATGTAACTGGGCTTTATTCGTTTGCCAAGCGGTATATAGTGATTAATTCTTACGAGAAAGTTGTCCGATTGCTTGTGCGGAGACGAGCGATTTTTTTAGTAATATTGCAAAATGCGCATCGCTAGAGAGAAAGCCAGGGAATACATTTTTTAAGCAGTACCTCGTCTCCAAAGTTTGCCGAGCGGCTTGTAAAATGCGCCCCCCTATAGAATGAAAAAAGACATGCGTGGGCTGTTATGAAAATCGGCTTATTAAAATATGAACATTCGTTGCTCCGCGTTCGCGCACAAAATCTTGGAGACGAAATCCAAACCCTTGCTGCGTTGCAGTTTTTGCCGAGGGCAGACACACAGTTTAACCGCGATACCCTATCGAAAGCAGAAGCCGATGAACCCCACCTGCTAATTATGAATGGGTGGTTTTATCTTACACCAGACTCGTTCCCCCCCTCAAAATCAATATTACCGATATTCGTCAGCTTCCATATCGCTGACACAGAGAAATCAATCAGACATTTCTTGAGCCCTTCATCTATAGAGTATTTCAAGAAGCACGAACCTATAGGGTGCCGAGACAGAAAAACGATGGAGATGCTACAATTCAAAGGGGTAGAAGCGTTTTATTCTAAGTGTCTAACCATAACCTTTGAACGCAGACTAAAATCCCCGGAGAATGGGAAAGTTTTTCTGGTCGATATTGATAGGCGAATCCCAATACCTAGGCCAATCCGTTCAGGTGCTATCAGGGTTTCCCATCTCGTCCCGCCTGATGTTAGTGTTGAGACGAAATTTCGACTCGCTCGTGAGTTGTTGGACACGTATCGTGATGAGGCAAAGCTAGTCATCACGACGAGATTGCATTGTGCACTCCCCTGCATTGCCATGGGAATTCCAGTGATATTTTTTGGGGACCCTCGTAATGAACGTGTTTCAATTCTGAAGGATTTAGGCTTGATCATAAATCGATACGTACTCCCAAAAAGTAGAATCTTCAGATTCTTGCATCGGATTCGCCTTTTTACCTCAATGTTCAGCATCAATTGGGACCCAGACCCCATCGACATTGAGGCTGAGAAAGATGTACTATGCAAGCTAGTTAGAGATAGGGTTGCGCAATATCTAATTTGAGATAAGTGGCTACATTATACACAAGGCGAGCTTTTAGGCCTCATACAACTAATCCTTCCGAACTCTTGCAAGCAACTTGTTGGGTGCGGGGTTTTGAGACTGACGGCTTATGTTTGCATTATGGCCGCCTACAACAAGCGCACATCAAGAGTTCCAAACCCTATCTGTTGCAGCCAAATCGTTAGCACTATTGCATACCAGGTTCGAATAAGGCCCTCATTTTTGCCTTCCACGAGCTCAGAGTACGCTTTTCGTAATGCGACAAGATCGATGTAATGTCCGGCGCGCCGTAGCTCTTGACAGTTTTCATTCCGTTGAGATGTTCGGTCACTAGGCCGGAAAAGTCACACATATCCCTCGTTAGCGCACTGCCCCCTTTTGCGCGCAAATACTCGCTTCCCAAGCCCGAAATCGATTTGCGATTCTGGAAAGCACTGCTCAAACACGGTCATCCCTGTGCTGTGGCTCCTCCTTGCCTGCGCGTCCTTCACTGTTGCTGGACACGTTGAGGCACAGCAGTTGCGATCTTTTTTGCAACGCTGTCCGATGAGATTCTACTTTTGATCAGGCCCAGCTAACAATCAGAACTTATTGCTATTTTTTTCATGGGCGGCTCGCAGTCCGTCTAGAAATCCTTTTACTCCTTGCGAGTTATGCGTCATTGCGGCCCATACCAGCTCCCTCAAAAACAACCCGAGCACTGACATGTTAAAAGCAAAACGGTTTCTTAGCGCTTGGGGAAAATTTTTCTTGAACAGATAGTGGTGATGTTCTATTCTCATCTTGCTGTATGCATAATTGGCTATTTTTGAGGTTTTTGAAACGTGCAGAACTTTGGCCTTCGTAGTGCAGATATTCTTGTATTTACGTGATATTCTATACGAAAAATCAGCGTCTTCCCCCCAAGCGTATCCTTTTAAGTTTTCATCAAACTTGAATTCGTTGAGGACTTTCTTGTAGTATGCGGTAAACCCTCCAGGAGCAAACTCAGTCGCATAAACAGAAGCCTCAGGATTTGAAGGATACGTTTGAAATCCTGAAAGTCGAAATTTGCCAGTTTTTGATGCCGTTCCTTGTAAAAAAAACAGCGTCAGAAACAATCGACTATTAACCAAACTATAGATCCAGACGACTAGCGTTCTCCTTATTGAACAAACTAACGTTTCAGTCGCGCCATCACGTTTGTCATCTTTGTTTGGCCAGATATGCTCTCCAAATACACATCCAATTGCATCAAAACAAGGATTGTTGAAAACTTTTACGATTTCTTTGATATAGTCTTCATCCAAGATGATATCATCATCGAGAATTAGCACTATGTCCCCGGAGCTCTTCTGCACACCTATGTTTTTTTGATGCGTGAGCCCTGCCTCGGTTCGAACATATACAATCTTAGTTTCCCCGCCAGAGTCACTGCGGATCAACGCGTCTAATCCGTCTTCATCACTTGCGTCAACGATTATTATCTCCCCGGGTTTAACTGATTGATTATTGACTGAACCAACACACATAAGCACGTCCTTTGGTCTGTTTTTTGTAGGGATTAGTACAGACACAGCGTCGCCTCTTTGGACACAAGTAGTAGTCCGATGCGGCAAACCTTTTCTATCGTCTACATTTTCTAAATTGGTATTGGAAGTGCTCGTTGTCATAGCGTTGAAGTGTGACAATCATTTGGAGTTTACAGCATCATCATCGTACTAAAGTTAGGCTGATATAACCTTGCTATGAACGGAAATCAGCACGTGCAAAGAAGGGATTCTATGTATTTAACCTCTTTTTGTTGCGCGAACTGACAAAGCTTACAAGCAACCCCTTTTTTTTTAGTGGGGCGTACGTGACTTGTTAGAATATCACGTCGGGGCAAAAATCGATAAACTTGACAAATCCTTGCGCGGTGAGGAGACGATTTCTCTAACCGCGTGAAGCTGGTTAATCCGAATATGCGAAAAAACTTCGTCCCACTTGCAAAGCTTGTCGGGAAGCAGCATTCGCTACGCAGGCATTGCCTTGCAACTGCGATAACCGCCTGTTGGTGTTGCGGAGCGCATTCAGTATTGCTGCAGCGGACATAAAAATGATTACTAGTTGGTTGTCAGTTGAAGCAAGCGTAGCCGAGTCTTTCAAACCCAAGTGACGTTGCCACTGCAATCTCGGTAGCCAACATAACGACGGTTAATCAAGCTTCGCTAGTAGTGACTGTTAAGACTTCCGCTCCAGAGTGCCTCGCCGGCAAAAATGTTGGAAGGAGTGGTGACGGGAAAGCCCAATCGAATTAAGGAGAAGCTAGAAAAAAAAGTAAGATCGAAAATTGTCTTTAATTTCGAAGCTAACAAAAAACCCCTACTGTAATTACCACTCGCGTGATTTATCGTGAACGATATGCTGATATGGCCAGGCTAAGCGCTTGTCATCTGGTTGAAAAACTGGCTTGCGTACCGCGTCGGGTTAGGCTACGCGTCGATTTCTGTTGCCTAACTGAGCCCCCTTCTTTGTTTCCAAGCGCGACTAGCTTGAGCACTGAATCCATCTCAGCACAATGCACAAGCCAACTGTGACAACAGTCCTATGCTGATCCTACGTCATCGGTGCGAAGCGCGTCTTGTGCCTTGCACAACTCGACGAAACGCCCCGTCCCTGCGGCGGTGAGTGAATTCCAGTCACCAGTCTCTATTACGCGCCCGCTCTCAATGACGTAGATGACATCTGCGTTACGGATGGTCGAGAGACGGTGGGTGATGGCAAGGATGGTGATGCCGCCGTGGAGGGCCTCAATCGCCCTTTGAATGCGAAGTTCGTTCTCTGAATCAAGGTTGCTTGTAGCTTCATCGAGGATCAGCAGGCTCGGCTTCCTGAGCAGGGCCCGCGCGAGAGCGAGCCGCTGCTGTTCCCCGCCCGAAAGACGCACGCCCCGGTCGCCGAGCACCGTTTCCATACCCTCTGGAAGCTGCGAGACAAAGTCCTCGGCGGCGGCCATCCGAAGCGCCGTGTGCAGTTCGTCGTCCGTTGCATCGGGATAGGCCCACATCAGATTCGCCCGCACCGTGTCGTTGAAAAGAAATGTGTCCTGTGGAACATAGCCAATGCACGCCCGCCACGCGTGGAGCCGTTCGGCGTCGAGCGGCACGCCATCAATCAGCACTGCGCCTTCCTGTGGTTCAATCAACCCTATGAGGAGGTCGGCGATCGTGCTCTTTCCGGCACCCGACGTGCCGACGATTGCAGTCATTTCGCCCGCGTCGATTTTAAGATTCACGTCCTTAACGGCCGACTGACCGTCAGCGGCATACGAAAACGACACGTCGCGTAACTCTAGACTTCGTCGCAACGCAATGGCTTTCGACACGGCAACCTCGTGTTCTGCCTCCATTTTGCAACGTTCCTCGATATCAACGACGTTCGCAAATATCGGCAGCATGTTCACGGTGCTCTGATAGGTGAGCTGCAGGGAATTGAACTGTGGTATAATCTGGAAAAATAAGTACAACAGCACTAAGACGACGGCACCAGGAAGGTGCAATACCTCGATTAGCGCGATGACCGCCCCGGCCAGAACAGCCAATGAGCCGATGTTGTACAACGCCTGCGTGTTGTTCATGTTTCGCACGTACCCCACGTAGTCTTTCATAACGCGGGTACTGAGGTCGGAAAAGCGGGCCTTGTTGCGTTCCTGCGTCCCGTAGCTTTTGACGGTCTTCATGCCGTCGAGATGCTCAGTTACCGCACCGTACAGTTGGCGCATATCGGTTGAAAGCGCCTTGCCGTGCTCTCTTGACACCGAGATCTTGCTTTTCAGTCCGAAGACGAGCACAAAGCCACAGATAACGACCGCTGTTGCGGTCACCGCGGACAGGAGCCACGCCACGACGACGTAGGCGAACAATATCAGCAGGCCTGCCAGTCCTTGGAATATCTGCTGCGTCCCATTGCTCACGCGGTCGACCTCATAGGTCAATGCGGCGGTAAACGTGGAGGCACGATTTCGCGAGAAAAAGAGCCAGTTTGTGCCGACAATGGCGTCATAAAGCTTTTGCCGCAATTCGAGCCCGAAATCATACTGAATGGCATAACTGAGGTTGTTTTGCCAGCGCGTAAGGAGAAAGTAGAGCGTCATAATCACGACGTACACGCCCAGCACCGTCGCCAACGTAAGAGGCAACCCAACAAAGGCAAAGGCAGCGGACGCATACCTCCCGACGCTCGAAGACGTTCCCTGGCCCATGTTAAGGCCGATCAACTGGAGAAGCGGCAGTAGCAGGAGGAGTCCGATGCCTTGCGTCAGGGAGAGGCACACGGCGAGCACGACGGCGAGCGCCACCTTCGCAGCTCGGCCCTCGACAAGAGTAGATAGGTAACGCCAAAGCGGGCCGTTTTGCACGCGCACCGAGAGCGGCACGCGCAGTCTTTTGCTGAGGGGGAGCGTTTCGCCGGCCATAGTACATCCTTACCGTTAATCGTATAGCGCGATCCGTAATAAAGGTTGAAGGCGCTAAAAAAAGGACACGGACGACGGACGTACCCAATCAACAACCGAAATGGCACGAACAAGGAGCACCGTAAGGCGTCTAGGACGATCAACGCGTTTGGCGGGAGAACAATCGCGCGCCGCCCCATTAGGTCAGTTCTCAAAACAACGAGCTGCGGGAATGGAAAAGAGTACATGCAAATCGCTCGTGAAGCTCACATTGAGCGCACGCTTTTCGAGGGCGTGCGCGCCAACCTTCTCTGGGCATGTCCCGATGCAACGGAGGTAGAACTTTGGAAGGCGCTTCGGACGCCACCGCCGAGGACTTTGTAAAGCATCTTCCTCGTGGCGTGGCTGGGAGATCGCGGCGTGCGGCTATCGGGGGGAGTGTCAGCGCTTGGCGTTAGCGCGGGCCTAATTACGAGAACCAACGGTGTTCCTCCTCGATGAGGCAACGAACAACCTCGATTCAGAGAACGAAAAGCGGATTCGAGAGGCGATTGAGGCCCTGCACAGCGGCATCACCATCCTTGCCATCACCCACCGTCTCTCGACCATCCGTAACGCAGACCTCATTCACTGCTTGAGGACGATCACATCGTCGAATCCGGCGATTGGGCTGCGCTTACTGAAAAAGGCGACCGGTTTTTCCAGCTTTGTCAGGTGCAGGGGGTCACATAGCTCTGTTGGGGCGACCTTCACTTCAAATCTTAAGTCGAGTGCACGTTTGCCCAACACGCACCACGTAGCGGCAGTCGCATTAGTATATGTGCTACAGAGAGGGCCAAAGATATCGCTAGTTTGACCTCTCCTCAATAAACGCTGATATATAGGGCTCTAAAGAAGAGCCATTTCGATGGGCGGACTAGACGCATACACGAGCTTGACAACTTCAGCGGTCGCTGGCACGGAAAAAAGCACGTAGAGATCGCCAGTGAAGTTAGCGCTGAGTGTGCGGTTCTTGAGCACGTCCCCAGCGCAAATGCCAGTGCAAACGGCGTAATTGGCGTAGTATGTCCTCCCGTCTTGAGCGACGACTAAGAGACTCGTGTATTTGAAGGGGCTACTGGTTTGCTGAACATTTGAAACGGTTATGTTTGCGATAAGGTATTTGTAGCCGGGGGGAGGGGCCAGCGCAAAAGCATAGACGCCGGCTTGGCCGTTTGCTTTGATCCACTGGTTGGCCGTGGCGGGATCTGATGAATCGCTTATGGCGTTCACCTTCAAGGCAACGTGCCCGTTGGTAGCGTTCGCATATGCGGGCGCGTGGATTGTGGATGGTTGTTCTGTGTACGTATTGTGGTCGCCAGTGTCAACACCAGCGAACAGCATTTGCATACCTAGCAGAAGCAGGCCAACGGCGACGACTACCGTGACCGCCATAACGGCCGCGCGCTTTGCATTCACGTGAGCCCCTCCTAAGTGTAGATCACCTGCGCGTGGATGTCCTCCATGGAGGTCTGATTCACTCCCACATTTTCCGTCTTGATGACGGTTGAACCTTGGGGGAGCTCAACAGTTGTATTTAAGGTATACTCATTAATCCCGGCTTGTTTCTCGAAGTACAGATCGTAGTGATTTCCGATGCCGTTTCCGTGGACATTTTTCGGCAGCTTATAGACATACGTCACGCTTGCCGTGCTGCCGGCTAGTACCCCTAAGTGGGCGGAAAATGCGGAGAAGCCCGTGCCGTTCGTAATCAGCGGGCCCTCAAAAGCGCGTGTGGAATTTCGCACTGCGATGAGTTCAGCACCCGGAGGAACAAGGACTGTGCTAAAAACGTTATACTGCCACCAGCAATGGTTGATGTATGTTATCGTTAGGTTGGAAATGGTCGAACCATCGGCAAAAATAGTAACGTCATCACTAACTGTCCGATTCACGCCGAAATCTGCTTTGGCCGACCCCAAGTTGGCATCGATAATTGAGATGAAGTCTCCTGCGGGTCGCTTTTGTGCGCTTTCGAAGCTCTGCAAAAGGGAGTTCCCAGGTAAATAGAATTGAAGATGCCCCTCTTTCATCAGCTGTTGAGCCGTGGTGAGAAACGCAAGCTTCGCGGGAAGACTTGAACCGCGGACATCGCCGATGATGTCCAGCGCAAGCGCGTGCAACAGATCGGTGAGCGGGGACTTCTCTCCCTGTGATATGGATGAGTAATAATGCAAACGGTCAACGACGTTCTCGCTCGTTATAACATCACCAGAAACGATCATCGGTCCGGTTAACTTCATGAGCTCTTGTACTGCCGTGAAGTCGACGGCGACGGTCCCGTCGACTCTTTTACCCGTCAAGTTGTAGAGATTTGCCTGCACGACGGGGGCAAACGAGCTGAAGTTGTACTGAACGTTTGAATCAAACAGCCGCGCGCTTGTTACGTTGAAGAACTTGGTGAGACTCTCTGGACCATCGACCTTCACCGTTCCGTTCAGATATGTGCTGTTGGCGTAGAAGACCTGTAAGCTCGTGACGCTTCCGTGATAGACGGTCAGCAATCCCATACAAGCCATTATGCCGCCGGTGTTTCTAATCTCGGAGTTGTCCTGGAAGATGATGAGGTAAGTTCTCTCATTCGCATAGCCGAAGGCGTCCAGACCATCTAACAAGGGAAGAATCAGTGAAATTAGTAGGATGCCGAGCAGCGCAACAACGACGTATCGGGTAGTGGTGTGTCTCACGGTCGCCTATCTCAGTTACGCTATGCTGCCTCCTGCATTATAACCTTAACTTGCAGACACGTTCATACGCGCAAAGCCCTGTGTTTTTTCCGTGTATAAGCATGGCATTTGGTCATCGTATATGGCGTCAACGGGCAAACCTGTGAGTCGTAAAATGGCTCGGCTTTTTTGCGGCCGTAACGGTAAACTAGTTTAACGCGCCGTGCGCGGCAGGCGTAGGGCTTCAAACTGGGACGAAACCGGTTGGTCGCGGCACCAGGAACAAAGTTTTATAGTCTTGCTTGTCATTGTAGTAGATAGAAAATAGGAAGATCAGTGCTAGTCAGGTCTTTAAACGTGACGCACAGACCTCCGATCGTAGCAGCAAAAGCTAAAGGGACGTTAGAAATCAAGACCACGACTAGGATCAACTGATGGGGGATCAATGGAAAGAAGGTTGGTTGCAGCATCTTTCGTAATACTCTTTCTAGTTATAGCGGCGAGCGTTATAGCCGTGGATTACTTCCGCAGCCAGTCTGGCCCTCAGCCATCAGGCGCGAGTTTTGCACAGCTACCGAGTAGCGCCCCATCAGCGCCTAACGGCCCATCAGCGCCTAACGGCCCATCAGTGCCACAACAAATCTCGCGGTGCGGCTGTCCCGGGGGAGTCTACAGCCCTTACGAAATTAGTTTCCCGGGAACATAACGAGAGCAGTAAGAGCGGTAGCGAGATACTTACGGTGCGGTCAGTTGCTCTAGTCCGGCTCGAAACAATTCAAGATATCAAGTTGATTTTTTGATATGACGTTAGAAAGCGATTTCAGATCGTCTGTGTCTCACGGGGTACTCATTTGGGGGTACCCAGCCCCCCTACGGAGGCGATTCATTGGGCGAATTACGTTGACGCCGCGGTGGGGCATCATCTGATAGATCCTCTGAGAGAACCGATATGACCACAGAAGGTTGCTTTGGGCAACAGCGCTCACAGTCAACTTATGTGCTTACCTCGCTCATCTTGAATCCATAAGTCTTGTCTTCGACTGGCAAATGCAGCATCTTTTCAGACGGCGGGAACGGAAATACTATGTCCACAGCATCCCCTATAGCCTTACAGCTCGTACATTGTCCTTGCACCGTCGAGAAAGGAATACGCAGCGTGTAAAGTATTACACAATATAAATGGCTAAGAAATCGCTGTGTTGAAGAGAGTAGACAGTACCGTAGAACTGAAGATGAAGGGAACAAAGCGACCGCGGCTCGGGGGGACGAACCCCGTTGACGGACGTGAGCTCTTCTTTTGTCAGTGTGCGGACGCAGCGAAAGTGAAAAGTTGCTAAATAAGAGCAATATTGGATAAAAATATCAATCTTATATTTAAGTGTTGCGAAAATTATATAAATGACAAGCGATGCTTTGTACGCAGAAAAGGGAGGCGAAATAGAGGGATACGAATATCCCGGCCTGCACGACAGGGCTAAAAAGCTCCTTCTGGATGCAGCGTGGCTCACGCAGCGAGTGCAAAATGCTAAGCGAGTAAAAGGGGACCTCGTTGAAGATGCGTGTTTCTGCTTACCTTTAGCCACGGTGGTATCGCTGTACGATTCGAAAGTAACGCTCCTGTTAGCAGACGGCGATGACGAAGACCAAAGACGCCATGGCAGCGCGTGGGTGGACCTTAACGGCAACGATCGCCGTCATAGTGCTTGTCATAGTTGCTGCGATAGATGTAGCGGGCGACACAGCAAAAAAGGGCACTCCCGAGCTTCCCCCCAGCATTCCGATTCGCAAAGCCCCCCCGCCCTCATCACTTGTCAATCTCAGCTTCACGCAGGAGGCGGTCGGACGGCACGTCTTGTTTTTCGCCTCAAACGCAAGCGATCGGCTGCTAGCTCCACGGGCCTGATCGCGCCGCGTACGCAATCGAGCTTCACCTCCTAGGGCCGCACAGCGTGAGCGACAACGTTATCGCCACCCTGAGCGAGCCTAAAAAATGCAAAAGTCCACACGAGATGTGCGGCAGAACCGAGCTCGGCCTGAGTGGCGTTGCTGTGGATTCGGGCGAAAAAAACGCATAGTGGCCCGCTTCGAGAGCAATAACAACGAGGACAATAACGGCGATGATCGCGGCAGCCTGTCTCTCGTTCACGCGTCACACTCCGGTCTACGTGTACACGACGCTAACGTGTGCGTCGTCTTGCAGCACGAGATTTGACCCAACATTTTCAGCGTTAACCAGCTTCGCTCCGGGAGGAAGCTGGACGCTTGTATTTAGGACGTAGCGGTTGATTCCAGCTTGTTTTTGAATGGAGAGATCGTATTGGTGTCCGATCCTGTTTCCATAAACCATATGAGGTGTTTTGTAGATGTACGTCACGCTTCCGCTTGTTTCAGGAGGGGACCAAGATGCGCGACGAAAAAGCGGTAAAGCCGCTACCTGGCGTAACCTCGACGCCCCTAAAGGCATGGGTCGCGTTGTGCGCCTCGATGAGTTCAGTTCTGGCCGGAACAAGGGTGGTGAAGAACACGTCGTAATCCCTCCAGCCCCTCACAATGCTGAAAAGCAGCCCCCTCAAAGCGACAGACCAAAAACGCTGGCTACGGGACCAAGCAGGTCATTGTGCAAGACGGAAGCTGTGAGTGGCCAAGCGAAGAGCACGACCAGGAGTGCGACAACAATCCACTCCCCCTCCACGAGCGCATCAACTGTTTTTCGTATTTTGGCATCTTTCTTGCAGAAATGCAGTATGCATCCATAGCCATAGACCGTAGTACACGCCAGAAGGGTTAGGAAATTGTGAAACAACCCTTGCAGGCTCGATATAAGAAGCCAAGGAACAAACGTTGAATTCAAAACTAGAAGGAGGCCTCTCGTTTTATTCAGTCCGAGCGAAACCGGGATGGTCGTAGTGCCAGAACGCTGGTCGCCTTCGAGGTCGCGGACGTCGAACAGCACAGTATTGATAAAGGCTGTGAAAAAGACGAAGTAAGCTACGAGTGAAATCGCGATAAGACTGCTCAAATGCACTGCAAGTGGGACAAGAACTGCCCCGACGACACAGGTTCCTGCAACTGTGACGTTTTTTACAAGTGGAATCTCTTTGAGTCTGACTCCGAACAGTCGAGCGCTGTAAAGCGCACCTATGCAGAATCCCAAGACAACCGCGGAAATCGAATAGGGATTGCACAAAAAAGCACAAACGATAGAGGCGCAAAAGGACACCACAACACTTGTAATAATATAGTTATAATATCGCTTAACGAAGCGCACTCGTTCGGGCACGTTAACAGAATCTTCCTGTAAGTCTGTCAACTTGTTTAGGTTGTAAACTGCAACGGCAAGGAAAAAGCATGCAAGTACTGCTTGAAAGCTGTAGAAACCTTGAAGAAAGAACGACACGGCGAGCAAGCAAGCTATTGTTAAACCGGCAAAAACAGAGCTGATAGTCAGAAAAGAGAAAGCTGTGTCCAGCTTCGAGATGTAGCTCTTCAAATCGAAGGCGTTAGCAGACCCCACATTGGGACGTTGGCTTGCCACATTTGGAAAGGGAAACACACTATGGCTCCTGTTTCTGCGAGCAGTCACAGCGAGCTTAGAGCAAAAACTCGAACTTAGTGTTGCGCTGACGTTTTAATCGCTCAAATCGAACTCTTTTGATTCTTCTTTGTAGTAATCAAAAAGCTCGTTGCCCCACCTAATGCCCTCTTCGCTATAACTCAGCAGTTCGTCTGAATAGTCATAAGACTCGTCTAACCTGTTCCAAAGTCCTATCGTAAAGAAATAATCAGTTACCGTGAAAGCTGTTTTCGGGTTTTGTTCAATCACGAACAGCTTGAGATTTGTCTTAAGCGCGTTTTTGAGCGTGCTGTGGTCTGCAAGCTCTAGCGTTTTGTCGAGCACTTCGCGAGTAAAAATTAGCTCAATCGGTATGCTTTTTTCCGCGAGCTTGGCGAATGTGTCGACTAAGTCTGGCGTGAATATGGGAGAAACGCCCTTTATAAGTTTAGAGTTTTCAAGCAGGGTGAGAAAAGTTGAAAATGCTTTAAAAACGTCAGTAGGGGTACTCGTGAGCAGGTACGACTCTTCAAGCCATCCGATGTTCTCGATAGAAGCCTGCGGGATACCGCTTAAGTCGTGTTCAAGCCAGAACTTTCCATACTCGGTTAGTACGTTCGCTGTTTTTATGAGGCTCTCCAACTTCAAAGCGATAATTCTGCCGGTATTGGTGAGTACATAGCTGCGCTTGTCATCTTGGTAAGTTAGGTGCTCCTTTTCCAGCTCTCTAAGTGCGTGGATTGCGGCAGTTGAGCTAGCTCCTGTCGCTTCGCGTAAATCTGCAAGCGTGGCTGAGCCTTTCCAAAGTGAGAGGATGAGACTTTTTCTGAGCTCAGAGCAAACCAACAGCCTTAGCATCTCAGCAACATTGACATGCTCTTCCATTATTGCTTGTATAATTCCTTACCTCCCCTTTATAGATTCTTCTCAAGTTGTAATATAAAAGCAATGATGCAAATCCATATAAAGCTTATTGTACGAGTTCTATTCGGGAAAATAACTCCAAATATGCCTTAGATGACAAGGTTTACATTTTTTATCAATATTGCTAAATATGGACAATATCTACGATAACAACTGAGCATTTTGATAACAAGGCCAATGTGCAGGCCTGCCTCAGTTCAACGCTTACACTCGTGAAAAAGGGCGCAAACTAATGCGACGCTTCACATGCGACTTAACCCTATTATGCGTGAAGCGAGTTGCGTGCCTGTCTCATAGTATTCAGTAAGCTCCTTTTCTGACGGCACGTAGTTAGCTTCCAAATCTTGCAGCACCTCAAAGCCGCAGGCTGAAATGGCGTCTGCGAGCTTCTTTGACCCGCCGCCCCGCCACCCCATGGAGCCAAAAGTGACGGCTAGCTTTTTTTGGCCAGTCTTGTCAAATCGCAGCCCCCGAAGATAGTACACGAGGTCTCCGATGCTCGGAAACGGCTCGTTGTGCATAGTCGGAACACCAAACAGGACGAGCTTGCTGTCCAAGATATCCTTTACAATCTCACTTCTCTCGTCAGCGTGCAAGAAGTACACCGCGACGTCAACCCCCCCGGCGATCAGCCCCTCTGCGAGCGCGTGCGCCATCTTTTGGGTGGAGTAATGCATGGTGTCGTAGACGATCGTGGCCTTATTCTTAGCTTTGCCGGTAGCCCAGTCCGTGTAGGCGTTGATAATCTTGGCTGGATCGGTCCAGATCTGTCCGTGAGAAGGCGCGATCATTCGTATCTTGTCGAGCAACCCGAGCGTTTTAACTTCGTCCATTTTCTTGAGCACCAAGGGAGATAGCGGTGTGATGAGATTTGCATAGAACTTCTGAGCGGCCTGCATGAGCACGTATTCTGCAACGTCAGCGTCATATCGTTGCGCAAAGCACAGGTG
>Ga0208692_1000590_pt1 | contig 25660 bp, 24 predicted proteins | sample June2015DPH_20_1_3_FD_184721 | JGI IMG/M metagenome (GOLD analysis project Ga0208692, IMG submission 184721) | Peatland microbial communities from SPRUCE experiment site at the Marcell Experimental Forest, Minnesota, USA - June2015DPH_20_100... | ecosystem: Environmental > Terrestrial > Soil >... | reverse complement strand
TGAATATGTGGAAATGTTTTATAATCGTCAGAGGCGGCATTCGGCATTAGGGTATAGGAGCCCGGAGCAGTACGAAAGGCTCCTTAATGAAACTTAACTGAGTGTCCACTGTTTCGGGGAAAGGTCAGTTGGTAATTAATAACTACTTGGCTAATACTCTGTACAAACGAGGTCAATCATTGACGCAGTTAGAAACAGAAATTCCGTAAAAGTCGACTTATGCCGGACTATACAGAATTATTTCTGTCTCTTTACTTGTTCGCTGGCCCGAATAGATGGAACTGAACGAGCTGGTGTTTATCGATTGTTATGCATTAAGTAACGAACCACCAAAGATAGGTGATTGGGAATTGTGCGTGGAAGCATATGAAGCGCTCAACCCAAAGGATCCAAGCAGCGGTGTTAAGCCGGGTGGCCCCCGGCGTGTACGAATTGTTTTTGCTGGAATTAGATCCGTATCAAATCTGAACGTTTCCGAAAGCTTTAAACTCGATTTCTCTATAGGCAATGAAGCGTGCGAAATATACAAGTTGTACTCAGAAGGTCGAGATGGTGGAAATGTCAGCGTTCACATCGAGTCTGACTATATTAACGGAAATTTTTTATGCCAGTCTGTAAATGTGCAACTGCAGAGATAAGTATGCAGGCCGGCTCTCCATTTCATTATGTGCCTCCCTTATCGGCCCCTGATTGTCGGATTTCGGCTTAGCTCTCAGGGAAGTTACGTATGGGAAAAGGCGGGGCCAAGGAAAGCGGGCCCGGCAAGAAATCTTTTCGCTAGTATATTATACTTGAAGACTACGCTTTGACTGGAAACTCTCCCTGCAGGAAGATAGACTCGACAGGAAGGAAAAAGTCTCCAGGAAAGATGACAAAAGGTCCGATAAGTAGAATTGAAGGAGAGTTTTCCAGTTGCATCGATCCGAGAGGGGTTCTCGCAATTCTCGGGAACGTGCTATGATTTGAGGTACACCAAGAGCCTGTTGTGTCCGTACCAGCAACGGAGGTCTGCATGAAAAGCCAGAGCAAGACAAAGGCAGAACTCGAGAAAGAGGCGGAAGAGCTCCGTGAGACTATCGCCGGTTTAGAGCGCCTGGCGGGGGAACGAAGGCGGGCGGAAGAAGAGCTGAGGCTTAGCAGAGAGCGCCTTTCCTTCGCACTTGAAAGCTCCTCCATCGGAATGTGGGAGTATGATGTTCTCTCAGGTACGATCCGCTATGATCCCCGCTGCGACATCATGCTCGGATTTACGCCTTCCGATGTTGCTGCCCCCTTCGCCACGTGGATCTCCCTCATACATGAAGAGGACCGTGACCGCGTCCTTGCGAAAATCACCGAGCATCTGGAAGGAAAGAGCGAAGGCTATACCGAGGAGTATCGCATGCAAGCGGCCTCTGCCGAGTGGCGTTGGCTGATAAGCAGCGGTAAAGTTATTGAGCGGGATCCGAACGGAAAGCCTATCAGGATGATAGGCACCCGGATGGACATCACCGAACGAAAACGGTCAGTGGAGGCATTGCAGGAGAGCGAGAATCGCTACCACACGGTTGCGGAATTAGCCTCTGATTTCATTTTCAAGATCGCCGTCGATGAAGACGGAAACATGGAGCCCGTATTGATGACGCAAGAATTCCACCGCATCTCAGGCTACATTCTGAAGGATCTCAAGACCCCGGGGATGTGGATCGAGGTTTTCCACCCTGATGACCGGCAGGCGGTTCTTGCATTTTTCCAATCCATGGTAGTATCACGCGAACCAAACGAGATGGAGCATCGCATAGTGACTAAAAACGGTGAGACAAGATGGCTCCGTCTGTCTGCGAGGCCTCAATGGAATGAGAAGAGCTCGAGGGTGATCGCAATAGCGGGAGCCGCGAAGGATATTACCGAACGCAGACGGGCCGAGGCCAGAATAGAGGAGCTCAACGCAGAGCTTGGGCGGCGTATTATAGAGCTCGAAGCCGCCAACAAAGAGCTGGAGGCCTTCGCTCACGCCCTATCGCATGGATTGAGGACTCCTCTGGTAAGCATCGAGGGATTCTCACGCCTCCTCAAGGAACGGTATTCAAAGTTCCTCGGCAGCAAGGGACAAGAGTACATCGAAATGCTTTACAGGGATGCGGAGCACATGAGGGAACTTATCGACGACCTTCTCGGCTTTTTTAGGCTGGGTCGCAAAGGTATGAAATATTCATCGGTCGACATAGGCAAGGTCGCCCGGGAAGTATGTGAGGATATACGGATGGCTTACCCGGATCATTCCATCCGGCTAGAGTTGAAAGATCTGCCTCCTGCATACGGAGACGAGGTTATGCTCAGGGAAGTACTTTCCAACCTGCTGGGAAATGCCGTCAAGTTCAGCAAGTCGCAGCCGATCACGCTCATCGAAATCGGAGGCAGGACAGAACCGGAAGCCAACATCTATTACGTAAAGGATAACGGGATAGGTTTTCCTCCTGAGCAGGCAGACAAGATCTTTCAGCCCTTCGAGAGACTCCACTCCTCGGAAGAGTTCGAGGGGACGGGTATCGGTCTAGCTGTCGTCAGGCGCATAATCGAGCGGCACGGGGGGACGGTGTGGGCAGAGAGTAAGCCTAACGAGGGATCAGTCTTTTATTTCAGCATCGCGAAAAAAAAGCAAGCTGATGGTTCGGCCGAGCGCGGACCAGCCTCATGATCGGGAAGCGCGGGACCAAAGGAAGCACCGTGTATCGTCGGCACGTGCAGACCTGCACGCCTTCGATACATTGGTGGTCCTTTGTCGCACAGCGTGAGAATAGATGTCTCAGAAGCCTCACAACGATAGGTTTAGTGAGATTGAATCCTGCCGGCTCGTGGTTATATTGTGAGCAAGAGGGCCTTTGGAAATGAAGAAGCGCGCCCCTTATGTTGACCGGCCTTAGTGCCGGCCGGGAGATTTTTATGGCCTATAAAGAGGAACAAGTCATGCGGGAACATGCAAGGGAGATAGACGTCATTATGCAAGCGACGAGGGCAGGCCCTGCCGACGAGCAAGAAAGAAGAACAGTAGCCTCGGCTCTCGCGTATTCCCTTGCCATCGCCAAGAAGAGGACCGGGAAAAACCCGTCAGTCGAGGATACGGACCTTTATAAGCTGGCGGAGGCCATAAGGGAGTCGAACAACCAGGAAGAGTGCGTCACGGCCATAAAGCGGACCTTCCCTCGGAGATGGAGCGTCATACTTGAAAAATACGAGCTCGACTGGAAGATCCCTGAATGCAAGGAAGTGCTCAGGGCCAGTAAGGCTAAAAACCGCCGGTCAAGCCGGATCGAGGCGGAGGTCGAGAACGTGGAGAAGGACGTGAAGGAACTTGATCGGCACGTTGAGGAACTCGTAGAGGAAGTCCGAAAGCGCAAGGAGCCTTAGGGTGCAATAAATGCCCCGTAGAAACCGACCCGGCCGCTAAAGACAACATGGTGAACAGAGTAAACGGTCTGAAGGCGCCTGAATTTGTTCTATCAGTCTCTGGGAGATGGTAGAGGTAAGTAGAACCTTCCGCCGCACTTCATTACCTCGTCGCTTCAGCGCTATAGGTGCTTGCGTTCCGGGCAAGCATTGGCTTCATGACCCCCGCAATCTCGGTGCCCAGCTTATCGATCGCGCGGCTCATGGCCGCGACAGTAGCCCCGTAGCCGGTCCCCTGTATGGGCTCCGTGAGATTTGATTCACCCCGGATCGCAATATGACTGGGGTCTTTCCCCAGAACGGTCCACATGGCCTTGAGCCAAACCACGTTGTCAGGCATGGGGTCGAACCGCGCTATCTGTACGGTTATCCTGTAGTCCGCCGGAACGGCACGCCTTCCCGTCAGTACAAATACGCTGTCTTCAGGAAGGGCGGCCGACATGGTCTCAGCAAGGACCCGGGCAACGTCCTTTTGCAGCTCACCCGCCCAGCGGTCGAATTCGGCCAGTTCGATCTCGTTGCTTGCATTCCTGGTCACAATCTGCGGCCTGTCGAGGTAATCGGGGATCTCGACCAAAACGATGCCGATGCTGGGGCGAGGGTCGGACGACGATCTCTCCTGAACAGCCGAAACGTGAGAAGACGGAGACATCACCGGGTTCAGACTATAGAAGCGGGCCGATTTGCTTGCACAGCCTCCCAGGAGCAGTAGAAAAAGAACGACCGTGAGCAGGGTAAGGTCGGAATGCAAATGCTTTCTCATAGCTTTCTCCTCACCGGCTTTTCTTACCCATAAGCAGGGCCTCGGGGTGACGCTCCAGGTAATCGCCCAAGACGCGCAGGGAGCGCATTGACCTGCTCATTTCAGAAAGGGCGTTTCCGAGCTCGTATCCCATATTCGAATTTTCCTGGGTCATGGCCTGCACTGAGGCCAGCGCCGTTTCGGCTTGCGCAAGGGTCTTCTGGGCAATTTCGAGAGTAGCCTGGACCTGGGCAGGGAGCCCCTTTTCTCCCGACAGGGAGTCGCCGACCTTGCTTGCGACTGTATTTATCCCATCCGAGGTGTTCTGCAGGCTGGCGGCGAGCGGGCCGATGCGTGCATTGACGGTCTTCATGACGGTGGTCGCTTCCCCGAGCGTCCGGTTCAGGGATTTCACACTCGCCTTAGCCTCACCGGAGGTTACGAGCGCATTGATTGCAGCAACCGAGGAACTCAGGTTTTCGAAAAGGTCATGGATGGGCAGCTCCTGAACGGTTTTCGTCAACTGGGCGATCGTGGAAGGCACGGTGGGGACCTCGGGATACCTCTTGTCGAGACCGACATACTTTGCCGGCTTATCCGGAAAGAAATCGACAGCGACCACGAGCTGGCCCGTCACGAAGCTTGTTGTCTGAAGCTGGCCCCTCAGGCCCTTGTCGATCAACGGCTTGATAAGCTCTCCGGCTTTCTTAGGAGGAGGGCCGAACCTTTTTGCCTTATCGGGCTCTATTGCAATGGTCACGGGGATATAGAAGACGAGCCGCTTCGGATCGAATTGGAGGCCTATCTCGGTAACCGAACCGATCTTCACGCCATGGAACATGACGGGCGAGCCGACGTCAAGACCCTGGACCGACCCCTCGAAGTACATCTCGTAGAACAGCTTTTGCGTGAAAAACTTTCCGGAACCGAAGATAAGCACCGCGATTACGGCGAGGCCGACAGCTCCGAGGACGAAGGCACCGATCATCGTTTTATTTGCCGCTTTGCTCATTTACATCTCCTTGTTCGCCTTTCCTCTTTATCCCGGAGAAAGAAGACATGCGTCTTTGCTCTCGTCCAGTCCTGTGATCTTTGCCTCCCCACGGGTCAGGAAGTTGCGAACCGTAGGGTGCCCGCACTCAGCCAAAAGCTTCTTTGGGTCGCCTGTGGCGAGCATCGTCTTCGATTCGCCGTCCAGGAAGACGGAGTTGTTCCCGATCGCAAAGATGCTTGCCAACTCGTGGGTCACGACGACCACCGTGGCCCCCAGACTGTCCCGGAGCTCGAGGATCAAATCGTCAAGCAGGTGGGCGCTGATGGGGTCGAGCCCGGCGGAAGGCTCGTCAAAAAAGAGTATCTCCGGGTCTAGCGCCATGGCCCTCGCGAGGCCCGCGCGTTTTTTCATGCCTCCGCTGATCTCGGAAGGGTAGTAGTCCTCGAAGCCGGCCAGGCCGACAAGCGCGAGCTTCAGAGAGACGATCTTCTTGACCAAAAGGGGGTCGAGGTTTGCGTATCCTTCGAGGAGCGTGGTAATGTTTTCGGCCAGGGTCATGGAGCTCCAGAGTGCCCCGCTTTGATAAAGGATGCCGAAGCGCCTCGTTATTTGTTCTCTCGCTTCCTCATCGATGTCCCAGAAGCTGACATCGCCGTAAAATACCTTTCCCCGGGCCGGCCTTTGCAGTCCTATCAAATGCCTCATGAGCGTGCTCTTCCCGCATCCGCTCCCGCCCATGATGATAAAGATGTCGCCCCGGTTTACGGTAAACGTAAGATCGTGCTGCAGGACAAAGCTCCCGTAGGCCATCGTAAGGTCGTTGACTATAATGTGGGGCTCCGCCATTTCAATTATATCCCCAGCACATTGCACACTACGGTGATGACCGCCGTTGCGACTATGATGCTGACAATGCTCGTCACCACCGCCGATCTCGTCGCGTCCCCCACTGCGGACGCGCTTCTTCCGCACTGCATGCCTCTCAGGCACCCGGCAATCGCGATGAGGACCCCGAACACGAAGCCCGAGAAGACACCGATCCATATGTTCGTGAGGGTTACGGCACGCTTTGTCTCGTTGTAATATTGCATCACATCCAGATGAAGGCCCGTGACCCCCACTACCAGCCCGCCCAGCATCCCCATGAGGTCGGCATAGAGGGTCAGGAGCGGCATCATGAGCGCGAGGGCGACTATTCTCGGAAGCACCAGGAAATCGACGGGCGGTATACCCGACGTCTTCAGGGCATCGATCTCTTCGTTGACCTGCATGGTGCCGATCTGCGCCGCAAAGGAGGCGCCCGTCCGCCCCGCCATGATGATGCCGGCCATGATCGCGCCCATCGCCCGCGCCATCGCGACGCCGACGAGGTCGGCCACATAGATCTGGGCGCCGAAGACTTTGAGCTGGATCGAACCCACAAAGGCGAGGATGAGGCCTACCAGCAGGCTTATCAGCGACACGATGGGAAGGGCCTGGCTCCCCGATTCCTGAATGGTGAGCCACAGGTCGGAGGTACGGAAGCGCGCTTTGCCCGAGAGCATCCGGGCGATGCTCGCCGCTACCTCGCCCAGGAACGCGACCGCATCGAGAGCCGAGCCCCCGGCGGCCTGCGTCCTATCCCCAATTCTTGCCAATAGGGAAAGCCGCACACCTTCCCTGCGGGCCCCCTTCGCCTCGGGGACGGCTGCAGCAAGACCGAGCAGGCGCTGCACGCCCTCCGGGAGTCCCTCTTTTTCAACTATTACGCGCCTTTTCAGGCAAATGTCCCTTACATCGATGAGAAACGTGAGTAGCGAGCTGTCCCATCCGCCCAGCCCCCCGGTGTCGAATATGACCCGTCCCGGTGAATACTTCCCTGTGATCGCATCCTCTATGACACCGGGTTGGGGGAGCGGGCCGCCCATACTCCAGTCCCCTGAAAGCCCCAGGATCAGCGCTTCTCCAGCATGATCCACCCGTAGCTCTGCCACGATGTATTCCTCTTTCCTACCCCTGGCCGAGCTGTACCTTCTCCAATCGGTCCCCTATCTGCTCTGCCACTTTGTCTATGGCTTTCTTGGAGGCATCCCAGGTTGAGACGACTTTGGGGATGTCCATCGCGTTGGGGTTCTCTTTGGCAAGGAACGACGCGACCAGGGTGCCGTTTGTGGAGTCCGTGAATTCGCCGCCAACCGTCGCCGTGCCCATGAAAGATCCGTTCTTCCCCATTGCCCCTTTGCCGAGGTTCAGGGCGAGGCCGATGGGAAGGGCATGGGTAACCGTTGAGGCAACCGGCCTCGTCTTTTGCAGACCGGCAAGGACCAGCTTGAGGCGGGCGACGCCCGGCCCAGGCCGGGTCGTGAGCAGGCCCTTCTCCTGGAGGACCTTTTCTACGGCGGAATAGAGATAACCGGCCATCTCCTGCTGGTCTTCCGGGCTCACGCCCTCGAATTCGGCGTCCGGGCCCGTGTAGATCTCCACTGGCAGAAGCATCACTTTTTTGTACTGCACAATGTCAACATTGGGGTTCCGGTAGGTCATCACCTGTGGGTTCCACTCGGTGGGCTGCATCTGCGATGACTCCTGCACGCCCGAGTAAGCCGGGGGCTTGCTCGAGCATCCCGCCATAAGGGCTGCTGTAATCAAGACGACAAAAACCGTAATTGCTCCGAATTTCATGCTAGCCTCCTTTTCCTAAATTAATCTGCGGGCTTAAGAAGCCCGATGTAGTGAAACACTCCACCCGCTGTTCCTACCATCACTTCGCTCCCTGAATCCGTAAGCTCCTGATCAGCTCCATGCCCGTTGGCTCCGACACCTCGTGGAAGCGGAGGTCGGGCACCCTCATTGCCAGCTCCATGGCCGCCAAAACGCGCAAATACAGGTTCGACCGGATATGCCGGTACAGCTCCTCCTTCGATCGCCACTGCTCGATATAAAGGATCTCCCTTTCGTCGGTGCATCTCTCATAGACGGCGCAATTGATGCACCCCGTTTTCACTCGCGTCAGGTTTTCAACAGAGGTGAGTATGTCGAGGACGGCTTCCCGTTTCCTTGCTGCAGGCACCAGTTGGAGGAGCGAGATCATCATGACCAAAAGAGTACATATCAAGATCGATGCCAGCACCCAGTTCGGTATGGACCGATCTATATTCCCCCTCAATAGACCGATATCCGTCGCGGAGTCGAAGGTTAAAGAGAACTGACGGTGGGCGTCAAAGGTCGGAATGGCGGCTTTAGGTCGGAATACCGTCCTATCCGAAGACGGTCATCAGCAAGATAAAACAGGGAACCGGGCGATGCCCTAAGGGCAGCGGCGGAATTGCCGGGTCTCCGGATAAAAGCTGATCGGGCGGGCAAAAAGATCGGCCTTACGTCTTCTAGGTCACGATCCCGACCCTCTCGCGGCGCGTGGGGATCTTCAGGCTTTCCATTTTAGTATAGAGGGTCGAAGGCCTTACCCCCAGCACTTCGGCCGCACCGCCTGGTCCTTTTATCCTCCACCCGGTCGTTTCCAGGACATCTATTATGTGCCGATACTGCACCTCCTTCAGGTTGCGCCCAGTGGGGTGTCTGCTGGCGGCGGATCGTGGCACATTCACTCTGAGCTTATCACCGGTGCTGATGATGACTGCCTGTTCTATTACGTTCCTCAGCTCCCGGATATTGCCTGGCCATTTGTAGCGCTGAAGGTCATCCATGGTCTTTCTATCCGCCCATTTGATCTTTTTCCCCATTTTCAGCGAAAATTCGTTTAGAAAGGCCGTCACGAGCATGGGGATATCCTCAGCCCTCTCACGCAGAGGGGGTACGTGAATAGGGAAGACATTCAGACGATAGTAAAGGTCTTCCCGGAAGGCGCCGCTATGTACGGCCTCGGCCAGATCGCGGTTGGTGGCCGCAATAACGCGGACATTGACCCGGATCGTCTGAGGGCCGCCAAGCCGTTCAAACTCTCCGTCCTGCAGCACTCTTAGCAGCTTGGCCTGCAGTTCGAGAGGCAATTCAGTCACCTCATCCAAAAAAATCGTGGAACCGTTGGCGATCTCGAACCGGCCTATCTGCCTCGAGAGGGCGCCGGTATACGCTCCTTTTTCCCTCCCGAAAAGCTCGCTTTCCACAAGGGCGGCCGGCAGGGAGGCGCAATTGACTTTTACCATCACCCTTTCCTTCTGCCTGCTCAGCCGATGAATACACTTGGCAATCAGCTCTTTCCCGGTGCCTGTCTCGCCCATGATCAGAACAGTCGAACCTGTACGGGCAACCTGTTCCGCCTGAACCAGAACTCGCTTGAGTGCATCGCTCCGGCCGACAATGTCTTCATACTCGGTAGAAATCTTGGCTTCTTCGCGGAGATAATCATTCTCTCTCTCCAATTGCTGTCTCAGCTCCTTCAGCTCCATCTCTTTCCGCTTCCGCTCGAGTCCGTTTAATAAGATCTCTCCCACGAGCCGCAACCGCGGGATATGGCCGCGGTCCCACGCTCGCTCTTCACGCACGGTATTGATAGTGATCACATGAGTGACCCGGCCTCCAACCTTGAGCGGGATCGCAAGCCATGAGCGAATTCCCATTTCGACATGGGATTTTAAGTCATCCTTGGCTTCGTGGGGCAGTTGGTCCGGTCGCTCGAAACATGCAATTCCTCCATGCTTGATAAGCCGATCGTAGGCCCAGGGGAAGAGAGCAGCGAGATTGATATCCCCCGATACCCGCTCGACGCCTTCAGCATAAGAGGCATGGACGACCCGGGCGAAACGGTCTTTTTCCCGGATTTCCAGTATGCCGCAGCGGTCCGTCCCAAAGAACTGCCGAACCTGCCGCAACGCCGCATCGATTTCCGAATCGACCCGATCACCCGGCACATTGATGAATCTCGTCGAAAGAGCGGTAAGTAACTGTTCGAACTTTGCCGGATGCCGGAGTCTCTCACGATTTCTTGCGCCGTCGTTGCCGCCCATATCGTATACCTTAGCCGAGCAGGGAGCAGCTGACATGGGGGAATATAAACCACCAGAGATCGGATCAGGTAGAGGAGGACTCTTCAGCGGTCATTCGTGGAGAAGATGGTCTTTATTCCCTTCTGCTCATCAATGTAATTACTTCCCTTCGAAAAGGAAAGCCCCTGCGTTCCCGCACAATCCGGGGACGGTATTCCGACCTCGAGGCATCATACCGATCTTCCCTTTCATCATGTTTCCCTTTGCCCCTTTCGCTGCCGAACCGGACATCACCATCTTACAAGGGAATACGGCCGCCTCATGCCGACTGTCGGACTGGCATCAATCTTGATATACACTCTCTCAACCATATGGCTCCGGTCCTTCAAGGGCTTCCGGTGGAGTCGAAAAAGGTGACCGGCCCGTCGTTCCCGGACATACTGAGAGCGAGCGGGAGATCAAGGATCCGGATGATCGGTCCATTTGAGCGCAGAAAAACAAAAGGAGGTTAGAGCATGAAGACAGTTCTCGTGATCGTGGCGGTAGTAATGGTGCTGGCCATGGCCGCGCCCGTGCTGGCTCAGTCTACGGACTACAGCAAAATGTCTACGGACCAGTTGTACCAGTTGAAGCAGCAGGGTGTCCCGCCGGACCAAAGGAATAATCTGGAGTCGGAGTGGGTGAAGCGGGCCGCCCGTATGACGCCGGAGGAGCGGCAAAAGTACCAGGTGCCCTATTCCGACGCAGACATACAGAGGATGCGGCAGGAGCGCACTTCCCCCGCTGCGCCCGGGCAGTAGCTTATAAAGAACTTTCCGGCACCCAAACAATGGGGTGGGCCGCGACTTCGGGGTTCCGGTCCACCCGCGTTACCGTGCGCGCCCCTATGCCGCCCGCAGGCTCGCGCCATTCATCCTGACAAAACTTATCGTCGCCCGCCGTGAAGTGTATCCTCATGGGGAGTATTTGGCAGAAGTCCGGCCCCGTAAGGGGAGCGCTCACCGAGAGTTCCGGAAAAAATACTTGACAATTTAAATAGAATTTAATCAAATTAAATGGAATTAATCAAAACCTTCTCGGCCTGAGAGCTGCGCATACTGTAAAGGGGCTAGGACCGACAAGGCGAAAAGGCGCGATGATGCGCTAAGGGAACCTCGGACCGATAAAGAGGGAAATGAAGGAGGAACAAATGGCACTGCCCGAGGTGGCAAAACATTACGGGAGATTGAGGAACTATATCGGCGGCGAATGGATGGAACCGGGGACGGGGCAGTATTTCGAGACCACGAACCCCGCCACGGACGAAGTGATAGCCGAGGCGCCCATCGCGTCCCGGACCGACGTTGAGGCCGCGATAAGCGCGGCTCACCAGGCCTTCAAAAAATGGAAGGAAGTTCCCTTCAGGGACCGGGCGAAGAAGGTATTCACCCTGCGCGAAAAGTTCGTAGAAAAGTCGGAGTGGCTGGCGCGCATCCTTGTCCAGGACCACGGCTGTGCTATCGAAGAGGGCAGGGGAACCTGCGCGAGGATAGTAGAGAACATCGAGGCGGCGGGCAGCTCCATGTACGGTCCCTACCGGGGGGAGCACGTCGACCAGCTTGCCGGCGGCATCGACTGTTACCAGATCCGCGAGCCGGCAGGCGTATTCCTGATCATCACGCCGGGCAACATCCCGACCCATGCCTGGTCGTCTTTCGTCCCCTATGCCGTCGCCTGCGGCTGCACGGTAATAGTCAAGCCGAGCCGCCAAGTCCCTGTAGCGGCAGATTCAGTGATGAAGGCGACTGAAGAGGTCGGCCTCCCGCCGGGCGTCGTCAATCTCGTCCACATGGGGCCGGACAGGGAGCTGAATAAGGTCATCCTCTCCGACCCGAGGATAAAGGGTGTCGGTCTCATAGGATCGACGCGCGTATCGAAAGAGCTATTCGAGCTCTGCGGACGGTACGGGAAGCGCTCTTCCCTGAACGGGAACGGCAAGAACTACATTGTCGTTATGCCGGATGCCCCGGTAGACAACGCAGTCAACTACATTCTTCGGGGTTGTTTCGGGATGTCGGGCCAGCGGTGCCTCGGTTCCGACAATGTGGCGATAATAGGAGACGATCGACGGTACAACGAGCTGAGGGAGGCGCTCCTGGCCGCATCCGGGTCGATGAGGATAGGCTATGGACTCGATGAGACTGTCGAGCTGGGGCCTCTTACGACGAAGCAAGGGAAGGAAAAGGTCGAGCAGTTTATCGAAGACGGCCTGAAGGCCGGGGCAAGGCTCATTCTGGACGGTCGTAAGGCGCGCGTCAAGGGATATGAAAAGGGCTATTTTCTGGGGCCCAGCATATTCGAGGGCGTGACCCCTGATATGGACCCCCTGGCCAGGGAGGAGGCCTTCGGCCCTCTGGCCAACCTGCTGCGGCCCAATGACCTGGATGAGGCAATAGGCTGGATCAATGGGACGAACTACGGCCATTCCGCATGCATCGTCACGGAGAGCGGCATGGCGGCGCGAAAGTTCATACGGGAATGCGAGGTAGGCAATGTCGGGGTGAATGCAGGCATCCCGCAGCCCTATTCATTTTTCGGTCTCGGTTCCAAAAAGGATTCTTTCTTCGGAATGTCGAAGTCCCGCATGGACTCCATCAAGCTCTTTCTCGACGAAAAAACGGTCACCTTGAGGTGGGTATAGGCTACAGTCTCTGGATCAGATACAGGTAGGAAGGCAGGGCGCTCCCCGCCTTGATCCTGTCGAACTGGGCGAGGAGCGCCCTCTGCTCTTCCCTCCCCGATGCGCCGTTCCGGACGATAGGCGAGATGTAGATGCTGCCTTTCCCAAGTGCGCGCCCGGAGCTGGCAAGCTCGACCATGGAAGGGAGATGGCCGGGCGGCAGGTCCGGGCCGATCACGAAATTCGCGCTCACTTCCATACGGTCGTAGTTCCTGTTCACATCGAGCATGCGGGCAAAGGCGTCCCGGACCGACCCATCCGACAGGGGTTTGCCGAGGAGTCGCAGGGTCCCGGCATCCGCTGATTCGAGGCCGACGTTGATGTACGTAAAAAAAGGCATCCCATTTAGGGACCGGAAAAGGCTCTCTTTCGAGCTGAGCAGGGAATCGACGCTGCCGAAGAGAAAAAGAGTGGGCTTCTTCATGACCGAGTTTTCGAACCCCAGCGAGTGGTAGGCCGCTAAGGCCGCAGACTCTATCTGTCCCGCCCCTGCCGCAAGGGCATCGTGCTGACCCAGGAAAAGGGCGTTGTAATTCCGCAAATCGGGTCCAAGGAAGGCCTTTAGCCCTTCTATCTGCGCGAGCACGTTCCTTATCGGCCGGGCAGCAAGCCCCCTGCCCGATTTGACGCTGCAAAACAGGCAGTTGTAAAGGCAGCCATCCGCGAGGATAATGGGGACAACTTCGTAGTCGGCGTGGCGCGCGTCCGGCGGCAGTACGCTTACCCGACCCCCGATTATCCGATGGAACTGTCTCGCCCTCCGGGCGAGTCTATCTGCGTCGCAGGCTGCGGCGCGGTCGAGGAACTGCCTGACTTCCCTCCCCACGGCTCCGGCTCCCGCCTGCCTCAGCGTTTCCCCAACCCTCGCGGCGGCTCGCAGCCCACGCTGCACCGACCCGTAAAGGAACGGCTCGTCCGGCATGATAGAGTTTGTCGGATAGGGGAAGCAAGGGAAGTAGTACTCGCCGAACCGTTCGACCACCCCGTTGTAATCGCCCGATGAGTAATAGGTCCAGTCGTTGCCCTGGCTCCTCTTCAGCCATTCGGCGGGATTGGGCCAGTCGAGCCGCCCGGAAACGTACTTGATCTCACCATGGAGGTTGAACTGGAAGACGTACTCCCTCGTCCTCACCTCATCGTAAACGCCGTACCTGATGGGGTAGCTGACTTTCGTATACTCCCGGGCCCCTATCAGCTGTGTGGTTATTGTCATTTTATCGGTGCCGTAGACCATGCGTGCAGCCTTTCCTCCAGGGCTTCTCCATCATTATAGGACTGAAACCCCACTAATTACAACGGCGCCTGCGCCACGGGTTTACGAAAGTAAACGAAAGTTGACGGTTTTGGACGACTTTTGGGAAGGCCGTTCCTCCGCCCCAGGACGAGGGCGGCGCGGAGGCAGCGGCCCGTGCTATGGCGATCTTCGACCGGCGCCGCGGGGCGGACTCGACGAAGCACGCATCCGAAAACGATCCCCTATCTGTCCTGCCCCACAAGATCGTGTATAATCAGAAGAGGGGGAGGGTACACGGAACAGGAGGAGATAAGGTCATGCGGCAGGCGAAAAGGGAGATACGAGACAAGGACGTCATAGAGGGCATCCTGAGGGACTCACCCGTAGGGAGGCTTGGCACAATGGGCCGCGACGGCTACCCGATGGTAAAGCCCTTGAATTTCGTTTATCTAGACGGACGGATATATTTCCATTCCGCCCGCGAGGGCGAAAAGATCGCCGACATGGCGAGAGACGACCGCGTCTGCTTCGAGGTCGATTTAGCCGTTGCGTTCGTAAAGGCCGTCGGTGACCCTTGCGGCGCCGGCTGTCTTTACCGGAGCGTCATCGTCAGGGGCCGGGCGCGCGTGGTCGAAGAACGGGACGAAAGGCTGAAGGCCCTCAAGGGGCTGATGGAAAAATACCAGCCCGAAGGCGGGTACGGCGCCTTTCCCGAAGAAAAGCTCGCGATTACCGCGGTCGTGAGGATAGATATCGTGGAGATGACGGGTAAGGAACGGTTGGCGTAAGCCCATGAGGCGCTGTCTTGAAGGATAGTTCAGGCTGACCGGTAGGTGAAAGGCAAGATTGCGGCGTAGATCGTGCGTACACAGAATAAGCATAGGGATCGTTATGAGCAACAGGAGCATGCGCATCGAATATGCCGTATGGGCCCCACTATTCGCCATCGCCGTGCTGTCCGCGTGGGCAGCGAGCCGTTACGCCTATTTTCCGGGGGACGTGACCGCCGAAAGGTGGGTGCAATCCCTGTTCCCCCACGATCTCACCTGGGCCCAGGATATCTCGATGTCCGCCGAGTTCCCCTGGCTCCTCGTCATAGTGGCCGTCGTCTTCGCCTTCTCATGGGTACTTGCCGGATGGCGCATCGCCCTGCTTTCCGTCCTCAGCCTCGCGGGCATGCTAGCTTTGGGCCTGTGGCTCGGCCCGGTTGTCGGCCGGCCGAGGCCTTCTCCGGATCTCGTCCATGTCGAGAAAAGACTTTCGGGCTACAGCTTTCCTTCCCTATTCGCCCTCCGATGTGCCGCCACTCTCGGTTTCCTGGCAGTCCTCGCTGCCTGGAAGGGCGCAGGGCCGACGCGCGTCGCAATACCGGTCGTCTGCGCCGCCCTCCTCGTTCTCGGCTGGTTCGCCCGGATAGCGCTCGCGGCCCATTGGCCGAGCGACGTCCTTATCTCCTACTACCTGGGCGTACTCTGGGCCGCCTTCCTGATCCGGATAGGGCATGGAGGGCCGGCGGCCGGGAAGAACGGGTAAGTGCATCGCGAACAGTTGCGTGGGTGGGCGTGTCGCGCGTGGAAGGCGAATGGCCTGCGCCGGCTGAACCTTAAATATACGTCGGCGATGAAGTTGAGTGCATTCCGGGCGAGGCCGAACCGCATGGCAATCTTCTCGAACAATGTATCGCCGGGCATTACCCGGCTTGAACGGTTTACGTCCAGTGACAATATTACAATGAACGCCACTTTGCCCTGCTGGGGTTGAAGGGGTAGAGGTTGACTCCGGGCGCCGGACTTCCGGGACCGTGTAGCGGAGCGCCATCTATGGAGGTTCCGATGGATGAATTCGAGCAGTGGCCGGGTTTGCCCCTCGATAAATGGAAGGACACCTATGAGACGTTGCGGTTATGGACGCAGATCGTGGGGAAGGTCCGGCTGAAACAGGCGCCTCTCGTGAACCACTGGTGGAACGTGCCTTTTTATGTCACACCCGCAGGGCTCACCACCTCTATGATGCCGTACGGCAGGGGCGGATTCGAGGTACGGTTCGATTTCGTGAGGCATCTGCTCGCGGTCGATGTCTGCGGAGAGAGAAATGAGAGCAGAACCATGCCGCTGTCGGCGTGTCCGGTTGCTGACTTCTATCATCGTTTCATGGACCTCCTCCGTTCGGTTGGCATTGACGTTCAGATATGGACGATGCCGCAAGAAGTGGAGACGCGAATACCTTTCGAAGAGGACACTGCTCATGCCACCTACGACCCTGAGTACGCGCAGCGCTTCTGGAGGATCCTCGTTCAATCGGAAAGGATATTCCAAATCTTTCGCTCAGGTTACATAGGCAAGTGCAGCCCCGTCCACTTCTTCTGGGGCGGCTTCGATATGGCGCTCACACGTTTCTCCGGCCGCCCGGCGCCTCCGCATCCGCCGGTCCCCTTTTTGGCCCACTTCGTCGTGCTCGAAGCCTATTCCCACGAGGTGAGCAGTTGCGGGTTCTGGCCTGGGAGCGGCGCCCTTCAGGAACCGGCATATTACTCCTATGCCTATCCCGAACCGGAAGGCTTCAAGAACTCTGAGGTGAGCCCGAACAAAGCCTTCTACTCGGCCGAGATGGGCGAGTATATCCTCCCCTATGAGAGGGTCCGAAACGCTGACGATCCAGATGGCGAGCTGCTTGTTTTTCTGCAGAGCACCTACGTTGCGGCCGCAGAAACTGGACATTGGGATAGAGGAAGCCTCGAGCGGGTTTAGCTGCCAATGCACCAGGACTGTCACAGAATCAGGTCCGCTGTGCCCCTTTCACCATCTACCCGGATGACATCACCATTGTGGATGGTGGCCATGAGCCCTTTGATACCGACAACAGCAGGAATCCCGTACTCTCGCGCATACCCTGAAGCAATGGCTGAGAGACCTCCCCGCTCTGTGACCAATCCGCTTAGAAATGGCATCAACGGTGCCAGTTTTGGTGATGGTACTTCACAGACGAGAATTGTCCCGTGTGGTAATGGGTGGAGGTCTTCCAAATTTCTGATGACTGTGCAAGGACCCTCGACAACACCGGATGACGCCGTGATCCCCTTCAGTTTACGGAGAACAAGGTGTCGATTCGTTGGTAACTCCTCCAGCGGAATGTGTGGGGCAACCGATTCGCGTGACACTAATAAGGTTTCCATCTTCCGTCCCTCCTTGTTTGCCTTTATTCTCAAAATATCCCTAGTATCATGATAGCAACCAACCCTTGACAACGCAACTCATTTAATGTTAAATGCAATTAAGCGCAGCTTAATTGCTATTCTGGAGCTTGAATCGTGATTGTGAACATGAATCAACTGCGTTCTTTTTATGTGGCAGCAAAACTGAATAGCATCTCGAAAGCTGCCCAGGCACTCATGGTAACGCCACCTGCTATTACCATGCAGGTCAAACAACTTGAGGAAACGGTAGGGGTCCGGCTTCTCGTCCGGGATGGAAACTCCATTCGGCTCACAGACACCGGAGCGATTGTGTTTAAAAAGGCTGAGCTAATTTTCCAAGAGATTCACGAGATGGAAGGCCTTCTGGAGGACGTGTCCACGGGGAGGTCGGGAGAACTGCGTGTAGGATGTCCGGAAGGGCCGTTAAAACTTCTTATGCCTCTGATCACAGCTTTCAAGAAAACCTATCCAGGAATCAGGGTAATCCTTGACCAGGGGTCAAACGCAGAAATGGTCAAAAGCATCGAGGATCACCGCAACGAACTTGCAGTTATCCGGTATAGGCCCAGCAGCAGCAGGCTAAAAATCAAGGTAATCTGGAAAGATGAAGTAGTCCTCGTTGCGTCACCGAAAAGTGTACACTTACCTGGCTCGGAAATCTCTGTTATGCAATTATCGCAAATTCCATTAGTCCTCAGGCGCGAAGGTTCTGGGGTCAGAGAGATCGTCCTTGAATATTTGCGGAAATTCAAGGTAGCCCCCCTCATCGCAGTGGAGTCAGCGAGCGCTTCTCTTCTCAAGGAATTTGTGCGGCAGGATGCGGGGATAGGCTTCGTGGAACAAGATGCAATAGATGAAGAGCTCAAAAATGGCACTTTGAAGCTGGTACAAATCCTCGAAGGATATCCCACAATCGAATTTGGGATCGGATACCGGAACCGCAAGGACCTCTCTCCAGCAGCCTGGGCCTTCCTCAGGCTCCTCGATAAATCAGAGCATCTGCTGTCGGTCTTAAAGTAAAGAGCCTATCAAGGTCAGATGCTTGCTTATCGTCCAGAGCGATAGCTTCGTTGGCACTGAAACGCCGCGCTCTGTTTCTATCTATAGTTCTCCGTGCTTCATGCTTCTAATGTCGTTTAGTCGTAGATGGAGGAGATACTCTTCTCCTTCCTGTAGTCCACAAATTAAAAAGCTGATACAATGGTGAAGGTTTCGAACGGCAATGGACGGATGGTCAGGTGTACCATAATAACACTCCGGACGCAGAGAACTCTTGCCAGCACCGTTGTTATGATCGGGAATGAATGCGGCTTCCTTTCCTATGGTTACGGACCCGTGAACCGTGCGCAGGAGGGGTGAAAAAGGAGTGTCCCATGCTTTCAGGACCTCGATATGAAGTAACCGGCGAAATCGGGCGCTTCGACGAAAGGGACAACATTCAGGCCCGAGCCCGCCTGCAGCCTGCCTCCGAGGACTTCATCGACTTCTATAAGCGCCATCCCGAGTGGGAGACTGGGGACAACGAGGTCCGGGCCATTTCCGAATTTACGGGAAGTGACCTCGACCACCCCTTCTTTCTCGAGGAGATAACGACCGTAATGAAGGGCGGCGCTGAGGATCTGGTAGACGGTCCCCTCTCCCCGGTCAAAGCCCATATCTCTGCGGAAAGGACAACGGAGAAGATCAAAGGGGTTCGCCCGATTCCTGGGCGCCGATCTCGTGCGCGTCGGCCCCTTGAACCCCGCCTTTGTCTACACCCATGTAGGCAAAACCCAGGGCGATCCGAAGAGGGCTTACGGCGCCCCGATCCGGCTCGTGCATAAGAACGCCGTGACCATTGCCATAGGCCTCGATCCGCTCCTCATGAAGACCGGTCCCACCCTTCCTATGGCCACCGAGGTGATGAAGGTCTACAACAGGCTCGCTGCGATTTCCAAAATGCTCGCCGGCTACATCCGGTCCTTGGGCTACCCCGGGCGGGCCCACATTGTGAGCAACTACCAGACCCTCTGCATCCCCGTCGCTATCGATGCCGGCATGGGTGAACTGGGCCGCCATGGCATAATGCTTACGAAAGAGCTGGGGAGCGCTCTCAAAATGGCGACCGTGACCACCGACCTCCCCCTGATCTATGATCCCCCTGTCGATATCGGTGCAGAAGAATTCTGTCAGGACTGCAAGATCTGCGCGGAGAGCTGCCCGAGCGCTGCCATACCCTTCGGCGACAAGAAAGTCGTGCGAGGTGTGAAGAAGTGGGCCATCAACTCCCAGGCCTGTTTCAAGATATGGAGGGAAACGGGCACTGATTGCGGCGTCTGTATCGCTGCCTGCCCATGGACGAAACCGAGAACGGCGTTCCATCGCCTTGCCGCTGCCCTCGCGACCCGTAAGAGAAAAGCAGGGTGGTGGATGAGCCGTGCCGAGAAACTCTTCTACGGTAAGTTCAAACCCCGCAAAGAGCCTTTCTACTTCGAGGAGCCGAATCCCATATGGAAGAAATACAAGCCGCTTCGGTAGAGCGCAAGTCGGCAAGACAAGTCGGAACCGAGAGATGTTTTCAGGTCCTCGGCCGCCCCGGACGTCCCCGTTGGACTACCCCGGGACAGTTTTGAGTTTTGAGTTTTGAGTTGTAACTGTTACCATCTTCCCAGACAGCTCATCCCCCCCTGCGCCGAGGCATAAATGTCCTCCCAAAGCAGGCACGATTTTCGAACCGATGAGAATTGGCCCATCGCTACAGGTAATAACAATTTCTGCTAAAACCGGTCGAGATATAGGCCAAACGGCCTCTTTTCCGGCTGAAAGTGTACTTTTTCCGAAAAGGCGAAATCTCCGGATTTCCCTTGTCCTTCCTTGGTTTTTTGGGGAGGGGGTGTACGAAAGTGTACGAAAGTGTACGGTTTTGAGGAAGGGGGCGACGAAAAACAGTGTTGAGTGTTGAGTTTTGAGTGTTGAGTGTTGAGTGTTGAGTTATAGGGCCGAACAACTCAAAACGCAAAACTCAATCCGCGTGTTGAGTTTTGAGTCGTAAAAGTCAACCTCTCGCCGGACAGGCAGCCAGGCGGCAGGGCACGATGAAGCGGCGATTCAGTTGTCAAAGAGCCGAGCCGGTCGGATGTTTGGGACCGGCCAAAAACAAATCTATCTCATCGGCCTCAGGCCTTACAAAGCAGGCAATCCGGCCGCTGACCAAATTTTCTCTCAATCGATTTTCCCTGTCAAAGTGACAACCAGGGGTGACAAGGAGGGGTGACAAGCAGAGGTGACATTAGGAGTGACAAAAAGCATCTCAAAAACTTTTTTTGCGGGCCGAAGGCGGCCATTCGCCCTGCACCGGGGTATAGACCCCCTCCTCTTGAAAGCAGGCACGATTTTCGAACCGATGACATGGCTCATCGCTAGAGGTAACAACATAATGTCCTTCTTTGTAAAAAGGGCGGGGCCATTTGCCGATCCTGCCACTCGATGCTTAGTGAATAACGCACTGGAGACATCCAATCGGGCCCGGCACGGTATGAAGAATATGGGCTGCGGGGAGGCTGTCAAGACAAACGTGAAGTATGCGACGAAATCCATAGGTCCGAGACGGGTGCCGTAAACGTGCAGTCCTCCTGCAAAATACGAGGATAGGTTTCTAGAGATATGTATCGATGAGGAGACCGCTTTTTTCTTCCGGAGTCGGCGCGGTCATGTGGCGCCGGTACGCTGCTATCGCCATAGTTCTGAGGGGCTCATTCAGGCTGACATTTAATCTCAGGGCTTCAGTGACTTGTGGGAGCCGGTCGATGTTCGTCAACGGCGCAGCCGATATCTCAATTACCTCAGGTCTTGTCCGTACGGCGGGGATGAGGTTAAGCTGCCTGAGAGGCGAACGCCTTTCCCCACGAATAACAATATTGGTTGTCCGTACCGCCAATGCCTGCACGAAAAAAACCACCTTCCGGTTTTCTCAGGCTGTCTGGCGGCTCCGGCGATCTCGTAAAAAGAGGCAGTATCTAGGATGAAAGACCCGGCGCTTTCCGTCCTATCCTTGCGGACAGTTTGGCTTTTTCAGTACCTGTCTGTGTTATACTATGTCATATCAACCATGTCAAGAAAAAAAGAGGTTCGGAAAAATAAATTGCTCTTGGTTTCAACTGGCAATATGCACTTGCTCGAGAAATCTGTGTGCGTTGAGTAGTAGGTGGAGGCTCTGTCCCAACGCCAAAGAGGCCAGTCGCTGAAAACTACGTGTCTACACGTCGCTCTTTCTCACCCCTGACGGACGCCAGGCCGGAGAAATAACCCTCTGTCCTTTTTCCTGTGCGAGGGTCGACGCATGCGTCACCGTATGCTCGCCGAACTTGTCATTGACGTTATCGACGGCCTTTACCAGGGCGGCCTTTCTGTCTTCGTCTGCTTGCCCGAACAGCGGCAGCTGCTCCTCGCCCTTAGAAAGCGAGGAGAGGGAGACGCCTAGGAGCCTGACACTCTTCTTGAGGCGTATCGTATCGAGGATGGACACGGCAGAACGGTAGACCTCACCAGTGTCGTTCGTTGGCGCGGCCAGGGTGATCTGTTTTGTAAAGGTCTTGAAGTCGGGATACCTCACGGTAAGGGTGACCTTCTTCCCTTTGTAGCCGTAGCGCCTAGCCCGGCGGCCGACCCTCTCGCTCAGGCGCAGGAGGCAGCTTGCAAGCTCTTCCCGCTTCCAGATGTCCTTCGGCAGCGTGATGCTGTGCCCTATGGACTTAGGGTCCGCAGAGACGACCTCAAGGGGCCGTTCCAATACCCCGTTACCCATGGCCTTGAGCTGATCCCCGAAGACGCCGAACCGCCTGGTGAGAAGCGAAAGGGGCGCCCTGCCGAGCTCCCCGCAGGTGGTGATGCCCATCGCTCGGAGCTTCTCTTCGGTATGGGCGCCTATGCCCCAGAGCTTCTTTACGGGAAGAGCCTCGAAAATGGACGGGATGTCCGCCTCGTCGATCCAGCGGAGGCCGTCGGGCTTCGCGAGGTCGCTCGCTAGCTTGGCGACGAGGACGTTCGGTCCGAGGCCGACCGTGCATGTAAGGCCAAGCTCGGTCTTAACGGCGGCCTTGATGCTGCGTGCCAGGTCGACCGGACCGCCGAAGAGATGGTGCGAGCGGGTGATATCGAGGAAGACTTCGTCTATGGAATAGATTTCCAGGTCACGGGTGAATCGAAGGCAGATCCCTTCGAGATGCCTGCAGACCTCGGCGTATTTCGCGTTGTTCCCGATCACGAGGATTATATGGGGACAGAGTCTCTTTGCCTCGCGGGTTGTCATGCCCGTCCTTACGCCGAAGGAGCGGGCTTCGTATGAAGAGGTAGTGATAACCGTCCTCTCCCCGGCGCCAGTGACCGCTATGGGCTTGCCCCTGAGCTCCGGGTTATCCCGCTGCTCGACGGAAGCGAAGAAGGCATCCATATCTACGCAGACGATTATCTTCGCCATCCCCATATTCTACCTGGACTCGGATTCGGGAGCAAGGAAGAGGTTAATCGACTCTTTACAACGGGAAATAGCCGACGTGTCTCGTGTCTCTTCTTGCCAAATCACACTCCACATCCCGTATAAACATAGCGATGATCCGACGCATCCCAAAAAAAGAAGGGGGCGCTATGACGAAAGCGGAAATGGTAACAAAGTCCGGCGGAGGCGGCTGGAATCTGATATAATTGGGTGCTCACGAGGTATACAGATGTAGAAGGCATACAATACGAGAATAATGATAAAGGACAGCAGCCATAAGGAGTAAACGTAATGGAGATCAGGTATTTATTTCCCTCTGCCTTGCTGTGGTTACTGGTCTTTAGGTTAAACGCTTACGCCCAGACCGCCCAGCGAGGAGCTGTCCCTAAGCCTCCCAACGTCCCCGGAGGTCCTGGCTCTCTTCCTTACGCTTCAGGCAGTTCTTCCTTTGATGGCTTCATAATGCGCATAATCCTGATTTTCGTGGCCGTCGTAATCCTGGCGTCTATCGCTTTTTATATCTTTCGTGCTCTCGTGAGATTGGCCGATTGGAAACGGGAGAGAAGACTGAGGCGCCTTGGGATTCCAACACGGAAGGACCGCAGACAGCGTTCATCGCGGCTATGACAAACTTGGCGTGGCCCCAGACGGAGGGTGAGCCCTTATTAATAAGCATTCCTGATAATCCGGCTCACGGGGCAGAAAATGCTACAATGAAAGACCTAACCCCATTGATTCACGGGTGCGGATCATAGAAGAGCTTGTAAATGAGTCCGGGGTGTCCCTCACCGAGGTTGCCAGTCTGATCGGCATTTCGCCTTCCGGCGTGGGAAATGTGTTGAAGCGAGTTCAGGCGGATCGGTAAGTGAAAGGAGTGAAGAACGTCCCTATACTTCTTTCCTTCCTTTGAAGTGGAATTCGCCAATTGGTAATGTTGTTGAGTGAGGCGGGTAAACCGGTTCCTCTGTGCGGACGGGGCGAGTCGCTACGCCGTTTGGCAGGACCTCTAGGGGATCAGGTCCTTTTGAACCACAGGCCAATTCGGGAGGGAGAAAATGAGTTCGTTTGAACCATTAGACGCGGTGATTTCAGGCTATGCGTATGAAAATGCCACTACCGCCATCGGTGTCCTTGAGGAGGGCCGCAACACGAAGCGATGGATCTCTACGGAAATGCTTTGCACGTTGGATAATTTCGTCAACATTGTTCTATTCAACGAACGCATTTTCCTAACCGGGTGTGCTGACCTTAAAGATAACTACTTCGTGCCCAGGGATGCCAAATACGCGGCCAGTGAAGCTGGACGGCGCCTGTTTGATGAGGCGCGGATCTTTTTCCCAACGCAGCATATAGAAGGAGATTCAAACGCGGTTGAAGGACGGGTAAGGCGGATGCTCGATTCCGTGAATGTGCAGGAGAGTCCGCTATTCGTGATCGAGTGCGCATTCCCTAAGAATAGGCTGAAAATCCTCCAAGAAATGGTGTACCTAGACGTGTACTTCATCGAGTATGCTATAGAACAATACGGAACTGACAGATTCAAGCCGGTGTTCCCAGGAGAGCATCTATACCTAGGATTGAGACGCGAAAGAATTGCCGTTCCCCATGCAACATACACTATGGCGAATGTACCGGGCCGCCGATTACGCTCTATCGTCAGGGAAAGAATGGAAAAGCTGAACGCCTTCGTCGCCCAGGGAGTACCGATGCTCCCGGGACTTCCGCCGATATTTGTATCGCGAGTACTTCACGATTGCGGGGATGGTTCCGATTTCGTTCTCACCCTTCTCAAAATTCGAAGCAGCCCTGCGATGACGAGTTTCCGCAAATGGCTGGTTAGGTGCTATGAACTGTCGCGCAGCACGGATTTGGTGGAGCGGGAAAAAGGCGCTGCTGCGCTCGAAAAACTCAATCAGTTCTCACCAGACGATGATTTGTCCGCAACGGACTTTGGGGTAGGCCTTCTCAAAATCGCAATAGACGTTGCGAAGCTTGATACCCTGGGTGTGATTGCGGAAATTGCAGCACCTATAGTCAAGTATCTGGGAGGTATTTCTTTTTCAGGGCTACGGCAGTTCAGAGATAAGAATACTGGTCTGCAGACGGTTACAAAATTCCTTAAGGACAATTTTGGCGACCAGTTCAATCGCAGCGAGATGGATTTCATTTCCACTCTTCTAAAGCTGCCCGATAATCTGGCCGATTGGGGGAAAGAAGATACTGCGTTTAGTGTGCGCGGGGGCCGTCTGTACGGGCAGGCGCCGCCACTTGCCCGTCCATGCGTCGTGCAGATAGAAGACGCGCCGTATGTGAACAACGCCCAAAAAGATTTTGCCGACCTGTTGGACCGCTCCCAACGGCTTACACCAGAATTACTTCGCAAAATCGAAATAGAAGAGGAGGGTAACAAAAGAAAATAGAGGCCATAGTTTGAAAGTAGAGTTGGGAGGGACATGGGGGACGTAGTTGACCAAGTTGACAACGCTGATGGCAAAATTTGGTATCTGGGGAGTATCGAGTGTGGGATAAGTCACGTTAGTCAACTACGTCCCTGAGTCGCTCCTAGCAGGGGTAAGGGGTGCAATGTCAAGAATAAACAGGCTGTTGAAAAACTAACTGCCCAAGCAGGTTTCATACCACCCCACACCATGTGTAACCCTCTTCTCCCTGAAGACTCGGACGAGGAGAAGCAGGAAAAGCAGACATAAGGCAGGCAGTGGCTGCCCTATCACCTCTGGTTCTTTCTTCGGTCCCTTCCTTGACAGGAGCTTTACCATCCTCTTTATGTTCTGGGCGGTTGCCGTCATAAGTACTTGTTCTCGAACAAATCGGCGCAACCGGAACTTTGCTCTGCGCAGTCCCATGAACTCCTTGGCCTCTCCGAACAGTTCCTCTATCCTCTTACGCATCCGTTGAGAGGTTCGATAGGCGGGTGTTTTGGTCAATTGCCTTGCCTT
>Ga0208692_1000559_pt1 | contig 26439 bp, 29 predicted proteins | sample June2015DPH_20_1_3_FD_184721 | JGI IMG/M metagenome (GOLD analysis project Ga0208692, IMG submission 184721) | Peatland microbial communities from SPRUCE experiment site at the Marcell Experimental Forest, Minnesota, USA - June2015DPH_20_100... | ecosystem: Environmental > Terrestrial > Soil >... | reverse complement strand
CTACGGTGCCCTATTGGGCTCGGCGGAGATGATCCTTTCCGGGACAACAAGTTTCGTGGACATGTACTTCTACATGGAGGATGTCGCCAGAGCCGTGGCTAAATCGGGCCTACGCGGCTACCTGTCCTACGGAATCATTGACCTAATGGATCCTGCGAAAGCGCGAATGGAGCAGGAGAAGACTAGGAAGTTCTTCGATTACATCAAGGGCCTCGGAAACCCGCGAATACGTTTCGCCCTGGGCCCACACTCGCCTTACACGTGCTCCGCTGAGACCTTGCTGTGGGCGAAGGAATTTGCGGAGAAGAACAACGTAATCGACCACATCCACGTAGCTGAAACCCGGAAGGAGCAAGCAGACTCACAGCAACAACACGGGATGCGCGTCGTTGAATACCTAGACAAGATTGGTGCGTTGTCTAAGAAGATGCTCGCGGCTCACTGCGCTTGGCTAACAAAAAGCGAAGTGGCCTTACTCGCAAAGGCGGGCGTCGGGGTTGCGCACTGCCCTGTCTCAAATATGAAACTCGCAAGCGGTGGAGTCGCCCCGTTGCCAGAGATGTTTGATGCCGGCGTCCCCGTCGGATTGGGGACTGATGGAGCAGCGAGCAACAATACGCTGGACATGTTTGAAACGATGAAGGTTTGCGCCCTTCTGCATAAAGCGCACAGGTGGGACCCCACGGTTCTGAACGCACAAACCGTGCTTGACTTGGCCACGATTCAAGGGGCGAAGGCCTTGGGAGTGGAACGCGAAATCGGCAGCCTAGAAACCGGAAAGAGAGCAGACATCATTCTAGTCGATGCAAAGGCGCCTAACATGAACCCAGTCTACGGGCAGGAAACGGTTGTCTCGGACCTAGTGTACTCAGCCTCAGGCGCAAACGTTCACACGACGATTGTGGATGGCCAGGTCCTCATGGAGAATAGACAGATAAAAACAGTTGATGTGGGGGAAATCGTTGCTAAGACTCGTGAGCTTGCAACGCAGCTCGCTCATGGTTGAAATCTACCGCGAACTTAGCTGAACTTCATCTAACTCCAAGTAACCCGAATCACCGGCCCAACGTGGCGTGGACCGAACGACGGTTAGAGGCGTTTTAAACATGGGCGCGGCTAGGACGAAGGTTTCTGCCTCTCCGCCCTCGAACGCAACGTTCAGGCCGTATTTTTTCCTGAGCGCGACCAACTTGGGTAAGTCTGAGGCTTCAAGTTTCTTTCCCAACCATTTTTCGTCGAGCCCGAGCGCGTTGCACGCGGTTATTATGATCTGAAACCCGGATTCTATTTGTTCTCGGACAAGTTGCTCTTGGTTCTTATGCCATAGTGGTGCGATACTCTTCAGGCAGAGACTCTCGCACACGTTGTCGATTCGAGTTCGTTGATACTCGCTCGCCACAGCGCCTGAAACCACAGTGTCAATGCCGAGAGATTTCTTGAGTTTCTCAAGGCCAACAGTTAGGTCGCTCAGTTCCTGTTCCTTTTCTCCTTTGGTCGTGATGATTGATTGGGGTAGGCCGATTGCTTCGGCTTGAAGTTTAGTCCATTTTAGGCCTGGAAAGTGAAACATCCAAGATTCTTGGGATTCGGGGAAGACGGTAACGAGGCTTTCCACATCCCAGCCTTGCATTTGAACGCACCAGAGCGCGAATGCACTGTCTTTGCCGCCGCTGAATAACGCTGCAACCTTCAATCTCTTCCACACCTAATGTTCATGATTGAATAGCCCACCCCAATTGTTTCAAGCAATTGAAAACATATTGATTGTAGGTCTAAGCGCCTACAAACTGTCTTGGTTTTGTTGTTGTTGGTAACACATCCTAGTTGTACCACGCCCAAAGGTAAGATGTGGGACACTTAGAAGTCGGCGGGAGCTTTGAACCTGAACTGGTCTTGGTAGAGCTTTGAGATCCTTTGAAGCGAATCCGCATCCCCAACCTGTTTATCATCCCTGAACCGCGTGATTCTGGCAAAGCGAAGTGCGAACCCGGACTCGTAGTGTGGGCTTCGTTGAATCTCGTTGAAGGCCACTTCGACAACAATCGACGGCTTGACATGCACCGTGTAATCTGTTTCCCGAGTTTTCAACGCTTGCAATCTCTTCGTAATGTCAACGAATTCTTGGTCAGTGAGGCCTTTGAAGGTCTTGCCGACCACTAGAAACTCTCCCGACTCCTCGTCCCGAACGGCGAGATGATAATTACTCAACCAGCCCCGCCTCCGCCCCGATCCCCAATCCGCAGCCACGATGACAACGTCCAGTGTTTCCGCAGGTTTGATCTTGAACCACTTCTTACCCCTGACTCCAGGCGTGTAAGTGCTTTTGAGATCCTTCGCCATCAGCCCCTCGTGGCCAGCCTCGATTGAGGCGCGCATAAGCGCCTCGGCCTCGCCCAAGTCTCCGGTAACAATCCTTGTTGCGAGCAGTTCCTCATCGACTATGCCTCGGAGTACGTCCCACCTCTTCTCGTAAGGGGTATCAATCATGAGGCTTCCGTCAAGATAGATGACGTCGAATAGGAATAGTTTCAACGGGATTTCCTTCAGCATCACATCAACTTCGTGTACTCGCCTGAATCGCCGCATCAAATCCTGAAAGGGGAGGGGCTTCTGGTTCTGGCCGATTGCAACCACCTCACCTTCAATAAGGAACTCCTGGCTGCGAACTCGTTCCCTTGCCAGCTCGACTATGTCAGGCAGGCTCCCTGTAACGTCGGTTAGCCTTCTGCTGAAAACTCGAATTACGTCTGCTTTGCGGTGGATTTGTACGCGGGCGCCGTCGTATTTGAATTCAAAGGCGCTAACGCGCCCGTGTTCCTTGAAGACTTCGTCGATACCCTCCGCCATTTCAGCTAGCATGGGTTTGATGGGAACGAACAGCGTTACGGCAACTTTGTTGATTGCTTCAGGGCCTTTTGTGAGCGCCAATTCTGCAACCTGGGCTATGTTGCCCATGAGCATGTTCGCCCTTCGAACTTGGTCAGGGTTAATGGATGCGGCTTGCGCTATAGCGTCCGAGACAACGCCCTCAACGGCGCCTATGCGCATCTCCCCGAAGATGACTCTCATCAAATACTCGGCGTCGGCGTTAGGAAGCCGGCTCAACAGAGTGCCAATTAGCATCTCTTTTTTCTGGCGCGAACCCTGCCCGGTAGCGGCCGCCACCTTCTCGAAAGTTCTGTAAACTTCGAGCATCGTTACAGGTTTCGAGACCAGGGCGGACTGACCGCTCCCGCGGTTGATTTTCCAAAGCGTCCGCCCCCCGATATCGAGTACTCGTTCATCGGACTCTGGAAAAGGCCGGCCCACGATGAAAGACACGGCGGGGGCGATTTCTTCGCGGCTCAGAGACTTGAGGAACCTCACTATGTAGTCCACTTTCTCGGTCCTCTTCGTCGTTGACTCTAGGGCTTTGCAAAGCTCTGTAAACAGATTGAAGAAAGTCTCCGGCCCCAACTAGGCTCCTCCCTGATCGCCGCCCAGCCAGCTTTGGAGAGTTGACCGGTCTCGGGCGTAGAATTTGTGCATGCGTACAATTGCAAGGTCGACTCTGTCCGTTGAGAACCCGCGTTCTTCGCAGAGGAATTTCCGGAGGCCCGTTTCGTCAATTCCCTTGAATTTGATCTCGTAATCTTCAGTTACGGTGGGGTTGAGGAAGATTGTGCGTAGCTCCTGAATGTTGTCGGGTAGCTGGCTCTTGAATCGGTCTGGCAGTTCTTCGAGCCTTCCGTGGTTTTTGATGAGTTTGAGAGCTGTCTTGGGGCCGACCCCATGAATTCCTTGATTGAAGTCTGTCCCTACTAGGATGGCTAGGTCAATCAGTTGCTCCCGGCTTATTCCGAGCGCCGTCAAGAGTTGTTGAAGTTCAATGAGTTCTGGGATGAGGGGGCGACCGATTCCTTTGCTCGGCAAGAATTCCTGTCCAGATATTGTCACGTAACGGACTAGGCGTGGGGACCCGAAGAGTACGGAATCATAATCCCGGCTGTTGGCCGCCCAAACGTCACCCTTCGCCGCCATGTAGGCGGCTTGAGCCTCACCCTCTTCCGGGGCTTGAACGTAAGGAACGCCGAGCAGCCCTAGCATTTTCCTAGCATCCTCCTGCATCGGTTGGGTCAACGAGTTCATTCTTGTCGCTTTCGACCACGCGGATGAGTAGTCGCCGCGTTGCACCGCAACCTCCCACTCCTTCCGCGCCTTCTCCCTATACTGACGCCTCGCCTCCAGAGTTCGCATTTTCAACGCTGGCGGCTTTCCGTCGAAGACGAAGACGGGGCGTATCCCATAATCCGCCATTAGGCGTGTGGACCGTAGCAGCAGGCCAACTAAATGCGATGTAATGTTCCCCTTCGAGTCAGTAAATGGCCTCCCGTCCCGCATCCGAATTAGAGCGAGGAATTGGTAGAGCATATTGTTAGCGTCAACGGCGAGGCTTCGACCCTTCAGGTCATCTAACCTCAGCTGGCGCTTAACAACAAGCGGTGAGAGGTTGAAACCCAAAGGCCAACTACCTCAGTTTCAGACTTCATTGCGAACCATAACAATAAGCATGAAGCTTCCCGAGAATGTTGAGAGCCACCCAACTATTGCGAGTGAGCGTAATTGATAGTAATGCATAAATGAGATTGAGTCATGTTGCCTTCTCGATTTCGGAGCAGAGTTGAGAAAAAATGCCCCGTTACAAATCTACGACGGAAATACAGAGGATCATAGCTAACAAGGATCAAATCCGAATGACGTAGCCTAGTTCTGCGTCCGGAAGATATGGGGATCATTGCCCACGTCGACCACGGCAAGACGACGATGAGCGACTCCCTCCTTGCAGCTGCTGGTCTTCTGTCACCAGGCATGGCTGGGACAGCGTTAGCCCTAGACTACATGGAGGAAGAGCAGAAGCGCCAGATGACCATTAAGGCGGCTAACGTAAGCCTGTTACACGAAAAGAATGGGACACCGTACGTGATCAACCTAATCGACACACCAGGCCACGTTGACTTTTCTGGAAGAGTGACCCGCTCGCTGAGGGCGATTGACGGCGCGGTTGTAGTTGTGGATTCTGTTGAGGAGATTATGGTTCAGACTGAGACGGTGACGAGGCAGGCACTTGAGGAACGTGTGCGGCCTTTGCTATACATTAACAAGATTGACCGCCTCATCAAGGAATTGAGACTATCCTCCGAGCAGATTCAAGAGAGAATCGGGCGCATAATCACCGAGTTCAACCGCCTCATCGAACTCTACGCTGAACCCGAGTATCGTGAGAAATGGAAGGTAAGTTTCGCTTCGAACACTGTGGCAATGGGTTCAGCTAAGGACCGATGGGGATTCAACGCGGAAATCGCGAAGGAGAAGAATGTCAAATTCTCCGATGTCGTCGACGCCTACCTGAACGAAAAGGTAAGCGAACTAAGAGAGCGAGCCTCGCTTGACGAAGCCATCCTCAACATGGCAGTGGAGCATCTGCCCCCGCCACATGTGGCACAGAAGTATCGGATTCCGAAGATTTGGAAGGGAGACATAAACAGCGAAGTCGGCCAGGCCATGATGAACTGCGACGATAACGGCCCAGTAGTTATGGCGATCACGAACATTGTTGTTGACCCGCAAGCTGGCGTCGTCGCGAGCGGGAGGCTATTCTCGGGGACAATTCATGAAGCGTCAACATTCCACCTACTCGGAGCAAGAGTCGATCAGAGAGTCCAGCAGGTATGCATCTACATGGGACCCTACCGAGAAATCGTGGGCACAATAAGCGCCGGCAATATACCCGCCCTTCTAGGCTTAGATGCTGCGAAGGCGGGCGAAACACTATCAACAATAAAGGACATCGCGCCCTTCGAAGCCGTCCACTATGTCACCGAACCCGTGGTTACGATGGCAGTGGAACCGAAATACAGCAGGGACCTTCCTAAACTCGTGGAAGTACTGCGAAGGTTGAGCCTCGAAGACCCGAACCTCGTGACGAAAATCAATGAAGAAACCGGCGAGTACCTAATAGCCGGAATGGGCACGCTGCACTTGGAAATAGCGAACACGCTAATAACGAAAACCGGCTTGGAAATAGTAACCTCCAAACCGATCGTGATTTACCGCGAAAGCGTCAGGGGGCGCGCTGGGCCTGTGGAAGGCAAGTCACCTAACAAGCACAACAAGATCTACCTGGAAGTTGAACCCCTACCCGACAAAATCGTCACCATGATCAAGGAAGGCAAGATCGGGGAATACCAAGACAAACATGAAATGGCCAAGGTTCTGCGAGAAGAAGGGTGGCCTCCCGACGAAGCCCGTGGAGTGTGGAGCGTTGACGAGGGAAGCAACATGCTCCTGGAAGTGACGAAAGGGGCTCAGTACGTCCAAGAGGTCAAGGAAATGGTTATTGCAGGTTACCGCTGGGGAATAAAAGAAGGCCCCCTCGCGTATGAGCAGATTCGAGGCGTCAGGGCAAAGGTCACAGATATCTCACTCCACGAAGACCCCGTGCACAGAGGACCGGCCCAAATCATGCCTATGAGCAGAAGGGCATTCTTCGTGGCATTCCTCAGCGCAGACCCTGTTCTGTTGGAGCCAGTCCAAAAAATCACGGTCAAGGTCCCACCAGAGCTCCTAGGTGCAGCGACAAGTGTAATCTCACAGAAACGCGGGAAAATCCTCTCGGTCGACCAACGCGGCCACCTCGTCTACGTGGTTGGGGAACTCCCAACAGCTGAAACCTTCGACCTCTCGGAGGTTATGCGTGGCGCTTCCCAAGGGCGGGCATTCTGGGGATTGGAGTTCTCCCGTTGGGCACCCGTCCCGAATTCCCTAGTAACCCAGGTCATCACCGGCATCCGCGAACGCAAAGGCTTACCGCCTGAACCACAGAAGGCAGAAGACTTCATGGAAGCCTAAACTAAGCCCCTCCCGTAAGGGCAACTGTTTTAACCCGTTTCCATAGCCACCTACCACTAGAAATGCCGCGCCCGATTGAAACGCTTCTATCCCTTCCACGCGTCCGCCTCATCAATAGAGTCCCAATTCTAGAGACTGAAAAATATGTGAGGCGCTTCGTGGGACAACCAGCATACCACCCCAAACTCGTCAAACAGGCTATGAAGGTCTCTGAAGGGTCAGCTCAACAGTTCTCCGTAGACGACGAGGGGCTGGAGATTCTATTGGAAGAGATTGATTCGGCGGAGTATGTGGTCACGAACCGTTCGAAGCGAATTATGGAAGAGATGCTGAAGGGCATCTGCGCTGACGGGTTCATCTTCAAAGAGTTCGAGGGCGCGATTGACCCCCTATGCGAAATTTCACCATCCCTACGCCAGGTTTCCAAAATTGCCGATGGACTAGCTGACAAAGCGAAGGAGGAAACAATCGACGTTGCGAGAGCGCTACTAATCGATCTCCCGACACATACAAGCCACCTGCGATTTCAGGCACACCAAGACGCAGGAACAGTCGATCCGTAGGCCAACCCGTTTTTGAAGGAATAATCACTTGCGACAAGCGTTATTCGAGGGGAACATACCTGCAGCGTTATCTTGGATGATTGAACAGGGAATGGTTGTGAGAAAAACAACAAAGGATCCTGAAACCTTCATTCCCATACAGGGGTACATTCTTTCCGACGAGCTACGAGACGGAATCGGAAGTAACCTTGTGAAATTGTTCAGCAAAGCCACGAAGCGAGCTGGTTTACGGGATGTGACGATTGGTGACGCGTTCGTTACCGCAACCATAGCGGTCCTCATGGCCACAACGGAAGCTCAGCTTAGTCAAGAGGAGATGACTATGTGCACGAACATTATTCTGAAGCTTCTACCATACGACAAGCTCGAATCCGCGGGCGTAACCAGCAAAACGCTGCGGCACCTATCACAGGATAGAACCCTGCTGAGAAGGCTGAGGGAAGCGTGCGGCCCAGGCGGGGAAGGCGGCCTTTGATTTCACATGCGCCCATCTGTTCCGGGAAGTCGGGAGATTTTTATTGTGAACTCGACGCTTTCCGGATTTGCGGTCGTCGTGGCTGGACTCTGAGTGCGTGAGCACGGATTGCTCCATTAGGCCGTGGTCCAGTTCCCCAGCCTGAAAAGGTTGGAAGGATAGCCTGGTCTATGACGGGGGCTTCCCAAGCCTCAAAGCTGCGATAGCAGCAACGAGGAAACCCGGGTCCGAATCCCGGCGGCCGCACCATCTAGACATTAATGTCTAAACATTAGCAAGCTGCAGTGTTGAGAACCTGTTCCGTTCTATAACGCTTGGCAGAACCACTTCCACATGCGTGCTCGCACAAAACCGAAGAGAATAACTCCCATCTACCTTCCCCAGCAGACACTACAATCCATTCGTCGCTCTCTAGAGTTCTATGGGTCTTCCTGCGTCGCTCCATTCTACAAGGTCAACCGGGAAAGGTTCAAAGAACGTCTGTTGGGTTAAGTACTCGTCTTGAAACCGGATAGCCCAACCTTTGAGTAATCCCAAAGCAGATGTGAATGGAACTCTGCCGTCACGGTAGAGTTGCAGCGTCTCGAAGAAGAATTGCTTTTCGTTCGAGGAGAGCTGCCTTGAGAAATATCCGAAAATGTGCATGAAGACATTGATGTTCGAAGCGCGTCTGGCTGGAGCCGCCATTGATTCTCTCAGGTGATTTTCATACTCGGTGAGTGTTTGATGGAGCTCTTTGTCATCTCTGTTCGCAGCTATGTTCCCAAGGACTCTCAACTCCTTCTGGTTGTACGACATAAGGAGGAACTTGTTGTCAGCGTGAAAGTTGGCAAGGTCAGAAATCTTGCCTTTTCTTCTTACTTCACGTAAACTGGCTAGGGTGAAGAGTTTAGTTAGGAAATATTCTCGTATCTTCAGACTTCTCAACCTGCCCTCGTCTTCGACTGCAAGCCCAGGAAGCATTTCGAGGACCTTGCCACCGAATAGCCCAGAGGTCTTACCTAACGCGGCCGATTTTTCAGCCTTCGGATAGAATCGGACATCTTTGAGTCCGCATGAAGGTGATCTGAATTTCAGTATGAAGCCGTCGACGTCTTTCAAACTCGATAGGAAATCACTGCAGAAGTTGTGCATCTTGTCAGTTAGATCAATGTTGGTTGCAGGCTGAACCAATCGGATGTCCTTTTCTCGAGAGACCAATCGGATAGGGAACCTCGGAACCCCGAGGCCGATGGATACCTCAGGGCAGACTGGAATGTAATTCACATGATTACTCAGCTTCTTGACAAAATCATCATGAATTACTTGCCCGTTGTACCTGCATGCAGAAAGTTCGAGGCAATTACTCAGGACAACATTCGGTCGTGGAAAGCTCTTCATCTTCTGGTCGCTCCCGTGGATCTTCAAATCTTTCCATCAAGCGCAAGTGAAACGGCATCACGAAAATGGGTGAGGTGAATGGGGACTAGAGATTTGATTCTGTCGTCACGGCAGATAACCTCACTTCTAAGTCCATCTATGAGCGGCCTTGCGATGCTTGAGGGCACATCAGTCACTAGATCTACCCAGTACGATGAAAGTCGAGGCGACAGGACTGGTATCCCATATATTCGCACATGCTTCCCAAGAGCCTCAGCTACCTGCATCAACATCTGACGATAGGTTAGGATATCAGGACCGCCGATGTCAAAAGTCCCACCGGCAGTTACTTCGGCTTCGGCGCAACCGATAAGATAACCCAAAACATCTCTAAGCGCAATGGGTTGGCATCTTGTTTCAACCCATCTGGGAGTTGTCATGACTGGCAGTCTGTCTGCAAGCTGTCTTAGCATGTCCCAAGAAGCACTTCCGGGGCCTATGATTATCGCTGCTCGTAAAACAGTTGCCTGAACATGGCCTGACTGAAGGATTCTGCCCACTTCAGCTCGGCTTCTCAAATGTTCAGAGAGGTCGGGGCCTGCCTCTCCGAGACCGCCCAGGTAGATAATTCGCCTGATGCTTGCGCTCTCAGCCGCCTTCAGAAAATTCTCTGCCCCTAATCGATCTGTCTCGGCAAAGTCTCGGCCCTTGCTCTTCATTGAGTGAACGAGATAGTAGGCGGTGTGAACACCCTCAAGGGCGATAGACAATGACCTCAGGTCTAGCACGTCCGCTCGCCTTGCGTCTAATTGCACATCGTATTCCTCCGGATGCCTAACCAGAGCTCGTACTTCGAGCCCTTCGGCGAGAAGGCTGTTCACCAGGTTTCGGCCGATGAAGCCAGTAGCTCCTGTGACCGCGAGTAGCTTCCGGGTGGTCATAGTGAAATCACCAGAAACGCAAGCAAAATGCCGTAGAAAAGGTGCCCTACCAAAGCTACAATAAGCGCCAACCATCGCAAAGGGTGACCGCCCAATCCGACGCCAGTAACGGGTCTCATGATCAACAGTGAGATAATCCAGAGAATCAACCCAAATGCCACGCCAGCATATATGATGAGGATTCTCGGAACGATTGGAAGCATGAGAACGAAGACGATCCCTGCCAGTCCGCCATGAAGAAAATGTAGAATCAATCCTTGACTGACCAGGTATTGAGCAGGTCGCCCTAGAAGCCGAGCCATTAGAGATTGATTCATATGCCATTCCATTACGCCTTCCATTCCCCACTTGCGCCAAATTGGAAACTCAATTAGTGACATACCTGCCGTCGCAACAAGACCCGACGCCAGACCTCTGACAACTTCAGCAAGAATCAAGATATCAAGCTCTCTCGACTTGAATACGTCCATCGCACGAAGTCTTTCCCCGTTACTAAGAACTTCGACATGCATGGAGGATCAATGGCGGAGGCTCGATGGTTCGAATTGTTTCAGAACTCAAAACCGTTGCCACTATGAGCATATTACTGAGATTCTGAATCATGCTATCGAGTGAGGATGAAAAGTACGCTAACGTCGAAGATGATTCAATTCCTCGAGGAGCATCATGGTCCGCTACGTTTGGCTTGCACCTCAACTTCAGGATGGCCGGTCATTCTATCACTCTGGTATGTGCGTTCCGGACAGAAGCTCTGTTGCGCCTCAACAAACTCCGCCAAAGTCATCAGCTACCTAGCAAAACACCCGAACTGCGCATTCGAAGTTTCAACCGACAATCCGCCGTACATAGGCGTACGGGGACAAGGCGTCGCAACACTGAAACCACAACTCGGCGGAGCAATACTCAGACAACTTCTCGAACGCTACCTGCACGGAACAACATCCCAACTAGCAAGAAGACTGCTCCAGAAAGAACGGCTAGAAGTCGCAATTGAGATAACCCCAAAAAGCTTCTTCATGTGGGACTACACCAAACGGATGCGCGAATCCATCTAAGGATTAGCAAGCCACTTGCCAACTCGAAGCCCATATCAACTTGACAATGACCTCGGCCTCGAATATTTCTCAACCAGCCAAGAAGGCATAGGTGGCAAAATCCGAGAGCGGATCGAGGACTTCACCGTCGAAGAAATACAAGACGACAGTCGATCAGCTCCTGATGGAGAGCACACGCACTTCACTTTGGAAAAGAGAAACTGGGACAGCATAACCGCCTTGAGGGAAATTGCGAGGGCAACTGGAGTCTCTTACAAGAGATTCGGGTTCGCCGGCAACAAGGATAGACGCGCGGTCACCAGACAAAGAATCTCTGCCTGGCATGTGGAGGAGCAACGATTACGAACTGTCCGCTTGCCCGGAATCTCCCTCTACGATTTCGATAGATGTCAAGCTAGGATCACCCTGGGATCCCTAAGTGGAAATCGGTTCCTCGTGACAATCAGAAAGACCAAGCTGAACGGAAAGGAACTGGCGAAAACGTTGAACAACATCAAGAAGGAGCTGAGTTGTGTTGGAGTCCCCAACTACTTTGGCTACCAAAGATTCGGCACTACCAGGCCAAATACCCACATCGTAGGTCGGATGATCGTCCAAGGCAACCTTGAGGGTGCCGTAAACAGGTACCTCGGATTTCCATACGAAACCGAAAGTCCTCCGTGTAGAGAGGCGAGAAATTACTATGATGCAACCCATGATGTTAGCGGAGCATTGAAGGTTTTCCCTCGAAGACTGACATATGAACGAACGATGCTTGTCGCACTTCAAAGTAGACCGCTCGACTATGCAGGAGCACTTAGACGGCTCCCAACGACTCTGCGGAGACTGCTGGTGCACGCATTTCAAGCCTACCTGTTCAACAAGAATCTAAGCCGACTGCTTCAACGCGAGATTGACATTGGAAATATGTCAATCCGCCTGCTCGGTTCTCAAAGTGAGTTTTCGACCGGCATGCTTGGAGAGATCGAAAAGTCTCTTCTTAATGAAGAAGGGATCACGTTGCAAGACTTTCAAGTACGCAAGATACCAGAACTTGGCGTTGAAGGGTCGACCCGTGCAGCATTCCTTGATGTTGACCCAGAAGTAAGCTTGCGACATGATCAGTCGACGGATGATGGGGACTTGGTCGATGTCCAATTCAGTCTGCCCAAGGCAGCGTATGCGACAACAGTCTTGAGAGAGTTCATGAAAACAGATCCGCTACATTATTGACTGGATCATGCATTTCCACTTGAACTCGCTCAAGATATTGACTATTTATTTTGCGACGACGATGTCACCTTCAGCGGTGACCTTGAGCACCCCCGTTACAGAATGCAGGTCTTCCTGCAGTTTCAGAAGCGCCATATCCTTACCCTTAGCTTCAAGAACAACATCAATGTCACATTTTGGAAGAATCTTCAAGAAACGCTTGAAGTCTCTCGGATTGATCATGTCAGCGTGGGCCCCAATTCTCGATCGATGCCTCTGCGTTGAATAGTGCATTTCCGGCAGGCCGTCAATTTGCGACCATGTACCACACACTCGGTCCATCAAGCCGTGTTTTAGGGGGCGCCTGCTGTATGCTTGATAATGCAAGTAATCAAAGACCATCGGAATACTGAGGTAATCACATAGGTGAAGCACGTCGTCTACGCCGTAATTGTGTTCATCGTTTTCTATGACTAAGCGATTCTTGACATTCTCAGGGAGATTACGGAAGCTCTCAGTAAATCGCTGTGATGACGCCTGTCGATCGCCATAGACCCCTCCAACGTGTAGGATGATCTTATGCTCAATGGCCAAGCCCATTGCGTCAAGAAAGTCAGCATGATAGGATAACTCAGCCGCTGCCGCAGCAGCAACATCCGTTCGCGGGGAATTCAAGACAGTGTATTGGCCGGGGTGCATTGATAGTCGCATTGAATGTTCCTTTGCAAAATCCCCGAGCGTTGAGATTTGCTGCCTGAGTTCTTGTCGCCAAGGCCATCTTGCTTTGGGATGAGAAGCGAGTGGAATTATTTCGGATGAGATTCGGAATAGCATAATGTCGTGTGAAAGATTCCAGTTCAAGACTTTGTGTAGACCTGCGAGGTTTGCCAGTGCCAGTTCCTTCAGATGAAGAGGTGTTGCATTTTGCAGACGACACGTACGGCTGGTCCGACCTTCTGGTCCAAGAGTGAGATTAACGCACGCATATCCTAAGCGCACGTGGATCATTGTCCTCTTCTCGCGCGAGCTAGTGAAGCGGTTGAGCTATTTGCTTTCGATGGTCGAGTTCTGAAGCTCTTTGCTTGGTGAGTCTGGTTCGTCATCGAATATGGCAGGGTGCTGCCAGCTGCAATATCGCAACTATCTTGGCAGAAGGCATTCCAGCTGCGATATCCAACTGAATTCTCAATACCTCATGGATAAGCAAACGGAAATAGTTGTGCCACATCATTGGAGGCATGGTCGAGATAGCTGGTTACGATGTGGCAGGGCACATCGGAGAGGTAGAGCTTCGAGATTACCCGGAGCTGACGTTGGCCACGGTTACAGGCCAAGGGGACAACTCGGCCTTCAGACTATTGTTCAGCTACATCTCTGGTGAGAACCGGACGCGGAAGAAGATTCCGATGACCGCCCCAGTGATAACCTCCGAGAAGATCGAGATGACAGCACCAGTGATTTCGAGTGCAAACTCGTTCTCATTCGTGATGCCTCTTAAATTCAAGCTGGAAGAAGTGCCTGAGCCCTTGGAGTCCCGCATAAGGATCGAGAGGATACCAGCAAGGAGATTGGCAGTGATACGGTTCAAGGGCTATGCTAGGGACAAATCCGTAAATGAAGTCAAATCGAGACTTCTCCCAACGCTGAAGGAGAGTGGAATTGCCACGGTTGGTGAACCGTTTTTGATGAGGTACAACTCGCCTTGGACACTGGGTTTCATGCGCCGGAACGAAGTCGGGATCGAAACAGCACGCACGGGCTAATATTCTAAAGCTCTCGCAACGAAAACCTCGTACAACAGAGTAGCGCCATTCCGATCTATGAATCAAGGAACTTCTCGCAGATACTTTGCGGCATCATCCTAGAGGGGTACTTGTTTCACGACTAATCGTCGTGGGAGCAGCTCGGATGCTGTTCCTTCTGAGTATCCGTTTGCGTTGATCCAGATCACTGTGCCGTCGGAACTGAGAAGGACTGGACGGGTCAGGCCAGCGTTCCGATGTCTCCGACGAAATCTCGGAGTGAAAATGGATCGGATTCGGCGGGATTTGAATTCACAACAAAGCAAAAATGTCTGCAGTTACTATTCTATGATTGTCTGAGATTTGTGACCTAGGCCGAACCGTGGGAACCACGTTTGAATCATGGTTCTCGGCGGCCGCACCATTGATACCCCCCTTCTCTTCTGCCCTAGCTAACGCCCCATTCTTTTCATATTCTTCTATTCCCCTATACTCTCTCTCCCACACCTACACGCAGCACACACACCACACACGCAAACTACGAACGGCCGGTTCAAATTCGCTTGCCTGCACCAACGGAGTCACACACAAAGCGACTTTCCATGATCTCCATGATTTAGGCGGTCAAGGTCAGCGATAGATATTTTCGTTTGACTCTCTCCGATAGGCTCAATTGATCAAGTCATACCACCGCAAGATGCAGAGGCTTCATGATTGGTCGACTCAACACCCAAGACAAGGCTCGATCTTCCAGAGATAATTCATACAAAATGGGATGAAATGCTCACACCATACAACAGCATAGCCTTCAAGGTTAAGGATCGATCGAGTAACCACTTTGAGCAGAGCTTCAAGACAAGATACGAAATTGTTGTCGACCTAAGAGATTTTGCCTACAGAATGGAATCAGTCCTTTACAAGCTGCGCTGGGCGGCTAGAGGTCTGGAATATATTTTGAAAGTATATGGAAAATACACGGGATCTATTGATGCCTCCATGCGTGGCCTGATGGACCCTATTCCGGAAGATTTCATCTTTTATGAAGATCTTTTCTTTTATTTTGCATATTCTGCTTTAGACATTGTCGGCGGAATAATCGCCATGTTGGTTGAAACTGCGATCGACAAACGCAACGTGTATTTCACAACTGTATTGAATTTTCTAGCTAGCTCAAGAAGCCCCTTCGAAGGATCACTGATCGCCGAACTAAAGAAAGATTGCGACACAGGATGGATTTACGAATTTCGGCAATACAGAAACTTTGTTACTCATCACTCGGCAATCCGTCCACGAGTACGATTCAGTCATACTCCGAGTATGGCGACTGAGATCAACCTGTTCATGCTTCCAGATAATCCTAGCGAGACATCGTTCACTTATGAAAAGAAACGCGAACTTGCACCATACTGTCAGGAAGTTCTTGCTAGAGAGCTCGATGTCATGAAAGTTCTACTTGAGTTTGTTGAGAATTTGATCTGAAGAGCTTTTGTGTGTGACCATCCTTGTTCTTAGAGATTGGTCTGGTGGTGCACACACATTCAAAGGCATCCAGCTCTCTACGTAAGGTCACTCGTGTGAACCATGTCTCTCAAAAAGGGCAAGCAAAGTTATGCGGAATTCAGACAGCAACTCTTACGACTACGAATGGCACGCCAACGCAACAGATATGGTACAACAGCCCGACAGCGTGCGCTCGCCAGTTTTGTTTACAATGTCGGACGTTACCTTGTTCCAGAAATACGGAATTACCCGATAGGTTACCGGCGTGTCATGAATTCGCTAATTGACGCAATCATAGAGTATTCCGTGTACACAACAGAATTCGACAGACCGGACTATCCCCCGATCTCGAAGTATGTTCTTGATATCCTGAACCGAAGCAAGAAGGATATGAGAATGAAGGTTCCTCCTGAAATCTATGCGAGAAGTGTGGCAGCTGTTAGGGGGTTCACCTTTGAAGAAAGAATTTACTCCAAAGCATCGCCTTACGATTTCTACAAGGATTTCCTAAGACTCGTTCAAACTGCTGCGAATGAGCTTGCGATCGCAGATGCATATGCAAGCGAGGACGTGCTGAACCTCTACTTGGACCAAAGTTCAGCATGGTGTAAGCATTAGGATACTCACCAAGAGTCCGAGCTCAAACTTCGTCACGGTAGCTCAGAAATTCAAACAGAAACCCGAAGTCAATTTTGAAGTGAGGAAAACCACCGATTGTCATGACAGATTCGCATTTGTGGATGACTCATGTTGGGTATTTGGCCAATCAATAAGGCATGCGGGTATGAAGCCCACATATCTGCTGCGCATCGAGAGTTATGATATCATGAAGGATATCTTTGAAGGTCTATGGAGGAGCGCCACTCTCCTGCTTTGACTTGGCTAAATGAATCTAGACTGCTAGCAATTTCCGCATGGTCTCATCGTGTAGTTTGAATGGTTGTGGGCTTCTAACTTTCACCTTCAAGTCTTGAAGGCTTTGTTTCGGAATGCCAACACGTCTAGCTTCCGAGGCATTCAATGAGGAAATCTTAGAACGCAACCGCCTATTGTCGAATCGCTCTAAAGTTGGGGAAGGCTCCATGAAGTCGATCGTTCTAGACTTGCCCACCAAGTAGCGGCCTAGCTCATCGCATTCCTCCGAAATCACCGAACACCACGTCAGACGTTCACCCTTGTAGGGTACTTGTTCGTTGAACCGTGCCTCCAGCACTCCAATGATTTTCTCCTTAGCTCCATTAGGAATGGTTGGAGAGGAATCCCCCAGAAGAGATAAGAAGGAATAGACTCGTGCTATAAACCGGAGAGACTGCTCATGGGGGAAAAAGAGAAGGAAGAGGAAAGTTGGTTGCGGCAGCTATGTGGAGACGATGAAAAGTTGTATGATTTTCTCGCAAGACGCCTCTCTTTAGATCCGATGGCCGCCATATCCAAAGAGGACCTCGGGATCCTCATTGAGCAGGCGGAGAAAAGTGTCAAGGATGAAAACTTTGAAGAAGCGGTTTGGAAATATAGACTGGTAGTGAACAAGGCTATCTTCGAAGCCACTCAACATCAAGAGGAAAAGGATAGGTACATCAAAGTCATGCAGGACCTCCTGTCGAAGACCGCACAAGCGACGGAGAGAGCGAAGGAAGAAGTAGAGAAGGAAGGGCGCACCGACCGCGTTGTTTTCTTTGTGAAAACGCTTGAAGACTGTAAATTTGTGAGCGAAAGAATCGAAGATGTTCTAGAAGTAGCTTCTCGCTTTTACAATGAGAGATTACAGATACTGGGAGAGAAGGAGAAAGGAGAAGAGAGAAGAGAAGCGACAAGAACAGATAGACTGAAAGAGGACAGAGAAGAGGAGCGACAAGAGAAAAGAGACAAGAAGCAAGAGAAGGAGAAAACAGAAAAGAGACGAGAAGAGGACAAAGAAGAGAAGCGAGAAGAGGGAGAAGAGAAGGAGAAAGGAGAAGAGAGAAGAGAAAAGATACTAAAAGCAGGAAGATAATCGACGAGCTTCTTTATCAGAGCGCGCATACTCATCTGAGCCTACCTCATAGGATTAAGGTTAACGTAGTTTTTTGAGTTCAATTTCTGGTGCTCACACCACTAGTACCACACACAAAATTACATGAACGACGACGGACGACGATTCAAATTGCTAGGTTCGCACCAACTCACTCAGACGGACTATACAATGCTTGAAAATGCCATATTTCTCATAGCGACTAAGTATCCTAAATGACTCAAGTTTCAAAGCGACCGGACGGGCTTTACTGGCTTGTCTTCGTGATTCTCTCCAACACGGCTTTCTTGATCTCGTCTTCGTCAAGTTCCACGGCAACCTTGTCGATTTCTAATTTGGTTACTTGGGCTTCCTTCGTGTTAAGTTTCTTGAGCAGCCAATCGACGATAAGACTCGCCCCAACTCCTTCAGTGATATCTTCGGCTACGATCAACGTTATCTGAACCATTTCAGCAAGTCCGAAAGCTGTTCTAATTTTGGCGCTGTCGTACCTAACAGCCAAGTCACTTGTCAATTGCTTCCGCGTACCTAGACTTCCCCTACTCTCTCCAAGTAAATCGTAGATCAGTTGATGGTTTAGCGTGTAAATTGTAACTGGAATCTCCAAGAAAATCAGCATCAGTCCCATAACCACTCCGCTAATATGGGCTAACCGGAAGTCGGCATCAAAACGCCTCTAAAATGACGGTTCAATTTCAGGTGCCCGCACCAGCATATCCACACACACATTTGACGACGGACGACGACGGTTCAAATTCTGACGCCACACACCAGTTCCTGGCGCGTTTTCTCCCAGCATTTGCGAGAATTCTGAGCTAGGTCGGTCAATAGAAGTAAATGTGAGACACCTCACTGCGAGAGTGTAGTGGGGAACACCAGACGTGGGAAAGGCGGATGAATATGCTAAGCTGAACGAAGAATTGTGGGATTTGAGGGCGGAGAGCTGGTTTGATACACGCTTTAGCTTTGAGTCCAGATACCTCAGATGGATGCAAAAGAAACTGTTTTCCCTCTTAGAATTCGGCCGGAATCCCCGCTTTCTGGACTTGGGCTGTGGCACTGGTTGGGCTGTGCACTACGCAGCCAGCTTGGCTGATGGACGAGGAGAATTCTATGGTGTCGATATTTCATCTAAGATGATTGAGAAGGCGGAAGGAGGGTCCACGAGTTACAGCAACGTTCATTTTCGGAAAGCCAATGCTGAGGAACTCCCCTTCGACAATGACTTCTTTGACCTTGTCATTTGCTCTAATTCGTTTCATCATTACTTCAGTCCTGACAAGGTTCTTGGAGAGGTCTACCGAGTCTTGAAGCCCAACGGGAGAATCTATGTCCTCGACATGACGGCAGACGGGCTTATGACACGAATGTTCGATAGACTGGCCAAGAAGAAAGAACCAGCTCATGTGAAATTGTACTCAACAATCGAATATCAGACACTCTTTGAGAGAGCGAGACTACGTTACGTGACCAGCAAGTCGGTATTGTTATCGACGAAAGTTCACATCGCCGAGAAAGTCGTCGCGCCGATCAACTGACGATTCAGCGGTTCAAATTTGGTTGCCCGCACCATTAGTACCACACGCACTAAAAACGAAACGAACAAAAGGACTAGGCTGTCAATGATTCAGCTAGTTGAGCTGACCCTATCTATTCCCACCCATTTTCCGGACTTGTCGTAGTTTAATGATCGAGGATATCCACAGGCATTCCAGATTGAATCAAATGCGGGCCTCATCACCTCTGGCGGATCGCACTGGTAATCCTCAATTATTGCGGGCGGCGCCAAAAGGTCCTGTCTATCGATCTGATGCCGATCCTCCCCTGAGAAGGGCTGACCGGTAGCCATAGTATATCCTCGTACGCCGAGTAAGCTGAGCATCACCAGACTAGGGGGATCGACTCCAATTCTCTTTCCGATTGAGAAATATTGAGACAACACGTCCAGCAGTTCCTTCTCGTAAGCTATACATGGAATCTTACCGTCGTCTAGAAGCAGCCCTTCCACCGATTCTAGCACACCATTTCGAAATACCTGAAGATATGATTGGTGTGAATAACCAAGGGCTCCATCGAAATTTAACCGATAGCTCCAGCTTGAGACGGCCATAGGCTGCAAGTCTACTGCTTTCAAGGAAGCTACACTCAAGCTAGTCGGTCTTTCCAGAGCCCCTAGTGGGATCATGTGAAATACGATTTTGGCGCCCTCTTTCAATGGTACGGGAGTATCGCCAGAACGGATTCGAACCAATCGATCAGCACGAAATCCTCGTATTCGTTCTGACGCATTCTCGGAAAGAAGGAAAGCAGCTCTAATTTCAGTAACATCAAGCTGGTATTTTCCCGCTGAGTTGCGGCCAAAGAACCTAGAGTAGTTCTGGAAGGAAACCATATGTGGTGCTGCCCAACTTCTAGGAATACGAATTATCACTACCTTGGCTGAGGATTGCAGGGGCACGACGTGTAACGCAATGCCAGCTATTCTTGGTTGAATTCCGTGTCGCATTATGTCTTCAAGTCGAAGCTTGAGTGCGTCAGAGTCTTCGACCTGCATCCCCCTGAGCTCGGTAGGTACACCAGAAGACTCAAGGATTCCGTAGAAGATGTCCCCCCCTATTGTGTTAGCAAACGATGAAACATCAGAAAGGAATTCCCTTTTCTCAGCATCAGTGGGACCAGGCAAGAGCGATTTGTATTCGATAGACTTGGCTTCAGCGACTTTATTGTCAATCAAAGACTGCAAATCTGCTTCGACAATTGCGTCTAACGGCTTAACAAGGAGCGACGTACCGGATCCCACTCGTGATGCCTAGTGTCCGCAGACTGATGTATACTCGTTGTGGGCGACTTACAACCCTACCATACGTCATTGTTTTGTGTGTGGGTGGGTATGGTGGTGCGCACACACACAAATTACGTGCACGACGACGGACGACGGTTCAACTTTGGACGGTCACACACCTAAACTACTTGGTGTGGCGCATTCCCCGTTTTCTTGGCGAGGATGATTATCACTAATGCGAAAGATGCGATGAGTGGCAGCACATAGTTCTGGTATTCGGGTGTGGTCGTGGACGATATGGAAACCTGCGGCGCAACCGTGAAGCTCTTGCTCATCGCATTGTTACTCTTATTCGGGTCAAGATCCACTGGAATCGTCGCGACTCCCCAGGTCAATGTGTGCGTACCAGGCGTCGCAATCCAAGGCGTTTGCGTGCTTACGGTGAAAGGAGTACCCATTGGTCCAGGGTAGGAGAGGGACCCACCACCACAGGATACTCCGTCTATCTGGCAAAGTGCAGAGAAGCTCTGAGGAAATGATCCTGTAGACGAGAGCGCGGTCACCACCATACTGAATGTTACCGGGTCACCAACATTCGGAGCAGAAGGACTCAACGAAACCGAAAGAACCGCCCAATCCGTGGCTGCTGTAACCACGGTGATCGTGAACACCTGATGGCTCATTGAACTGCTGATCGGGCTATACGGAACCGACGGACCCACGATAATAGCCATAACCTCGAGAGTGTACTGTTGAGGCGAAGCGGCTGATTTGATTGTTAACGTGACGGATTCGGTTCCTGAGCTTGAGCTTGGAACAACAGCACACGCTGCCTTACCAGGCCAACTTTGTCCGGCCCACGAGGACAGACATGAGTCAGGCGTCGAGCTGCCCGATCCGTCTATACCCGTAGAGCTTGGGATTGGGCCTAACGAAACTACGGCGAAGACTATCGCGTCACCCGATGGAAGCCCGCCGTAAGCCACAATAAACGTGACAATCGCTTGAGCCACTCCGTTCTGCAGCACAACTTGGGAAGGATAGTGGAGGTCAACGATCGTCGTGGTCTGAGCGTTGACTCTGAGGATACTAGCTGAGAAGAGAACTAACGCAAGAAGTAGAATCAGGATCGCAACATGCCTATCGCGAGAAGTCAACACTTATCATGTGTATTGCAGCAGGGTATGCATTAGATTTTGTGATAACATATGTTATCGGCCAGAACCTTACCCTAATCCTTCACGCGTCATCCACCGTATTTTCTTGTGTGTGTATATATCATTGGTGCGGGCATCATAATTTGAACCGTCGTCGTTCGTCGACAGAAAGTGTGTGTGTGCGCGCACCAGCATATCCACACACAAGAATAAGTCCCGCTCAAACGACGATAAGACGCCATTAGTTCCCAATAGTGATTGATGGAATTCTTATATGACATGAATGTGGTGCAGGAAATTACTATGCCACCAGCTGAGGAGAAATGAATAATGGGAAAACGAAATCAAGTTCAGCATGTTATTGAGTGGATTATCTCTGCCGGAAAAGCCGATGCCTTCAAAAATAGTGTCACAATAGTTTCAATTATGATCTTGGCCATTATCTTTTCCACTTTTCTAGCAAGTCAATTAGGCAGAAATGTCTGGACGAGTACACTTCTAATGGTTCTGTTTGGTGTCATCGGAATAGCTGGACTTGTTAAACTTAGAAATCCTGTAATCTTAGAGCTTGGTGCTATTGGTTTTGTGGCAGATATAGTGTGGGAGCTTTATGGAACTGGAAATCGATTGTGGAGTTATTATCATTCGCCGTTTTACATGATAGGTGGAACTTTGCCAATAGAAATAGCAGTGTTATACTTTTTCTTAGGGATGACTGCAGCTGTTTATGCACTATACAGATTGAAAAAACAGTGAAGCATCGCATTCAATCTGTGTTCCTCTCAGTCACATAGTCCGGTGGTGTGTGTGCACCATTAGTACTACACACACAATGACGGTTCAAATTTAGGTGCTCGCACCATCCATGAAAACGCAATCTGTTTCTGCGGAAGGCTGTTTGACTGGTTTCCTGCGGATTATTGCAAGCCTCTGTTTGCTATTCGTTCTAGCCTCTTGAGTTTTTCCTTGTAACGTTCCATATCCATGCCCCGATATTCCTCTCGTCTGGTGAGCATGTAGTATGCGATGGTCAGCATTTCACGTGCAACGGCGACTATGGCTTTGTTGTTGCCTCGTCTGGCTGCGATTCGATTGTGGAGGGATTGGAATCTTGGGTCGGATCGATGGGAAATCTGAGCTGATTGGATGAGAATCCAGCGGAGCATTCTGGAGCCTTGTTTTGTGATGTGTCCACGTTTGGTTTGGCTGCCTGATTGTCGGATGCTTGGAGCCAGTCCAGCCCAGCTTGCAAGCTTCTCAGAAATGAGTTTCACGTCTTCCCGGTTGCAGGCGAGTTTGGCGATTTCGATGTTCATGTTCTGGACCTGCGTTTAATGCCCGCCCTTAGAGGGACAAATCAAGAATTCGATGCTATATATTAGGTCATTACAGCGTGTGCCTGTAACAGCCAAACAAAGATGGGATCAAATGCTCAGCGCCCTGAGATACGCACATCGCTACAACTATTCTCGATTCTGGACAGGAAAACCAATAATCCTAACACATTCGGTAACATCGAAATGCAACTGCAAGTGTCTGATGTGCGATGTGTGGAGAAAGCCGAGGAACGAAGGTGAGATGGCAACTCGCGACATTCTCAGAACACTCGTCGAGGCGAGAAATCTGAAATTCGCCGCGTATCTCGTTTGGGGCGGGGAACCGCTCTTGAGGCGGGATATCATGGAGATAATGCAATGTGCACATAGCGTCGGTTTGTATACTAGCCTAATCACAAACGGAATTTACCTATCTCAAAGGGCCAGGGAAATGGCAAATTGTGTCGACCTTACCTGGGTTTCTTTGGACTACAATTCTGAGTACCATGATCGAATGCGCGCCTTTCCCGGCGCGTTTGAAAGAGCGAGTACTGGCATAGTTGCATTGAGACGAATGGGTGGAAGGGTTGTCATCAATTGTGTTCTGAGCAAACTCAACAGAGATGCCGTTCCCAAGATGGCCGCGTTGGCAGAAGAGTTGGATACGAAATTGGCATTTGATCCCATGCATGTTTTTCCAGGGATAAATGATAGATACGCCTTATCAGATGAGGAAGTCAGAAACCTGGCCACAGAGATATTGAGATACAAGAAAGCCGGTTATCCGATCCTCAATTCGTATGATTACCTGCGGCATCTTACTAAGCAGAAGAAATACTCGTGTGCACAACCTAAAATTTTCATCACGGTTTCCGAGACCGGTGAGATTACTCCTTTCTGGTGCACGAGGAACGGTGAAGTTCTGGGAGACCTGCGTAAACAGAGTCTGGGCGACGTGCTTTGCTCAGACTCCTATGCGAAGTATGCAAGATCGACAGATCACTGCAGTAGCTGTTCCAACTCGGTGAACGTCGAGACTTCGATGTTCTACTCAGTGCGGAACTTCTTGACTAATTGCTTCAAGATACCGAATCCTATCCTAAGGTTCATTTTGGACTACGCAGACTGATACTGTGGTCTCTCCCAACTTGATGTGTACTTAGCGCTAGAGGAACAATGTTGTATGTGATGCCACTGGTGCGGCCAACCAGATTCGAACCACCCTTTTTTTGGTGCGTATGCTGGTCGCACAAACACAAATGGAACGTGCTCGCGGACACTTTTTTCAGATTGGTATCAGTTGGACTGGGATTCGTTGTTCTGTGTTGCAGTAGGTTGAAAATCTTTGGAGTGCGCGTTTTGTTTCTGTAGTTTAGTGGAAAGATTAGTGTAGATATCTCTCTGCCACGGAATACCCTATCGGGGGTCGGGTGTTTCTAACGACGCATGTTTAGCGCTCCTGTCATGTTCGCGCTGCTAGTAATTACATTAGGCATTGTTGTTACAAAGAAAGTAAATGCGTCCACTGCGAAATGCTCACGGATTATTGTTGGATGGCGTTGCTTTTCGAGGAAAGCGGGGGGAGGCCATGTGGATACTCGTTACCAACCCGGCTACCCTTAGATCATGACTTCGGCTTAAGATTATGAGGCATCTTTCGGGGGACTTGATGTTTGCTGGGTTTCGATCCTTCGGTTCCCTTCATATGTGAAGTGGTCGCGGCTGGGTTGTCCATATTTATCGTATATTCGATGCTTAGACTTGTTCGGGTGGTTCGAAGAGAATACTTACTAGGTTTTCCTATAGAGTTTACACTCCTAGCGATTGGATTCATCGCATTCGGATTGTCATATGCTTACCCTGGGTTGGAGGAGTTGGCCAGCTGGCTCCATCTCTCAATCGTGACGTATGGGTTTGCATTCATCGCTGGAACATACTTCCTGAAGAAGAGTTTGCGGAGGAGGGTTGGGCGCATGTCCGCGTGGCTTTTCTCCATGCTAGTTATCCTTGCTGTTGCGGCCATTATATTGATCGTTGTTCCACCGCGTTTTCTCCTTCCATCTTATCGGAGCGTTTATGAGATATTTCGAACCACCGACCTCGTATTGCTGGTTTACATAATCTTTAGCTTGTACCAAGACTTCAAACCTAGGCGGGTTGGATTAGGGGGCATGGTGCTAGCGGGTTTCGTGCTTCTCGCTGGCAGCCAGTACAGCCTCCTGCTATGGGGACTTGACGGCGGATTCTGGTCATTCGCCCTAGCTCATGCAATGGGACTCGTGGGGCTTGCCATGTTGGCGACTGCTCTAGCTACGGGATTTCGAAGGGCTTAACCACATTTGCCACAGGACGAACCAGGGAAACCACGCGGGCGCAATCGGGAAATGATTTTCTACGACATTCTACGTTCAATCGTCCGTCAAGAACAGAAAGGGTTCGTGAGGATTACAAGGGTTCAGAACGAGACCAACCTTCCCTCCGACCGACTGCGCGGCCACTTGCGACAAATGGTTCGGCTGAGACTGATCACGTATAGCAGTGCCATCAGGAGCACCACAAAAGGTCGGGAATTTCTATCCCAGTACAAAAGAGTCCTCGTGGTGCTGAAAAGGTTCGGACTCGCCGAATAGAACCCAAACCTTAGCTCTCCTACCGCCCCCTAGATCGCGTATTGTTCAAAGTAGCTTACATTAAGGCGTTGACCCAGTTGGCGGTAGCGAATACTACAACTAGCAAACTCATCCTTCTGTGCGGCGAGATCCTCTCACTCGCAGATGAGGCTAGATGAACATTTTCTCGGTGCCTGAGGTCGATCTGGTTTGAGGCTGCTATGCAGACGCCACTACGACCGTATGCGCGAATCTGTCTCCTAGTCTCTGCTTTTTGGGCGACCCGCGTACAAACCAAAAACCCGCTGACATGTATGGTAAGAGGTGTGGTATTGCGTCCACAAAACGCAGAATATTCCTTACCAGCGACGAGCGCATCCCGCATGGCTGTCCATTTTCCCTTACCACTTTGATTTTGAAGGCTCTTTTTCCAATAGTCGTTCCTGTGGCTCCTTCCAGAACCGTGAAGTAAACGAGTTGAAGCAAGGCGAAGACTATTACCAAGTAGGGTAATTCATCGAACGGATTCATCCATTCCCAAACACATCCCCAACACCATAACGTCCATGACATCACAAGGTTCGCAAGCATGAACAATCCGCCCAATACGATTCCATCGATGACCTGCGCTGCGAACCTGATCCCTAGACCCTTGTATTCTACCTTCAACACAATCCAACCCGACCTAAGTTCACACACCTCAAAACCGGGGCCCGATCTTCAAACCTTTCCCGGCTTTGAATTCGGCGTGGTCCATCGCAATAGCGTAAGCTATGATGACGTACGGCGTGAGTTCTTCGCTTAGAATTTCGATGCCGTATGAATCCCGAACGCTGACCCACTTCTTGTT
>Ga0208692_1000558_pt1 | contig 26440 bp, 24 predicted proteins | sample June2015DPH_20_1_3_FD_184721 | JGI IMG/M metagenome (GOLD analysis project Ga0208692, IMG submission 184721) | Peatland microbial communities from SPRUCE experiment site at the Marcell Experimental Forest, Minnesota, USA - June2015DPH_20_100... | ecosystem: Environmental > Terrestrial > Soil >... | reverse complement strand
CGGGCGTGCGGCCGGTCCGTCATTGACGAATTGCGGAGAGGGAGGGATTTGAACCCTCGGACCCAGTTTCCCAGGTCAACTCATTAGCAGTGAGTCCGATTCGGCCGCTCTCGCACCTCTCCCGAAGTGTCCCGCTCGCGCCAGCGCGTCGATCACGAGATCGGGACCAAGGGTAGTCAAGATGGACCCGCGCATCCGGTAGCTGGGCCTCGTCCGAGGTTCGAGCGGGTATCGTCGGCATCCGCAGGAAGACCGCGGCATCCAGAAGGGATGCGAGGAGAACCGTTGTCGAGATCGGAGGAGGCGTCCCGCGCCAGCACGCATCCACCGGTACGGCGGCTTGACGCGCGCACCCACCCGATGATGCGTTCATCGATCCGGGCGTTCGGCTGCCTCGTCGTGGTCGCGGCTGTGGGTGTGCTTGCCGCGCCGCCTTCGAGCGCGGCATCCGCGGCGCGTCGTGGGGGGTCCTCGGTCGAAGCACTCGTCGCGGTCGGCGGTGTGCCGACCCGGCCACCCGGGGCGCGTCCCGGCGGGTCGCTCGCGGCGACTCGGGTCATCTCGCTCGGCGTCGCGCTGCGACCTCGAGACCCGGGGGCGCTCGCCACGTTCGCCAAGGCGGTCTCGATGCCGCACTCGCCTCTCTACCACCACTACCTGACCCCGGGGAAGTTCGCGGTCGAGTTCGGTCCCACGGTGACGAGTACTGCGGTGGTCATACGCGCGCTGCGGCAGTCGCATCTGCGCGTCGGGGCGGTGTCTGGGAACGGTCTCATCCTTCCGGTCAGCGGAACCGTCCGTGCAATCGACGCGGCCTTCCACACGCGTCTCGTCGCCTACCACCTTTCCGGAGGGGAGACGGGGTGGGCGCCGGTCTCGGTGCCCCGGCTGTCCCGCCGTGTTTCGCACTCCGTCTCGTCCGTGCTCGGTCTCGACAACCTTGTCGTGTCTCATTCGTCAATGGAGCGCGCGCCCGCGAGCGCGGGAGGAAAATCGGGTGCGGACGCGTCGGCCGCGTCCCCCGGCGAGCGCGACACGCCCGGGGCGTGTGCAGCGGCGTCGGACACGGCGGATGCCAGCGGCGGATGGACCGAGGACCAACTGGCGCGGGCCTACGGTCTCACCGGTCTCTACGGCGAGGGCGGTCTCGGCGACGGCCAGACGATCGGCGTGCTCGAGCTCGAGCCGTTCCTCCGCAGCGACATCGACGCCTTCGACGACTGCTTCTTCGGGCCTGGCCACACGACCGTCATCCATACGATCCCGGTCGACGGGTTCGGTCTGCACGGTACGGGAACCGGTGAGTCTGCGCTCGACCTCGAGATGCTCGCTGCGCTCGCGCCGGGGGCGCGCCTCGACGTCTACGAGGCCCCGAACACGTCGTTCGGTCCCATCGACGCCTACAACGCGATGGTGAGCGCTGACCAGGTGAACATCGTGTCAACGAGTTGGGGCGCCTGCGAAACGTCGCTCCAGGTTTCCGCACCCGGCACCCAGCAAATCGAAAACTACATCTTTGAAGAGGCGGCCGCGCAGGGGCAGACCGTGTTCGCGTCTTCCGGCGACACGGGGTCGGATGACTGCGCGGGGACGCAGTTCTCGTCCGCGAAACCCGAGCGGCCGTACCTGTCGGTCGACGATCCCGCATCGCAGCTGTACGTCGTCGGGGTCGGAGGCACCTCGCTCCGCTCCGACGCCCCTCCGCTCTACCCGATGGAAGAGCAGGTATGGAACGACGGGCCGTCAGGAGGCGGGACGGGTGGCGGGTTGTCGAACTCCTGGGCGAGCCCCGCGTGGCAGGCGCAGTCCGGCGTCCAGGGCACGACGAGCGCGACGAGGCGCATGGTTCCCGACGTGAGTTCGGCCGCGGACGAAAACCACGGGCTCACCTTTTACAGCGACAGCTTCAAGCCCACGTCGAGTTCGTCGTCAACAGCCCCGGTGGGGAACGCCGGTTGGTCGACGATCGGTGGGACGTCGATCGCCGCTCCGACGTGGGCCGCGATCGTCGCCGACATCGCGTCGAGCAGTGCCTGCAGCACGCTCCGTGTGACAGCGGGAGGGCATGACCTCGGCTTCGTTGCTCCCGAGCTCTACGCGGTCGCGGCTTCGAACTACTCGTCATCGTTCGACGACATCACGATCGGGGACAACGACGTGTTCAATCTGGGATTCGGCTATGCGGCCGGCCCCGGATTCGATCTCGCCTCTGGGCTCGGTTCCCCGATCGTCACCGACCCGACGGGAACGGGAGGGCTGGGGAGCGCGCTCTGCGCTGTTGCCACGGCGAGCGCCGGGTCCATCCCGACCCCGGTCGTGACTGGCGTCACACCTGCTTACGGTCCGACGTCGGGTGGCAACGCCGTCACCGTGTCCGGCACGGGCTTTTCGACACCGGGCACCACCGTTGACGTCGAGTTCGGCACGTCGGAGGCGACGGTTGACGCCGTTTCCGACACCGCTCTCATCGTGACCGCGCCGCCCGCGGCGACTGCTCCGAACACCGCGCCGGCGAGCGCGGCGGGAGCGGTCGAGATTTCGGTCACCGTCACCGACGCCGCGGGCGAGGCGACGAGTGGAGCGACGATCGAGGCGCTCTACGACTATGTCGCCGAGAACGCCTCGAGCGTCGCGGTGCCGAGCATCTCGGCGATCGGGCCACCCGCGGGGAACGTCAAGGGCGGTCGAACCGTGACGATCTGGGGAAGTGGTTTCGCCGCGGACGGCACCCCGTCGGTCAGCTTCGGTGGGGTCGCGTCGCTTCGGGTCAGGGTCCTCCACGATTACGAGATCCGGGCCCGTGTGCCGGCGAAGTCCCGGTCGACCGTTTGTGCATCGGGAAACGGATTCGCGCCGTCGACCGTCTGCCAGGTTCAGGTCGTCGTCGCGACGGCAGCGGGCAAGAGCGCGACCGAACCCATCCTGCCGCCGCAGGCCGGAGCCGTCGTATTCAACGCCCAAGGGGTGATCGAGCCGAGATCGGGTTACGAGGAGGCACCAGCGGCGTCGGAGTACGACTACGTCCCGACCCCGAAGGTGACGCTCGTCGTCGCCGGTCGGTCGCCCGTGTCACCCGTGCGCGTGTTCGGTTCTGGCTTCTCCGTCCTCTCGTTCGACTGGGTGAACCTCGGACCCGCCTCGTCGGTAGAGAGCGAGCAGACGAAGCTCGACTACCTCTCCCCGACGTCGATCGTCCTCACGCCGACCGCAGAGAACGCGACGAACTCCTCACCGACGCCGTTCAAGGGCGGCGTGAGCGTCGCGACCGCCGGGGGTCTGAGCAACGTCGCCGCGTCGCCTTGGACCGCACCACCTTCGGTGACGCATCTTTCGCTCCTCGGCGGACCGACGGCAGGTGGGGCCGAGGTCACGATCAGCGGCTCCGGGCTCGCGGGCGTCCGGTCCGTCGCGTTCGTCGGCTCGCTGTCGCGCCCGACGCTCGCGGTCGCGTCCGGCGACGCGCTGGTACACGAAACGGGAGGCGGGTTGACCGTCCGCACCCCCGCCGACGTCGCGGGACCGGTTAACGTCCTGCCGTGCACGGCGACGGTGTGCGCCCTCGCCCGGAGCGCTCTCGACACGTTCGTCTTCGTCCCGTCGACGAAGCGGTCGCTCGTGGCGATCTCGCCGTTGACCGGTCCCGCCTCCGGCGGGACGATGGTGACGCTCTTCGGCCGGGGCGTCCGCGGGGCCTCGGCGGCGATGTTCGGCTCGGCCGTTTCCGGGCCGGTCACCTCGGCACGGGGATATCCGAGGAATGACCCGTACGTCGCGCTCGTCCGCACACCGCCCGGTCGCGCGGAGGCTCGTGTGCTGGTCGGGACGCTGGTGACGGGCGCACGCGGAGTTTCGATCAGTGACATCTCGTTCGGTTACGTCCAGAGCGGACCGAGCCCGCCGCGATCCGTCGGCGTCGTGCGCGTCGAGACCACGGTGGTTCTGCACTGGCAGCCCCCGGAGAGCACCGGCGGGTCGCGGATCACCTCCTACACCGTCGTCGCATCGACCCCCGGCGCGGCGACGCGCACCTGGCGGTTCGGCCCTCGGGCGCGCGCGGCGCGTCTCGCCGGATTCGTGGCCGCGAGCACCTACCGGATCGTGGTGACAGCGTGGAACAAGGCGCACGGTCGGGGCGCGCCCGCGGTCGTCCGCGTCGCCGCGCCGATGACCTGAGGCCGCAAGATCGTTGCCGCGGGGAACGAACCAGGCGGTCGGTCGGACGATCGGTCTGGCGGGAGCAATTTGGCACAGCTGGACGGCGCCGTTCGCGAGAATCCGCGATGGGGTGGGATCTCGCGCGGCGGGGGCCGTCGCAGGGCGCGGCGGTACACTGCCGTCGTCTCACCCGGCACGACCGGGGACTCGGCGCGGTGCTGGTCGGACGGGTGATCAAGGAGGAGGATTCTTCGATGCCAGACGAAATCTGCTCCGAAATCGTGTCGATGGTCGGGCACGAAGGTGATCCGGTCGAGGCGTACTTCACGCGTCCGGTGGGGGGCGGTCCGGTCCCCGGGGTCGTCGTCGTCCACCACATGCCCGGTTGGGACGAGTGGACGCGTGCCGTCACCTTCAAGCTCGCCGTCCACGGATTCGCGGCGATCGCACCGCATTTGTACTCGCGCCTCGGTCCAGGTAGCTGGGACGACCTCGCCGCGGCGGCGAGGGCCCAGGGCGGTGTTCCCGACGCGCAGGTCGTCGGTGACATCGAAGGGGCGGCCGCCTTCCTGCGATCACGGCCCGACTCGAACGGCAACGTCGGTGTGATCGGGTTCTGTTCTGGGGGCCGTCACGCCTATCTCGCGGCGTGCTCGAGCACGGTGCTCGACGCCGCCGTCGACTGCTGGGGCGGGAACGTCGTGATGCCGCCCGGGGATCTGAGCCCGAACCAGCCGGTGTCACCGATCGAGCTGACGAAGGATCTGCACTGTCCGATCCTCGGCATCTTCGGCAACGACGACCAGTACCCGTCCCCGGCCCAGGTCGACCAGACCGAGGCGGAGCTCCGCCGGCTCGGCAAGGATTACGAGTTCCATCGCTATGACGGCGCCGGTCACGGGTTCTTCGCGACGGAACGTGAGTCGTACCGACCCGAGCAGGCGGTCGACGGGTGGGAGAAGGTCTTCGCCTTCTACCGGAACCGCCTCGGGGCGCCGACGAAGACCTGACACAAGCCGCACGGATCAGCCAAGGGGGGAGCCATGTGCACGCTCACGACCGAGCAGCTCGCGGTCGACGGTCACGGCAAGGGCCCGGAGGGATGGCTCAGGCTCGAATCGGCCACCGTCTGTTACGACCATCCGACCCGGGGGACAGCGGACCACGTCCTCGTCGTCGATCTCTGGGGTGGTGACGTTCGGTCCGGATCACGGATCGCGATCGAGCTGAGCGCGACTTCAGCGGCCGCGCTCGCGCGCGCGATCCACCAAGCGCTCGCGAGCCCGCAGGCGCGCCAGGACCTGTCGGGGGCCGTCGCAACCGCCTGACGGCGGGTGGCGTGCCCGCGCCGACCGGGGCCTTCCCGACGTCGGCCGGATCAGTGGCGGACGACGACGACCGGGCAGGCGGCGTGGCACACGAGGTGCTCGCTCACCGACCCGACCAGGAGTCCTGTGATCTCACCGTGGCCGCGGCAGCCGACGACGAGCAGGCTCGCCTCGTGTGACATCTCGATGAGCGTCGCCGAGGCGTGGCCCTCAACGACGACGGGATCGAGGCGAACCTTCGGGTCTTCCCCCAGCGCCTCGGCGACCGCCTCGCTTTGCACGGTACGCGCATCCGCCTCGGGGTCGAAGTCCTCCGGATACGGCGGCGTCCAGCCGACGGTGGCGGGGAACGCCCAGGTCGTCACCACGCGGAGCGTCGCGTCGGTGAGCCGAGCCTGACGAGCGGCCCAGCGCAGGGCGCTGACCGACGCAGGTGTTCCGTCCACCCCGACGATCACGACGTTCTCCGTCGTCACCTCCGGATCCACGCCACTACCTATACACCCGCTGTTGACGCCGCCCAAGGGGCCGATGACCCCCTGCCACTCCCATCCGTTGCACGACGTCAGGACCAGGACCGGAGCACGGCCACCTGGAGCCCGTGGTCGTCACCGGGCAGTCAGGCGAGCGCCTCGGGCCCAGCCCACCGTCGACCCTCTGGCGCCCGGCGTCGCCGCCGCCGGCTCGCGCGCCCCGGGACCGGCTCGCGCCCGCGCTTCGAACAAGCAGGGAAGCGGGCCCTCCGGGCGGTGGGATGGCCTTCGCATCCCTCGTTTGACCGGGGTTCATCGGGGTGCCGAGGATTACGATTCCCGTGTCGAGTGGAGCCGGACCTCACGTCGTGCGGACCACCCGATCTGTACTCACCTAAACAACACAGTGCCGGAGGACCGAAGAATCTCCGGACGAGGAGGAACATGTCAGGCGTTGACGCGGGCATCGACATCGGGATCCCCGCCGACAAGCGCGAGGAGATCGTGCGTCACCTCTCCGCCGTGCTCGGCGACACGTACACCTTGTATCTAAAGACGCACAACTACCACTGGAATGTGACGGGCCCGATGTTCCAAACCCTCCATCTCATGTTCGAGACGGAGTACAACGAGCTCGCCCTCGCCGTCGACGAGATCGCCGAGCGCATTCGGGCCCTCGGCGCTCCAGCTCCGGGCACCCTGCGGGAGTTCTCCCAGCTCTCGTCGATTGCCGAGGATACAGACGCGCCCGACGCGATGGAGATGGTCCGGCGTCTCGTCGCCGGGCAGGAGGCCGTCGTCAAGACCGCCCGCGCCGCGTTCACCATCGCCGAGAAGGCGAATGACCAGCCGACGGCCGATCTGCTCACGCGGCGAATGCAGATTCACGAGAAGACGGCGTGGATGCTGAGGAGCCTGCTGAAGTAGGCGCATCGCCTCGTGGCGTCGCGAGCGCGTCGACGTGGCGCGAAAACGGCGGTCCTGTGACTGATTGCCGCGGCCATTCGGGAGGGTCGCGATCCGCCGGGCCCCGGGCTAGCGCTTCGGCTTAATCGACAGCGGGGGCAGCGTCGTCTCCGGGATCGTTACATCACCGGGAGGCGGAGAGGAGCCGTTCATCCCGGATGCCATCGCCGGGTGGATCGCAGCCGGCGGTGCTCAGCCCGCCAGTTCGTCGGCCTCGGTGAACTGGCTGTTGTACAGGTCGTAGTACAGGCCTCGGCTTTCGAGCAGATCCGCGTGGTTGCCCTGTTCCACGATGTGCCCGGCGTCCATGACGACGATCGTGTCAGCGTCGCGGATGGTCGACAGGCGGTGCGCGATGACGAAGCTCGTCCGACCACGCCGCAGCCGTGACATCGCGTGCTGGATGAGGACCTCGGTACGGGTGTCGACGTTGCTCGTCGCCTCGTCGAGGATGAGGATCTCAGGGCTGGCGAGGAACGCCCGGGCGATCGTCAGCAGCTGTTTCTGGCCGGAGGAGATGTTCGAGGCGTCGGTGTCGAGGACGGTGTCGTAGCCCTCGGGCAGGGTACGGACGAAGTGATCGACGTAGGCGGCCTCAGCGGCCGCGAGGATCTCCTCGTGGGTCGCTTTTTCCTTCCCGTAGCCGATGTTGTCCCAGATGGTGCCGGCGAAGAGCCAGGTGTCCTGCAGCACCATGCCGAACGAGCGGCGCACCTCGTCACGGGAGAGCTCCCGGTAGTCGACGCCGTCGAGGAGGATCTGGCCGGAGTCGATCTCGTAGAAGCGCACGAGCAAGTTGACGATGGTGGTCTTGCCCGCTCCGGTCGGTCCGACGATCGCCACGGTCTCGCCGGGCGCAACTTCGAGGGTGAAGTCCTCGATGAGGGGCTTGTCGGGCTCGTAGCGGAACGACACGTGCTCGAGCTGCACCCTCCCAGCCGCCGGGGGCCGCAGGGCTGCCATCGGCGTCGGTTCCTCGTCGGCCGCCTCCTCGGGCGCGTCGAGGAACTCGAAGACCCGTTCGGCGGACGCGAGACCCGACTGCAGCAGGTTCATCTGACTCGCGATCTGCGTGATCGGCATCGTGAACTGGCGTGAGTACTGGATGAAGGCCACCACGTCACCGAGGGACATCGCCCCCGAGGCGACCCGATAGCCGCCGAACACGGCGATCACGACGTAGTTGATGTTGGCGAGGAACTGCATCGCCGGTTGGATGATCCCGGAAAGGAACTGCGCCCGGAAGCTCGCGTCGAAAAGGCGCCGGTTCTGGCGCCCGAACTCGTCGACCGTCGCCCGGCGGCGCCCGAAGACCCCGACGAGCACGTGCCCGGTGTGGGACTCCTCGACGAGTCCGTTCAGCGAGCCCGTCCGCTTCCACTGGGACGCGAACTGGACCTGGGAACGTCGCGCGATGAAGAAAGTGATCACGATGGCGAGGGGGATGACGATGACGGACACCGTCGCCAACAGGGGCGATATCCAGAACATCATGCCCATCACCCCGCCGACGGTGAGCACCGATGTGAGGAGTTGGCTCAAACCCTGTTGCAGCGTCGTCGTGAGGTTGTCGATGTCGTTCGTGACCCGGCTGAGGATGTCGCCGTGCGGATGGCTGTCGAAGTACCGCAACGGCAAGCGCGCCAGCTTCTCCTCGACCTCGCGCCGCAGCCCGAACATCGTGCGCTGCGTGACTCCGGCCATGAGGAAGCCCTGGCCGTAGCTGAAGAGCGCACCGAAGAGGTACACGAGCGCCGCCAGGCCGAGGATGAGCCCGAGGTGCGAGATGTCGACGCCCTTCCCGGGCGTGACGTTCATCCCGGCGAGCATCGTGGCGAGCTGGCTCTCGCCGTGAGAGCGCAGGAGCGCGATGGCTTGTTCCTTCGTAATCCCGGGCTTCAGCCTCTTGCCGACTACACCGTTGAACAAGACGTCGATCGCGTCGCCGAGAATCCGGGGGCCGGAAACCGTGAACCCGACCGACGTGACGCCGAGCGCCAGCACGACGACGAGACGGAGTCGCTCGGGCCGCAGGCGGCCGAGCAGCCGCCGCAGCGTCCGCCGGAAGTCCCTCGCGCGTTCCCCGGGTGACGTCGTGCCGACTACTCTGCGGCCCCCGGGCCGCCCGCCCATCATGCGGCGGCGTCCTCACCGAGCTGGGACCGGACGATCTCCCGGTATGGTTCGCAGCTCGACAACAGCTCGGCGTGCGTTCCCATCCCGACGATCAGCCCGTCGTCGAGCACGATGATGTGGTCGGCGTGCATGATCGTGCTCACCCGTTGCGCCACGAGGACGACGGCCGCGTCACGCGTGCTGACCTTCATCGCAGCGCGCAGGCGCGCGTCGGTCGCGGCGTCGAGCGCCGAGAGGCAGTCGTCCAGCAGGTAGAGCTTCGGCTGTTTCACGAGCGCCCGGGCGATCGACAGCCGCTGGCGCTGGCCCCCGGAGACGTTCGTTCCGCCCTGGTCGATCGGCGCGGCGAGGTTCCCGGGCATCGCGGCGACGAAATCGTGGGCCTGGGCGATCTCGAGGGCTCTCCAGAGCTCCGCGTCGCTCGCCTCGAGCCTGCCGTACCGCAGGTTGTCGGCGACCGTGCCGCTGAACAGGTACGCCGTCTGGGGTACGAGTCCGATCGAACCCCAGAGCCCCTCGAGATCCTGGTCCCGCACGTCGACGCCGTTGACGAGAACTCGACCACTCGTCGGGTCGAAAAAGCGCGGGATGAGGTTGAGAAGCGTGGTCTTGCCGCTGCCGGTGCCGCCGATGATCGCGCTCGTCTCCCCAGGCCGGAGCGTGAACGAGAGGTTCTGCAGTACGGGTCGCTCGCCGCCGGGGTAGCCGAACGCGACGTCGCAGAACTCGACGTCACCGGTCGGGTGGGCCGGGCTAACCGGTCTCGGCGGGTCGGCGACCGAGGGTTCGGTGTCGAGCACCTGCATGATTCGTTCGGCGCTCGCGACCGCCCGCGGGGCGAAGATCGCGATCATCACAGCCATCATCACCGCCATCAGGATCTGCAGGATGTAGGTGAGGAACGCGGTGAGGTTGCCGATCGGGAGTGATCCCTCGCTGACGTAGCGGCCGCCGAACCACAGCACGGCGACGCTCGAGAGGTTGAGGATCACCATGAGCGCGGGCAGGGTCAGGGCGAAGATCCGGTTCACCCGCAGCGCGGTCGTCGTGAGATTGGCGTTCGCGTCCCCGAAGCGCTCACGCTCGGACCGGTTGCGGACGAAGGCGCGGATGACCCGGACCCCGGTGATCTGCTCGAGCAGGACCTGATTAATCCGGTCGATCCTCGACTGCATGACCCGGAACTGGGGTATGACCAGCCTCATCACGGACCCGATGAACAGTGCCATGACGGGCACGGCGACAACGAGCAGGAACGAAAGCGGCCCACCCTCCCGGATGGCGAGGACGATGCCCCCGACGCACATGATCGGGGCGATGACCATGAGCGTGAGGGCCGCCTGCACGAACACCTGGACTTGCTGGACGTCGTTCGTGTTGCGGGTGATGAGCGAGGGCGTTCCGAAATGGTTCATCTCGCGTGCCGAGAAGCCCTGGACGCGGGTGAAGACCGCGCCCCGCACGTCCGCGCCGAATCCCATCGACACGCGCGACGCCCAGTACACGGCCACGATGGAGACGAATCCGAGCACGAGGGTGATCGCGAGCATGGCGGCGCCCGTCATCCAGATGTAGTGGAGGTCTCCCGCGACGATCCCGTTGTTGATGATGTCCGCATTGAGGTTCGGGAGGTAGAGGTTTCCGCCGGTCTGGACGATCAGTAGCGCGACGACGACGGCGACCTGGGCCGTGTAAGGGCGAACGAAGGTGCGCAGCAGACGTCTCAGCACGGTCGGCCGTACCGGGTATCGACGAGGAACTCCGTGATCGGTGCGACCTCGACCGCCATCGCGGCCGGCGGCCTCATCGCGGTTTGTTCCGTCTGATCAAGTCGACCTCGGGGGCGCGCGTATCCGACCAGTTGCGCCCGACCACCGTATCCCGATCTCGGGTCTGGTCCGGAACGGTAGACGCGACCGGGACCGGAGCACCGTAGTGTTGCGCTCGGTGCCGCGATGACTCCCGAGGGCTACACGCTGAGCGGGTCCGCCGTCACGATCCCGCCGCTCGGCGTCGGGACCTGGGCGTGGGGGGATCGTTCCACGTGGGGCATGGGCGGTTACGACGTCAACCTCACGCCCACCTCGATCCAGGAAGCGTGGGACGCCTCGCTCGAGGCCGGGATCACGATGTTCGACACCGCCGAGGTCTACGGAGGAGGCGAAAGCGAGCGCATCATCGGTGCGATGCTCGCCCGCGACCCGCAACGGGCCAAGTCCGTCGTCATCGCCACGAAATTCCTACCGTATCCATGGAAGCTGCGCGTCCACCACGCGTTGTTGAAATCCCTACAGGCCTCGCTCGATCGGCTGGGACTGCCGGCGGTCGACCTCTACCAGATTCACGGACCGATCAGCCTGCGGTCCCACTCCGAGCTGGCCGACGCGCTCGCGGATGCACATGAGAGGGGCCTCGTGAAAGCGGTCGGCGTCTCGAACTATTCCGCGACCGAGACACGATCGATGGCCCTTCAGCTCGGGAAGCGCCACATGAAACTCGCGACGAACCAGATCGAGTTCTCACTGCTGCGGCGATCTCCGGAGACGAACGGCCTGCTCGCGGCGTGCCAGGAGTTGGGGGTCCGACCAATTGCGTACTCGCCGCTCGGCCAGGGCCGGCTCACGGGCAAGTACTCGGCCGCGGTGGCTCCGCCCCCCAGGAGGAATTTCGGCAGGTATCCGATGACGGTGGTCGATGGAGTCGTGGCCGAGCTCCGGCGCCTAGGCGAGAAGCACGGAGGGAAGACGCCGGGCCAGGTCGCCCTGAACTGGTTGATCGCCAAGGGCGCCGTGCCGATCCCGGGCGCCAAGAATCGGCACCAGGCATTGGACAACGCCGGAGCGCTCGGCTGGCGCCTCGATGACGAGGATCTCGACCGACTGGACCGGGCGTCCCTCCCGGGGGTGCGGAACCTCGGGGGCCGAATCTGGCAGCACGGCTGAGCCGTGGAAGGTCCGAAAACCGTTGGCGCGGGGCGCGTCGGGCCGGGTGCCTCTTCCAAACGTGATGACGTGGCCGCCAACAGCCTTGGTGGGTACGGGAGATAGAGATCACCAAAACGCAATCAGCCCCGACGGCACGTCCGCTAGCCCTTCGGTGAGGTATTGCGATGCCCAGTCGGCAGAAGCTGGGGACGACGGTGGCCTCGACCGCGGCGTCGACGGCCTGCGCCAGCGGGCAGGCGGAACGGCTTCCTCGCATCGGTAACGCCACGCGAGCTCTTGAGGTGTACCTGCGCCCAGACAGCTCAGGTCAGGAGCAGGTCCAGCGGATGGTGCCGGAGTCGATCTCCCCCAGGAGACCGTGAGCGCCACTGAAAGTGAGTGATCCGGAGCCGTCGGCGTTGACCTTCAACTTGGCACCGATCATGCCAAACTGGTGCGAGCCCAGATCGACCGCCTCGAGAGACGCCGTGAAAGGAATGGCATACGTTCCCGGACCGTGGTACTCGCCAGGTTTGAGACCGACCACCATGTAGAAGTATTGGCCGCCCACCGATTCGGTGACCTCGGGGAGTACGGGGTAGGCGGCGAACCAGCTACTGCACGATCTCATGGGCGGAGGTGGGTACTTCACCGAGAAGCTGCCGCTACCGGGTGCGGCCCCGGTCATGGTGACGGTAAAGACGAGCGTCATGACACCGCCACCTACGGAGGTGGTGCTGGTGGCAGGAGCGTGAGTGCCGCTTGGGCCACCGCTGCCGGATCCGCCGCTTCCAGTCGAGCCACAGGCCGAGACCAGCAACGCAACCGCCACCGCGGCGGCTGGTAGTGCCCGCGCAGCGAACTTCATCTTCCGCTCCGCCTGCAAGCGCACAGACATCTAGCTGTGGGCCTCCCTTGCGTCGGGCTCTATACCGGCGATCAGCCTCCCTTTCGGCGGACTCTACACCGGCGATCAGCCTCCCTTGGATGCCAATCTCAGCGCCACTGCCACAATGCCCGATGCCACAGCTTCCAGGAGCGCCAAGCAGCTTTGAGGCCGTCAACCGCCCGGTATCGACACCTGGGGCGAGCGCACAACGACGCCCAGAATGACGCTCCGGGTGACGACCTGCCCTGTCCAGATCGACGGATCAGGAGTCCCAGGCATGTCCCATGATGCGTGGCGGAACAAGGAGTTGGACGCGTCACCTATCGCCGGATTGGTGCGGCAGTACGGCACATCCGGGCGAGTTCGTGCCCGAACGCGTGGTCTGACCGATGTTCTGCCACGTACTAGTACGTGCCCAACATGAATCACGTTCTAGAGCGGCAATCGACACCTGCCAGTTGTACGATTGCGCTCGCTTGCGACGAGGACGAACGTCGCCGAGGCCCGCCGTTTCGGGACCCCCGGCCCTGGTTGAAAACCTTTTTCCCGACCCAAACTCCTCACAGAGCGCGGATTCGCGCCCGTGGGACGAAGAGGTGGTCTACGGTGCGACAACTTCTGAAGTCAGCGATTGTCCTAGCACTGTCGTCGTTCCTGGCGTTCGGCGTGGCAGGCGTCGTGTCTGCGGCCCCGTTGCCACAGAGGGCCGTCTCCTCGTCCGTGATCTATCCGTCCTGCTATACGGTGCCGGTTTCGGTGATCACCGCTGGCATGGGCGTGTCGATGGTGCAGCGCAGTGCTAATCCGTTCGACCAGATTCCGTCGCAGATCAACGGAAAGACGGTGACCCTCGACTGGCAGGCGTGCACCTTCTTCCACCCTCCGTACAACACTGCCATGAACTCCTTCACGCTCTACTACCTCACCGAGTCGACCGCCGCACAGGCGATGACGTACTTCAACGACTTCTGCGCGTCGATGCACGCGATCGCCAGCAACTGGTCGACTCCCGCGCTCGGGAGCGGTGCCTGCGTCGAGGGCCACGGCGGGGGCATGACGGTCGCCGGCGCCTACATGGCCGTCGACAACGTCGTCGTCCAGATCTTCGGGGCGCTGCTCCCCGCCCAGGCGACCGCCCTTCTGCAGCGCATCGCCCCGCTCGTCGCCGCGGCCAAGGGCGGGCCGGTGCCGGGTAGCGGCGTCACGTTGCCCGGCACCACGACTGGGGCGACCGGCCTCAGGGTCACCAGCCTCAAGTACTCCGTCACGAACGGCTCAGTCCCAGTCACGCTGGTGTGCCAAAGTGCCCGGTGCTCCGGCGTCGCCGAGCTGAGGGGCACGGCGGGGATCCTCGCCCGGTCCCGCTACAACATCCACACGGCAACGCGCGCTGTGGTCGTCAAAATGGCGCTCACGGCGCCCGGCGTGCTCGCCTTCGCCAACGCCTCGGTGATGAGAGTGCCGGTCACGCTGCAGGTCTCCGTGAAGGGCGGGCCCACCACAACGAAGACGATTTCCATTTCATGAGGCGCGGGATCTAGCCCCAGGAGAGCGACCCATGTTCCATCGCGTCATGCGAGATCGCGCCCAGCAGGCTTGCAGCGGAGATATCGAGAGCATCTAGGAGCCTGGCGACCGAATCGTCGTTGGATCCCGACCGAGCGAACCGACGGTTATGGAGTGCGACCGTGCCCCGGGGTGTGCAACTCAATCAAGTGTTGAGGGTGTCCCCTATCGCCGGGTAGGTGGGGCAGTACGGCACATGAGGGACACCCGGCGGGGGCACGCCGACACCGGAGTTCCTTCTCGGCTCGGATCATCATGCTCATCCTCACCTGTGGTGCGGCGAGCGTCTCCCTGTGTTGACCGAGTTGGGCGTCAGTATCCGTAGCCTCCACCCGGCTTCGTCGTTGTTGTCGCCGCCGGCTTCGCCGTCACGACGACGGACCATGACCCCCACGTATCCTTCACGCCGTTGCCGTTCACCTGTCCGGCGGCAGCGTCGTACGTGAACCAGTACAGCGCCTTTCCGGAATAGGTGACCTGTCGCACTCCGCCGGAACGCATCACCGAGCCGAGTTTCGAAGCCGACACACCTTTACCAGCTGTCGCCTTCGTGACGCCCTTGGGGAGCAAGACCTCAGGCCAGATCTTCGTGCACTGACCGACGCAACCCACCTTGCTTGCCTTCAAGGCGTAGACAGTCTTGCCGCTCACGAGGATCGTGCCGAGCTTCGCGTTCTTCATCGTTGAGATGACAACGCTCTTCGCCGCGCTATTCGTAACGGCACCTGCGGTGCTGATCGCAAAGGCGGAGGCAGAGAGTCCGCCAACCGCGACGACACCTGCCGCGATGCGTCCAACCAGGACCCCACGAGTTACATGTTCGTGGTGCGTCGTCTGTCTCATGTCGTTCGTCTCCTTAGGTCGTGATGTTCGGGTATTGGTAGTACTACGGGCGACATCGGCCGGCGGATTGGTGCTACGCAGATTTCGCGAAGGAGCACTCCAAGAGGCGGATGAGTGACGGTCGGCGTAGGAGCGCTCGCCAAGTTGTGGACCGTTGCTGCCATCGCGGTCGTCGGGGGAAAAGGCATGCCTCGGTTTGTGAGCGTGGCAACGATCCGGGGGGCAACTGCCGTCGTGTTGATTGTTCGCGCCGTGCTCGCCGCGTGGTCGGCGGCGAGATAGTCGTGTATCGGTCATCGAGGAGAATCGGATTCGCGCAGTCCCTGACGGAGCCCTCGCCGTATACCTCCGTGATAGCTACCGAGGCGTAGTTCGACGCGAGATGGAACTCTCGATCCCCAAGCTCCGCTCGGGCTCGTTCTTCCCCGAGTGTAAACGCCTTCTGGCTGTGGTCAGCCAGAAATGGTCATCTCGTGCCACAACCCGCCATTCAAGGTGATGTTGTTTCCGTTGGCCTGACCGGGAGCGGAATCGCCGACGTAGGTGTAGAGGGGATGGTGGTCATAGGTGACCTGGGCTGCTCCGCCTGACCGCCTGATCGTTCCTAGCTTGCCCGTCACGCCCGGGCCGGCGGCGGGAGTCCCGATGACCGGCGGCCAGTACGCGGTGCATGTGCCATAACAGGTCGACTTCGTCGGCGTATCGGGGACAAACCAGTAGAGCGTGTAGCCCCGGGCATTGGTCAGCACCGACACGCCACTGATGCTTGCGATCTTCAGGAGCGCTCTCGACGAGCCTGCGCTCGTTGACGTTGGTCCTGTGGCCGCGAGGGAGACGCCCAAAAGCACTGCGGCCAGAACCGAGAGCGCGGCAGCCGCCCACCGACCGGCTGGGATGGCCGCTTGAAGTCTGTCTAAGAAGTTGTTGCCCTGAATCGGCAGCGCTGCGGGCTGGTGTTGGGCGCGTGGGTGCAAGACAACAGCGGCAAGCGCCGAGAAAGTAACCACCTCGATGACGGCGGCCACGATTCCAGCGGTGGTGCGAACCTCCCGGAAACCGAAGAGGCCGATCCGCAACGACAACAGATAACCGCCAAGAGTCGCGAGAGCAAACCCGGCACCCGCTGCCGAGGCCAGCCGATTATCAGATACGAGGACGATCGCGCCGAGGCCAAAGGCGGAGATCACCTGAAGCAGGAATAGCCAGCCAATCGTCGGGATCGTCCGGTAGCCGGTCAGGTACAGATCAAGGTGGATCGCCGCGGTCGCGACGAGGAGCCCGGCTCCGATGACTCGCAAGACGAGCCATTGCCAGCTCAGACTCTGCTCTCGACGCTTATCCTCCGCGGCTGCGCGCATTGCTGACAGATTCCTCATGTTGAAGCTCTCCTGAGGCCCGAGTCGTCGGCCGAACTCACCGGGTGCTCGCAAGGTCGATCGCGCGTCAAGAGGAACGCTTGACGCGCGATCGACCGAACAGTAGCCGCGGCTGCAATTGCGCCCGATCCCGCCAACGTCACTCCTGCTGCGAGCAGGATCGGAAGCGACGACCGCGTTGCGCCATGGGCCGATCTCATGAGAATCTCGTCCTCCACCTCGCGTCGAGCTAGACGCCTCGGTAGCTATCACGGAGGTATACGGCGAGGGCTCCGTCAGGGATTGCGCGAAGCCGATTCTCCTCGATGACCGATGCGCGGCTATCTCGCAGCTGACCACGCGGCGAGCGCGGCGAGAACAAGCAACACGGCGGTAGTTGCCCTCCGGATTACTGTCACGCTGACGAGGGTGTCACTGATCGCCGGAACGGTGCGGCAGTACGGCACATCGCGGTGACCCTCAGGGGCATTGTCATTGTTCTGGGGCACTCGTCAAAGAGCGGAACTCCGAATCCGTACTCACAACGGCAGTGACCGCGCTACAAGACAACCGGCACAGATTGCCCAGTTATGGGCCCTCGCGGTGGGGCCCATGCGGCGGCGGATGGTGCCCCGGGGGCGGTGGCTGTGGATGGTGCCCTGGCGGTGGTGGTATCGACTCGATGCCCGGTGCCTCGTCCGGCCACACCAGCAGCACGGGACAAGGGGCGTGGTCGACGATGAAGCGAGTGGCGGGGCCCAAGCTGTGAGGACCGAGACGCGAACGATCACCGTCGCGAGCCACAACCAAGAGCTCTACCCCCTCTGCTATTGCGCTGACGACCTCGCGCTCTACCCGCCCCCGACGATGAACAAGCTCCGTATTCTCCCGTCCGAGCCGCGTTGCCGCGGCTTGCAGGATCTCCAGGGCCTCCTCGTCTGCAACCTCCTCGAAATGTCCGGTGGGTCGGCGCACCCGAAAGGCCCGACCGAGCAGTCCGGCGGTTGCCGCTTCGGTGACCTCGCCGACATCGGAGGGCGTGACGTGGAGGAGCGCGACCCGCGCGTCGGAGGGAAGGATCCGGGCGGCGGCATCGAGGCACCCTTGCCATGTCCCCTCGACCAACCAGACAACGGCCTTCATCGGGCGCAATCATCCCACCAATCTCAGTGACGCCCATAAGGCAACAGTCGACGCCAGCAGCACGGGAGGCACCGTCATAACACCTAGACGGAGGAACTCCGAGGTGGGCAGCTCCTCTCCGCGCTGGCGCAGCACACGCCGCCAGAGCAGGGTCGCAAGCGAGCCGACGTAGGTGAGGTTGGGTCCGGCATTGACGCCGATGAGCACCGCGAGAACCACCCCCGGCCCGGCCGCCGCTGCTGCCGGGAGAAGGAGGAGTACCGCCGGGAGGTTGTTGATGAGGTTGGCGAGCAGGGCAGCGATTCCAGCAACGAGGAGCAGCGACCCGAGCGATGTCCCACTTGGCACCATATGCACGATCAGCGAGCTCAGCCCGTGGAGCGAAACGGCCTTGACGATAAGCCCGAGGGCCAGGACGAAGGCGAGGAACGGGACGTCGACCGAAAGGCCGATGTCGCGGACTTTTGCGCGTCGACGCACCAGGGCCGGCACAGCCAGGGTGACGGCGCCGCCGAGTGCTGCGAACGCCGGGTTGACACGGAGGACCGAGGCCACGAAGAACCCGACGAGGGTGAGCGCCACTACCACGGATGCGAAGACTGGAATCCGAAGCGGTGTCGCGACCTCGGTCTCACTGCGCCCGACGAGATCGGTGGCGAAGAACCGCCGCAGCACGCCCCACTCGACGGCGATCGCCGCCAACCAAGGCAGCGCCATGATCGCCCCGAAGCGGGCGAAACTCAGCCCGCTGGCGCGGAACGCCAGGAGGTTGGTGAGGTTCGAGACCGGCAGGAGCAGCGAGGCCGAGTTCGCGAGGTGGGTGCAGGCATAGGCGTGCGGCTTGGCCCGGAGCCGGAGCCGTGCCACCGTCGTGAGCACGACCGGGGTGAGCAGCAAGACCGTCGCGTCCAGGCCGAGCACGGCGGTCACCACGCTTGCGACCACAAAGACCAGGGCGAGGAGCGCGACCGGTCTGCCGCGAGAGCCGGTCGCCATCCAGCTCCCGGCGGCCTCGAACAGGCCGTAGCGGTCACACAGATCGGCGAGAACGAGGACGGCGGCGAGAAAGCCGATAGTCGGGGCGAGGCTCCTGGCTTCGGCGCCGGCCTGGCTCAGCGGCAGCACTCCTAGCACAAAGAGCAAGACGGCGGCCGGGATAGCAAACACGGCCTCTGGCCATCCCCTGGGACGGGTGACAGCGCACGCGAGCGTCGCGACGAGGAGCAGGATCGCAAGCGTCTCGGAAACAAAGCTCGGCACAATTCTGCAAATAGTAAGGCCGAGGAGTCCGGTATAGATGCAAACGGCCCTGGAAGGGCGTCTTTGGTGAGCACGCCGAATACTCCTTCGGCAGCAGGTCGGTCATAACGACCGTGCCTAAACGCCGGTTCCGTGGGACAAGCGATTACCGGTTACAAAGCCCAGTCGTCAACGACTGTCAGGTCGGTGAACTCCGGAGCACCTTCGAAGATCTCCATCATGGTCGCCCTAGCGGCCTGAAGTCCCTCCTGGCGCCGGGAGTCGCTCTCGCGCTCCCGAGCTTTCTCTTCGCTCTCGAAGACAACGAACATGATCACTCGGCTCGTATCCTTCGTGTCTCGGGTTGCTGTCGAGTGCACGAGACCTGAACCCGGCTGTTCAGCTGCCCGCAACTGAGCGACCAGCTTCGGTAGGTCGTCTTCCCTGCCTGGCTTCAAGCGCGTCGTGATCATTTGTGCCCACATGTCGACGACCTCCCCTAGATGGTGGCGCGCAGACTAATCCTCCGAGCATCTGTTTGTGCTCACCTGGCGGAACCGGCCACGGCGCACGGAGGGCATGGGGGCTGACCGCCCCTGATCGCCGGCTGGCGGGCCTTGACCCGCGACGGCACGCTGGTGACACTATTCGTGCCGGCTTAACAGTGGATAAGAGACTTGAAGGGGGCGTTTCCCCATGAACAACGAAATGAAGGCAACAGAGCCGGAGGCTGTAACCCGGCTCGTCGCCGAACGCCTCAATGCCGGCGACACGGCCGGCGTAGCCGCGTTATACGAGCCGCAAGCCGTCTTGGCCTACCCGGTCGACCAACCAATCTCAGGCCGAGAGGCCATTCAGGCCATCTACCAGCAGATGGTCGACGCAGAAGTGAAGTTTGGTTTGGAAGCTCCCCTGCCAACCGTAAGGTTCGAGAACTTGGCGCTGACCTCTACGCGCTCGGCCGACAACACCGGAGTTCGGGTGCAGGTTTTGCGCCAACAACCCGACGGCTCCTGGCTGCGGATTATCGATCGCCCTGAGGTTCCCCAGCCCTAGCAGGCACCGCCACCCCAGGGGCTGCCTCATAACTCCGGGCTGGTCTAAAGGGTGAGAGTGACCCGTATCGCCGGGTAGGCGGGGGCACCTTCTGGTGCCGGGGGCGTCAAGTGCTTGCTGTCGCGAGCGGTGCACCCCGCTCATTTCCGGCGAGCCCCTTTACGTTTCGCTACTGCCGTCCCGTCCGCCTGCCCGTAGCTCCCACTGGTGCGTCGTGGTCGCCCCGGGTTTCAGCCCCGCCGTCGGGCAGGCAGGTTGTGTCCGGCACCCGTGGAGTTATCTACCTCCCTTGGGGTTCTTTAGGGGCGCCCCCGGCAGGACTCGAACCTGCGACACGCGGTTTAGGAATCGGGCCGAGAAGGTCCACCTAATCGAGCCGAGTCCGTTGAACTTGTCCTTGCGCGAGTGGCCGTCCACTGAGTCCGTTCAGCGCAAGCGAATGTCGCTCCGCAGATTCCCAAGAGATTCCCGACCGGTCAATCCAAGGTCAGCATTCGATGTGGTCGCTCAGTAGCCGCGGCTGCCCCGTACCGGCACTACGAGGTCACCCAGAAACCTCGCAGGCGTTGCCTCTCTACGCCAGCAGGCGATTTCAAGCTAGTTCGTCAAGGTGATTAGCCGGGCAGCTCTGCCGACAGGAAAGAGGACTCGAGATGGCCACCAACAAGGAAATCGTCGAAAACGCCTATGCAAGCTTCGCAACGGGCGACGTGCCCGCCGCCCTCGGCGTCATGGCCGACGACATCCATTGGACCGAGGCCGACGGATTTCCACTCGCTGGCACGTACGTCGGTCCTCAGGCAGTGCTCGAAGGGGTGTTCATGCGACTGGGGGAAATCGGTGATGACTTCGCGGTGGTGCCCGAAAGGTTCGTCGCCGACGGTGACATAGTCGTGGCACTCGGGAGCTACAGGTGGAAGCGCAAGAGCTCCGGAGAGCCGGCTCTTGTGAAGATGGTCCACGTGTGGACTATGAACGGTGGCAAAGCTGTTGTCTTCCAGCAGCATGTCGACACCCTCAGGGTTCGCGAACTCAGCTGACCACCGCGCCCTCGAAGCCACCTGATCGGCGGACCTTCAGCCTGCGCTGCGTGGATAGCCATTCGTCGTAACCGTTCCCCGAACGCCGGCCCTGAGACGAATTCACGACCGTCGCTGTCGACGTTGATGTTGGCTAGTTGGTTTCTGGTCGGTATTGGAGGATGTCGGGGCCGACCGTGGTGACACGGGTCCACGGCACGCTCTCTGGTCCAAAGCTGACGGTACGTGTTTCGAGGGCGCATTTCGCCGGTCGTGGGACCGGAAGGTAGGCGCCGACGAGAACCCGAGGCCGTGCTTGCGTCCCACCGTCCTTCCCAGGGCCTAAGAACGTGCCGCAGGCAGGCATGCGATAGCGGATGATCCAGTCGACGTGTCCCTGTTCGTTCGCCGCCGGCCGCTCGCCTATCACCTTCGAAGTCACCGAGACGAGCTCCCGCGGTTGCAAGTACGAGGGGCCGGCGATCGTGCCGCCGCACGGCAGGATGCCACGTGACAGTTAGATCGCGAGATCGCCGGCCGTATTCGCGCCGGAGAGGACGACCCGAAAGCGGTACGTCGCGTGCGCTGGGATGATCGGGGGGCGGGAGGGCAGGCGATAGGAGGTCCGGGACTCGAGACCCCCACCCAGGCGAGCCGCCTGTCGATGCGGATCTTCGCGGGAGACGATAGTCACCACCCTCAAGGCCGGCGGCGTCGACTACTCCGTGCCACCTGGTCTCTCGGGGCGACAGGTCCAGGTCCGCCCGTCGCTGCGTGAAGTCACCCTCACCTTGGAGGGAGACCTCCTCGCCCAGCATGCCCGGTCCTACGTGCCGGCCGACGTCGTGCTCGATCCGGCGCACGCCCGCCAGCTGCGCCTGCACCGTGAGGCCAATGGACGCCTAAGCGGGAACGACGTCGTGGTCCCCGCGGTCGACCTTTCGGTCTATGACCGGGTGGTGGGGCTCTCGTGACCAAGACGGGCTCGGAGATCGCCTTCCTCTGTGGCCGATCGTCAGCGTCCTGTTGCGGTGCAGACGCAGACCCGGTTGCCGTCGGGATCGGCGAGAACGGTGAAGGACGGTGCCGAAGAGTCGTCGACGACGGACCCACCGGCGGCCACGGCGTCAGCGATTCGGCCTTCGGCCACCTCGGGCGCCAGCCACAGGTCGAAGTGCCAGCGCTGGCGGGGGGTCTCGTGGTCGTCGGTGCCCTGGAACCAGAGACTTGGAACGCGGGCGGTGGGGTCGAAGACCGAGTCGTAGATCTTGTTGTCCGGGCTACCGGTGAGCAGAACCGACCAGAAGGGGCCGATGTCATCTTCGTGCGCGGTGTCCAGTGCGATCTCAAGCTGGGTCACCGCGCCGGGCTCGGGCTCGAGTCCGTGCTCGCGGGCGATCTCGCTGATCCTCCTGGCCATGTCGACGTCTTTCTGGGTGACCCACAGGCCGTCCTCATGGGTGCAAAGCGAGACGTCGACGACGCCGTAGGTCAGCTTCAGGTCGGGGTGGTGATCCTCGGCCTCCGCGATCTGTGCCACGGCAGCGACGAACGCCGTTGCCACGACGTAGTTGGGGATCGAATAGCGAGTGTGTAGCGCCTGGGCCAGCTTGCGCCAGTCGGCGAGACCTGCATCGACAATCTGCTGGTTGCTGAGTCTCTCCATGACACAACTCTGACACGACGAGCTGACTGCCGAGCTCGCCGCCCTCGGTGCGCCCCCGGCAGGACTCGAACCTGCGACACGCGGTTTAGGAAACCGCTGCTCTGTCCCCTGAGCTACGGGGGCGGTGTCCGTCGCGACACGCCAGGCTCGCGATTCTTATCGCTCCCGACCCCCGCTCGTTCAAAAGTGCCACCTCCGCGGTCCGGCTCCTCCCGGGGTGGCAGCGGAACCTACGCCCGCGCGGCAAACGCGATGGTCGCGACCACGAGCAAGGGCGCCACCCGGGGAGCAGAATGGCGTTACCGATTGGTACCGGGGCCGACGCGGAAAGGACGCGGCGGACCGCACCTGCGTGAAAGGTGAACCAGGTGAAGGACTTCAAGGCGTTCCTTCTGCGGGGCAACGTCATCGAACTCGCGATCGCGGTCGTGATCGGCATCGCTTTCGAAGCGGTCATCACGGCCTTCGTCAGGGACCTGATCACGCCGCTGATCTCGATCCCCGGGAAGACGAACTTCGCTGCGCTCCATTTCACGGTGAACGGGAGCACCTTCTCGTACGGCGACTTCGTCAACTACGTCATTTCGTTCGTCATCCTCGCCGCCGTGATCTTCTTCCTCGTCGTGAAACCGCTGAACGCGATGGCGACACGACGACAGGCCGGCGCCGCTCCGACGACTAAGACCTGTGAGCACTGCGCGAGCACGATTCCGGTCGTGGCGCGAGTGTGCGCATTCTGCACACGCGACGTGTCCGCCTAGCTGGGTCCTGGGACCGCAGGCGCTAGTAGCCGGGGACCAGCACCGCAGCCACCCCGGACGTCGGGGACAGGGTGCCCTGCGGTGCAGACAGCGGCGTGATCGACACGCCCTTGGGGAGCGACGAACCGGTGCTTGACGCGCGTTCGCCCGGTCCGCTCTCGGGGCCCACGCGGGGAGCCGAGCTCTGCCGGGACGCAAGGAGAGTTCGGGTCCGCGTTCTTTCAATCCGGGTGATCGAGTGTTGTCAGTCGCCGAAGACGCGACCTCGAGGCCCGGTGGCGAGCGCGGCGGGAACGCCGCACCCGCGTCGCAGATCGCCCAGATACACGACGTGCCCGGTATTTGATAGCTCGACCAGACAGAACGCGTTGTCGGTCGAGACGTAGAGATCCCCGTTACCGTCGAAGACGACTCCCGACGGGTAGAGCTGGTCGAAGCCCGCGCACGGCGCATGTTCGCGCCGGGCCGGCGTCGAGGCGACGTGCCGAGAAGCTGCTCCGCCGAGATGATCAAACCGTGGCGCAGATGTTGCCTACGCCCGGCACCGTGTAGGTGTCGTAGTTTTGTGGCCCGAGAGCATGCCCCGGAGTACCGGGGGCCGGGGCGACGTCCACGGTGCCGTCCGCACCGAGGCTGATCGAGTAGTACCGGGGGTTGTCCGGCCACCCTTCCAGCTCGCCGCCGGGGCCGACGAGTTGGTTCGGTGATGTCGGCCAGTATCCGTGCACCGTGTCGAAGGCCTGGACCGCGGTCTCGACGCTCGCCGCATCGGCGTTGCACGCGACCACGGCGCTCGGTGACGTGAGTGGTGCCACCGTCGTGCCCGGGCCCGCCTGGGTCGAGGTCGTGCTCGCCGGAGCCGAGGTCGTACTCGTCACCGACGGAGTCAGGCCCGCATTCGGAGTGCTCGCGCCACATGCGCCGAGGAGGAGGGCGGCGCTCGACACCCCGAGGAGCAACGAAGCCCGCGTCGCGCGAACCGAGGACTGCACGTGGCGGACTATAGGGTCGACGGTTGGGCGAGCGGGGTATGGAGCGTGCGTTCAGTGCGCCGAGAAGGCCGCGGTTGTGACGCGCTCTGACGCAGCCTTCACGGCGACGATGCAGATCGTTTCGACGTTGAGGGCGATCGTGCTGCCCACCTGGCCGATCGCCTCCGCGATCACGGCGAGCATCGCGTCCCGACGGTCTTCGGGGAGGAGCGCGACACCACTATGGGTTCTAAGGAGGTCAAGGAACTCGTCACGGCCAAGTTCCCAGGTCCACGGGAACCGTTCGACGGTGCACGGGGCGAACCGTCCGCAGGCGTCGATCCATCGAACGTGCTCCCGGGTCTGCGAATCATGGCGTCGCTTGGCGGTCCGGCCGATTCCGCTCCCCTCGAGCTCGGGCGCGAAACGCTCGTAGGCGTCTTCAACTGCCGCGGCGAGCGCCTCGACGCTTGGGTACTCGTAATTCCAGAACGCGGCCAGCCGGCCGTTCGCCGTCAACACGTCTGCCACCTTCGCCGGGGCAACGGACGGGTCGACCCAGTGCCAGGCCTGGCCGCTCACGACGAGGTTGAAGGTCCGTCCGGCGGGTTCCCACGTCTCGAAGGGCGAGACCTCGACGGGGATGCCGCGCCGGCGCGCCACCGCCGCCATCCGCTCGTCGATCTCGACACCGAGGACATCGCAGCCGCGCGCGCCGAACAACTGCGCCGCCTTGCCCGTTCCGCAGCCGACGTCGAGCACCCGGCAATCACCTCCGGGACGGACCGCATCAACGAGGGCGACCGGATAAGTCGGGCGCGCGCGGTCGTACTCGTCGGCGTACTCGCCGAAGGTCTCCGCCCGGCGTCGGTTCAGATGGAGCACCGGTCCATTGTTACCGGTTGTCGGTCCGATTCTGTCGGCACGTTCCGCGCGCCGGTTTCCGGTGAGTTCCGGCGCGCCCGGCGTCGAGCCCGTCCGGCGTATCCTCAGGCCCGATGGGCGATAGCGAGAAACCGGCGCCGACTGACTGCTACATCGGGGGGCGGTGGTGTGCCGCGGAGGGCGGTCGGCGCTTCGATGTCGACGACCCGGCGACCGGGGCACGCCTCGAGACGGTCGCCGACGCGTCGCCCACTGACGCGCTTCGCGCGGTCGAGGCGGCGCACGATGCCCTCACCGTCTGGTCGCAGGTCGCGCCGCGAGAGCGCGGCGAGGTCCTGCGCCGGGCATTCGAGTTGATGATCGGCCGGAGCGAGGAGCTCGCGCGTCTCGTCGTCGCGGAGAACGGGAAGGCGCTCCCCGACGCGCGCGGCGAGGTGGTGTACGCCGCGGAGTTCTTCCGCTGGAACTCCGAGGAAGCGGTGCGCAACACCGGTGAGTTAGTTACGGCGCCGTCCGGCGCGAACCGGATCCTCGTGCTCCGACAGCCGATCGGTATCGCGCTCCTCATCACCCCGTGGAACTTCCCGGCGGCGATGCTGACCCGCAAGATCGGCCCGGCGCTCGCCGCAGGTTGCACCGTCGTCTGCAAGCCCGCACGCGAGACACCACTCACCGCGCTCGCGATCGCCGGGATACTCCACGAGGCGGGTGCTCCCCCCGGCGCCGTGAACGTCGTGCCGACCTCCCGTCCCGGGCCGCTCATCGACGCCGTCATCGCCGACGACCGGGTCCGCAAGCTCTCGTTCACCGGTTCGACCGAGGTCGGCCGGATGCTGCTGGCCAAGGCGTCCGAGCGGATCCTCAACTGCTCGATGGAGCTCGGCGGCAACGCGCCGTTCCTCGTGTTCGCCGATGCCGATCTCGACGCCGCAGTCAGCGGCGCGATGGTCGCCAAGATGCGCAATGGGGGGGAGGCCTGCACGGCGGCAAACCGCTTCTATGTCGACCGGTCTGTCGCCGCGGAGTTCTCACGACGGCTTGTCGCCGCGATGGGTGCGATCCGCA
>Ga0208692_1000550_pt1 | contig 26593 bp, 14 predicted proteins | sample June2015DPH_20_1_3_FD_184721 | JGI IMG/M metagenome (GOLD analysis project Ga0208692, IMG submission 184721) | Peatland microbial communities from SPRUCE experiment site at the Marcell Experimental Forest, Minnesota, USA - June2015DPH_20_100... | ecosystem: Environmental > Terrestrial > Soil >... | reverse complement strand
ACTGGACGGGGGCACCACCTGTGCATGCTCGCGGCGAAGGTCTCTGCGAGAGCCGGATGCGGGAAATCCGCACGTCCGGTTCGACGAGGGGAGAGGAGCGTTGTCCGCCACCTCTCCTACTCTACCACCCGCCGGGGGCAAAATTTCTCCTGCACTTTGCGCTTGACACCAGAACCGAGAAATGCTAGCCTATATTAGTTGTCGCAAGAGAAGGCTCGAAAGCGGCCGCGGCAAGGGAAGGCGAAATGGACCCGGCGAGAGGGAAAAAGGCGCGGAAATGGGAAAAAGATACTAAATAGAGGAAACGAACCGAAGAGGTTGTTTAGAATCAACGACTTAGATTTTCAAGGATGCCAAAACGAACTGGTTTTTGAGTACAAAAACGGCAAAACGAACTCGAAAAAGTGGCCAAAAAACCACCTTTCGTGCGGCATTGAACCCCAATCCGGGAGGCTTTATGGTCAGAGCATCGTGGAAATTCTCCAATAATTGTACGAGGCGGGACTTCTTGCGGGCGGCGGGGGCGTTGGGGTTGGGCGTGGCGGCACAGCCACTTCTGAGGCGGAGGGTTTATGCCCGCTCCCTCGGCGGGCCAAGCGAGCTGCCTTTGCATGCCACACTGAAGATCGACCTTGAACGGCGTTTGGGCACAATCGATCCCAACATTTACGGGAACTTCATCGAGCATCTTGGCCGGTGCATCTATGGCGGGATGTACGACGAGGGCTCGCCTCTGGCCGACGCCGACGGGAACCGCAGGGATGTTCTCGAGGCGGCGCGCAAGCTCCGCGTCACGCAATTGCGATGGCCGGGCGGGAACTTCGGCTCCGGATATCACTGGCAGGATGGAATCGGCCCCAAGGATGCCCGGCCCGCGCGTTACGACTTGGCGTGGTTCGAGCCCGAATCGAACCGCTTCGGGACTGACGAATTCATTTCCACTTGTCGGAAGCTGGGAGCGGCGCCGTACATTGGCGTCAACATCGGCACGGGCACCATCGACGAAGCTTCTTCCTGGGTGGAGTACTGCAACCGGCAGGGTGGAACCTACTTTTCAGACTTGCGGAAGAAAAATGGCCATCCTGAGCCCCACGCGGTGAAGTACTGGGGCATTGGGAACGAGATTTACGGCGATTGGCAAATCGGCCACAAGAACGCCGCCGACTACGCCAAAATGGGGCTGGAATTCGCCAAGGTGATGAAGTGGCAAGACCCCAGCATCAAGCTGGTGGCTTGCGGCACCGGCGATCCGAGCTGGGACCAGCCCGTGCTCGAATCCATGGTCAATTATGTGGACTACATCTCCGCGCACTACTACACGGTCAGCGACGATCTGAAGGATTATTACGAGATCCTGGGTTCGGTGGCGCAAATGGAGCAAACCCTACGCAACTCGGCCCTGGTAGCCGAGAGCGTCTCCGCCCAGGCACGAAAGCCCACGCCGGTGTGGACCGCCCTCGACGAGTGGAACATCATCAACAACTGGGCAGACGGATCAAAGCGCGACGACGTTCATAAATTCGAAATCATTTATAACCTTCGGGACGCTTTGTGGGTGGCGTCGGCTTTGAATTCCATCCAGCGCCATTGCCGCACCGTGCGCATGGCCAATCTCGCGCAGCTCGTCAATGATATCGCGCCCATGCAGACTTCACCCAGCGGCCTGCTCCTGATGACGACCTACTACCCGGTGGAGCTGTATGCCAGCCGCTCCGGCAACGTCGCCTTGGATGTGCTGGTGCAGTCACCACGCTTTGAGACCAAGAGCTTTTCCGACCAGCCTTATCTTGACGTCGCGGCAACCTACGATGAAGCGAAGCAGCGAGTCATGCTTGCGGTCGTCAATCGCCGTAAGGAGGGCGACTTGACGGGCAGTGTCGAACTCGCAGGACTGCGCGCCAAGCCCGGCGGCCGCGCTTTCCAGATCACGGGCGCCAGCCCTGAGGCGACGAACACCTTTGCCAACCCTCGGGCCGTGGTCACTCAAGAGGTGAAACTCGAGGCCTCGGGCAGCCGCTTCGAGTACCAATTCCCGCCCCACTCGATTTCCTGGCTGGAATTCGAAGTCGCGTGAGAACCCCATGCGGGCGCGCCTGCTTCTTCCTGGCGTTCGTTTAGGGCATGAGAAAGGGGCAGGCGGACAGCGGGGGATAGCCGCAACCAAAGACCAGGTTTTCATTGCCGATTGCTGATTGCCGATTGTCGATTGAAGAAGCGGTGTGGCAGCTTCCTCCCCTGTCAATCAGCAATCGGCAATCGGCAATCGAAAATCATATTGACGCGTTGTGGATTGAATTCGGTGATAGACTGTGGGCAGGTACGGAAATTGCTGTGAGTCAAACAGGGTGGCTCAAATGAACCGGCGAGGTCAAGTTTGCCTTGTCTGGCATTGGCAAGCAACTTGAGCCACCGCGGGGTGCGCGATGTCGCTGAAACTAAAAGCATTATGGGCAGTATTGGTATTCTGCATGGTGGTGGGGACCTTCTGGGCGCAAGAGAAGAAAGGAGAGGCGCAAAGCTCCGGCGCCTCGAGTTCAACGGCAGCCACTCCGTCCTCACCACACAACTTTGTAATATCGCCAGAAGACGCAGCCAAGAAGAACCCGGTCAGGTTTAGCGAAGCATCTGTGGATCGTGGCAAGAAGGTCTTTAAGACTCAGTGCGCGTTGTGCCACGGAGAAAAGGGAGACGGGAAAGGCGATTTGGCGACAGAAATGACATTGAACCTCCCTGACTTGACGAAACCCGACGCTTTGGCCAAGCGCACTGACGGCGAGCTTTTTGCGATTGTCGGAACGGGGAAGGATCCCATGCCAAGCCAGAAGGGGCGAATGACGGACCAACATTTATGGAATGTGGTGAACTACCTTCGGGCCCTGGGCGGAAAGGTCCCTGCCAAGTCGACGACGAAGGAAGCCGCCGACGAAAACATCATTCTCGTTCCACAATAGACGCTCCGAATGCGATGGGAATGCAGGCGAGTATTGGGCGCTCCGCCGTGGGGACTCCTCGGCGTTGCCGCAGGGGAGTCCCGAACTGCTTGAGGGGCTTCGTTAACGAGTGGCTAATCTCTTGGCCAAACTGAGCAGGACATCCCGATCCGGCTCGGCCAGACGTGTCAAGACGTTCGTGAGTTTCACGAGGAACTGAGCATCCCCCTCCATCGCGCCGTTCTCTGCCGTAATTTCTTCCAAGGTCTTCCGCGGCGTGAGGCTAGGCGTGGGTGGAGCCTCTTCTCCGGAATAAAAGAGCTGATACAGGGGGACATCGAGGACCGCAGCAAAGCGCTCCAGGGTCTCCAGCGAAGGGACAGTGTGACCGTTTTCTACGCGGGAGATGTAGCACCGCAATAAGCCGGTGCGACCCTCAATATCCCCTTGAGACATGTGCTTCTGCTCGCGAAGCTGGCGCAGGCGTGTACCGATTAACATGGGTTAACTCCCTTTCATTGCTTGCTTCTCATATTTTACTTACAGTCATATCCAAGATGGTAAATTTTCGTCGGCTTTGTTCGATTGGGCAATGGCACTGAAGTACGGGTACAGGGGTCTCGTGTTTTGTCACAACTATTTCAACACCATGCTCAGAAGTGCCATCCTGACGTAGAGGCCATTCTGTGCCTGGCGGAAATAGGCTGCCCGCGGATCACGGTCGACTTCCATCGTGATCTCATCGAGGCGGGGAAGTGGATGCATGACTATGGCGTTGGCCTTCATCAAGCGCAGGGATTCTGAACAGATCACGTAGACACCACGGCACTGCTCGTAGTCGGCAATTCGGTCTCCAAAGCGCTCCTTTTGAATGCGCGTTTGGTAAACCACATCCACCTCGGGCAAGACTTTATCGAGGTCAGTTTCTTCTGTGTACCAGACCTGCTTTTCGCGCAGGTGGTCAAGGATATCCTCTTTCATTTTCAACAAAGGAGGAGCGGCGAAATAGATTCTGATGTTCTGGAACTTACTCAACAGATAGGTAAGCGAGCGAACGGTGCGGCCTTGTGCCAGGTCTCCTACCATGGCGATGCGCAAGCCATGAATCGAGCCTATCTCTTTATGAATGGTGTAGAGGTCAAGCAGGGCCTGGGTGGGATGTTGGCCGGCCCCATCTCCAGCGTTAATTACCGGGATGCGCGATACTGACGCCGCCCGTTTGGCCGACCCAACCTCGTGATGGCGGAGCACGAGGACATCCGCGTAGCCGTTCAAGATTCGTACCGTGTCCTCGAGTGTCTCGCCCTTGGCAACCGAGGAGAACTCAGCGGCGTTTTCCGTGGAAATCACGCTCCCACCGAGTCGGTACATCGCCGTTTCAAAGGAGAAGCGGGTCCGGGTTGACGGCTCATAGAAGAGGGTGGCCATGATTCGCCCGTGGAACTGGGAAGTCCCACCGCCTGCCACCACCTGCTCCATTTCTTGAGTGGTCTCAATGAGACGCAAAAGTGTAGGTACATCGAATTGCTGGGCTTCAATTATATGGTGCAAATCCATGGGATTCAGACTCCTCCAGAAGAGAAGAAGTCAGGAGTCAGGAGTCAGAAGCCAGAAGAAGAACCACTGGTCTCCCGACTTCTAACTCCTGACTCCTGACTTCTTCCCGTAGAATGACCCGCCCATACTATTCTCGCGTCCTGTTCAAGCAGCAAAACGCAAAGCTGCAAGATACTCCAGGGATTATCATTCCGTCAACCGGGCGTTAGGGTCAGCCTTCAGCGGTCAGCCTTCAGCGGTCAGCCTTCAGCCGTCAGCTTCTCGCCTTCACCAGTTTCAGATCATTTAGATTCTTACCGCCAAACTCTGTGCAGGTTGTCGCACACATTTTTGGGGTATCGCCCTTTTCGACTTTCGACTCTCGACCCTCGACTGCCTCAGGAGGGCGGAGAACTTCAAATCTGTTTGGCTAGTCTTCAATGCGCGCAGCTTTCTGCTTCTGAAGAGTCGTTGAAGAGAAGAAGTCAGAAGTCAGGAGTCAGAAGCCAGAATCGCAGGTGTCAGGTGTCGGGTGACAAGTGGCAGGGGCCGGATTGTCGGGGTCCGCAAAAACTCACCATAGACCACGGACCACGGACCCGCCACGGCGGGACCACTGACTCCTGACTCCTGACTTCTTCCCGTAAAAGGTGATATCATCCCATGGAATGCCAACGGTGTACATGAATTCCCACAGCAAACAAATTGCGGCAGTGAATAACACGACAGAAGAGTTCCCACCCCGCCTCGTCCAACCTCGGGACGAGGCACGCGGCGGTCTCTGGCAGTATATCCTAGCCTTCTTTGCCGGAACGGTGCTTGTCGGAACTCTCACAGGGTTTCATATCTTGGAGAAAGAAAAGGCTGCCATTGCCTATTGGCAGGACCAACAGTCGACCATCGTGGACGACCGTGCGCGTCTGATTTCAAACTGGCTGGGGGAACGCCGAGCCGATGCAGCATTGCTTTCCTCATATCTTTCCGTTCAACAACTACTCCATCCTGTTGAGAAGTCGGGTTTGGGTGGCGTTTCTCAGACTAGCGTACCGGAACACCTTTCAGTGCTCATGGACCAGTTCGCTTTCACACGCGGCTACGCGGGCATCTACCTTATCAGCCCGGAGGGACGTGTCGTAGCCCGGACCGCGAACTCGGAGAGCGTTTCGCCCGAAGTGATTGAGAGAGCGCGCAAGGTTTCGCAGGGCAACGCTTTTTGGGTTGGCCCGCTGGGCGAAACGGAGGCGAACAGTTTTGTATATTTTGTTTCCCCGGTCTTCGCGCGTGTAGGGGCAGGCCTTGTGCCTGCCCTGGGCGACCACAAGGGTCGCCCCTACAACCCACTTTCGCCGTCGTGCCTGGGCGTGTTTGCCTTGCAAATCGACCCCAAAAGGAGCCTGTTTCCAATCCTGATGGCGGAGAGGGTTGCCACGCGCAGCGGTGAAACGCTGCTCTTGCGAAGCGAAGGGAACGACGTGATTTTCTTCTCCCCGCTTCGCGGCGCACCTCTCATCCAAGGTTTCTTGCGCCGTCCTCTTCCGGTGTTAACGGCCAAGGCGGGGGGGGGAAACAAATCTTTGAGCGGAGAGAGGTTGGATTATCGTGGCGTCCCTGTCCTGAGCGCCGAGCGGCGCATCCCGCTGACTGATTGGGTATTGGTGAGCAAGATTGATCGCGAAGAAGCGCTGCAGGACGGAAAAGCTCGCCTTGAGGCGATGGTGGGAGCGTGCATTGTTCTGGTTTTCGCCTATCTGTTGGTCGGGTACCGGCGGAAGGTGCTGGCTCGCGCCCTGGAAGAGAGGGTAGCACACCAGCAGGCAATCCTTGCCATCCAGGCGTTTGCGATGGTGGACAATGTTCCGGTGGGTTTACTGATCCTCTCTCCTGACCTGAACGTGCTTTCCGCCAACCGAACGTTTCTCGAAGCGTTCCATCTGCGCCCGGAAGAAGTCATGGGGCGGCCTCTGCCCGAGGTCGTACAAGCAGAAGGGCCGCCACGCCGGATCATGGGCGCCACGGGGCCAGGCAGCGGGCCGCATGATGTGCTGGTGGATCTAGCCGCGCCAGGGGGAATCGGTACCCGGCCCGCCCGGCTCACTATAACCCAGATTTCAAACGGGCAGGGCAAGGGTCGCCTTTTGCTGACCGTGGAGGACCTGACGGAGAGCGAGCGCCTGCGGACTGCTGCCGAAGCTTCGGAGCGCCGCCTGCGAGAACTGGTGCAAAGTATTGACGCGATCGTTTGGGAAGCCGAGGCCAAGACCCATCAATTCACTTTTGTGAGCCAGCGGGCTGAACAGATCCTGGGCTATCCTGTCGGGCAGTGGCTTAGCCAAGCTGATTTCTGGGAGCAGCATCTCCATCCGCTCGATCGCGAACAGGCTGTGGGCGCGCGCCGACAGGCGATTGCGGAGGGGCGAGATCACAGTCTTGAATACAGGGTGCTGGCGGCGGACGGTCGCCAGGTGTGGCTGCACGATACAATCCATGTGGTTTTGGATGCGAAGGGGCGCCCCATCCAACTCCGCGGGGTGGCCATTGATTCCACCAAGGGGAAACTGGCAGAGGCTGAAAGAATGCTTCTGATGACCGCTATCGAACAATCGGCAGACGGGATCGTGATCACCGATGCCCAGGGTACCATCCAGTACGTCAATCCCGCCTTCAGTCGTGTTTCGGGTTACTCCCGCGAAGAAGCACTGGGGAAAAACCCGCGCATTCTCAAGTCCGGAATGCACGACGAGGCTTATTACAGGAAACTTTGGACAACCATCCTGGGCGGCGAAATCTGGCAGGATGAGATCACCAACCGCCGGAACGACGGGAGTCTCTACCCGGAGCAGATGACCATCACGCCGGTGCGGGACCAGCGCGGGGAGATCACTCACTTCATTGCTATCAAAACGGAGGTGACAGAACGAAAACGCCTCGAGCAGCAGCTTCGGCAGGCGCAGAAAATGGAAGCGGTGGGGCGGCTGGCGGGCGGGGTCGCGCACGACTTCAACAATCTGCTCACCATTATCAGTGGTTACGGCGGACTTCTGCTTGAGCATCCCGGCACGATCGAACCGCTGCGGGGCTATGTCAACGAGATCAAGAATGCCTCGGGCCGGGCCGCCTCCCTGACGCGCCAGCTTCTTGCTTTCAGCCGGCAGCAGGTGTTGGCGCCGCGAGTTCTGGGTCTGAACGCCGTGGTCGCCAATATCGAGAATATGCTGAAGCGGTTAATTGGGGAGGATATTGACCTGGTCACGATTCTGGGGGAGAGCTTGTGGCCTGTCAAGGCCGATCCGGGGCAACTCGAACAGGTGCTTTTGAATCTGGCGGTCAACGCGCGTGATGCCATGCCCAACGGCGGCGTGTTAACCATCGAGACGGCGAACGTGGAAATGGACAGCACTTCTGCGCAGAGCCACATTCCTCTCTTGCCGGGCCCCTATGTTCTGCTGGCGTTTAATGACACCGGCATCGGGATGGATGCCGAGACACAAGCCCGCATTTTTGACCCATTCTTTACCACGAAGGAGAAGGGAAAAGGCACCGGCCTGGGGTTGGCAACGGTCTACGGCATCGTCAAGCAGAGCGGGGGATACATTTGGGTCTACAGCGAAGTGGGGAAGGGGACTACCTTCAAGATTTACTTGCCTCGCACCGAGGATGAGGTTGATGAGTCGGGCCCCGGGCAAAGTGGATTCAAGGCCCAACAAGGGACAGAGACGCTCTTGCTGGTGGAGGATGAAGAGGCAGTCCGGGCGCTGGTGCGAAATATCTTGAAGCAGAAAGGTTATAGGGTCCTGGAAGCCAGCCGCGGTGATGAAGCACTTGAACTGGCGGAACAGTACTGGGGGCCGATTGATCTGCTGGTGACTGACGTGGTTATGCCGCAGATGAGTGGACGCGAACTCGCCCGCCGTCTGGCTGACTTGCACCCGCAGATCAAAGTGCTGTACATCTCGGGTTACGCGGACAACGCGGTCTGGTATCAAGGCGGGCTCAATTCCGGCGGGGCATTCCTGCAAAAGCCTTTTTCCCCCGAGGCGCTGGCTCACAAGGTGCGCGAGGCATTGGGCAGTCCTCCCCACCGGCGTTCCTAACGCCTTGCTCGAATTATGGCTATCGCGCCACCCCGCGGGCGTCGTCGCATTGCAGTTGATGGAGCAGGTGAAGCAAAAGAGACAAGTAGCAGTTTGCGGCTAAGGCGTAGGAGGAAGGCAGCGCGCCTCTTAAGATTGGTGGTGCGTGAAAATAAAAAGCGGGGAGAACTGAGAAGTTCTCCCCGCTGAAGTTATGCGACCGGATGATACGGTCTGCCAATATCCGAGATTAGAACTCGATCTTGGCCGAGAGTTGGACCACTCGCGGGGACGAGTCGAAGCCGAAGAAGGCGCCATACGGACTCGTCGGCAGGGTCATCATTCCGCTGACCTGCCCGAACGTGGTATCACCCAGCGTACTGTCGGGGTTGGCAAAGTTCGGATGGTTGAACACGTTAAACGCCTGTGCGCCAACTCCCAGCTTCACCTTCTCACGGATGCTGAAAGTCTTGAACAGGGCCATGTCCGCGTCGAAGAAGTGAGGCCCGGTGTACTGGTTGCGCGCTTGGTCCGGGAAAGAGGTGTAGCCCATCCAGTTGGGGTCGCCAGTATTAACGAACGCGTTGGGGTTCAGGCAACCCGGGACAGACGGGTCTGCGATTGCGGTCGCGTTTTGACGGCCACAGCTTGTCTGGCCCGCGACCCCGCTAATCGGAATTGCCCTAAACGTTGCAGCGCTGTTGCCGATACCCCCAGACCAGTTGCCGTCAGTCACCGTGAACGGCAGCCCCGTGCGCCAGAAGATCTTGCCCGAGAACTGCCATCCATTCAGCGCTTGCCTGGCGAACATACCGCTGAAGTGGAATTGCGGATTGATGACATAGTCCGCACTAAAGAGGTGACGAATGTCGTAATCCGAATTCCCGTAGTTGCAGGCACGCAGGCTCGAGGGACACATCTGTCCGAAAATTGAGTCGCCGTAAGTAAAGAGTCCGCCGTTGGAGGCTTCATCCAGGTTATGGCTCCAAGTGTAGTTCAAGTGCGCGGTAAACCAATGCGAAAAGCGTTCTCGCAGGGTGATGGTCAGACCGTTATAACTGGAAATAGCACCACTTTGCACGGTGGTGACCACTCCGTAGTTCGGCACTGGTGCGCTGGACGGAATCATGCCATTGAATATCCCGTACTCGTCCCAAGCGTTCGGCCATTGGGTCGTGTACGGAATGCGGGAGCCGTGGTTGCCAACGTAGTTCGCGGCCAGCACGGTGCCGGTGCCAAACTGCTTCTGCACCTGGAGGTTCCACTCCTCCCAGAGCGGAGCGTTGATGGTCCCACTAAGGGCGGTGAAGGCTGGAGCGGCAAATGCCACTCCGAGCTTCTTTAGGGCCGCGCTGATCTGGCTGTAGGTCTGCCCTGAAGAAAAACCACTGCTGAAGGCCTGCGCCGAGGCCGCGTAGGTCGCAGCCGAACCGGATGCAGTCGGATCAAAGGCTGGCGTGCCGGCCGCGGGGCGGACACGAAGCGAAACGGCCACTGGCGGGTCGCCGAGCTCGTCATCCACCATGCCGGCCGCAGGATTGTCATAGAAGAGGCCGAAGCCGCCGCTGATCGCTAGTGTATTGCTGCCTCGCGGAGCCCATCGGAACCCCGCGCGCGGCGCCCAGTCTATGGCGTCCACGCCGCTGTAAGCCCGGTGCAGGCCGGTTGCGATGTCCTTATTGTAGGGGATATTGCCCGCGTTCGCGCCGGCCACATAACTCGGCAGGCTCGACCAGGGGCTCACGAAGTTTGCGAAGCAGTTCGTCTGGCACACGGGGTTGGAGTTGCGTTCGGCACGAAGCGCCACAGTCAGCGTCAGGTTGGATTTGACTTTCCATTCGTCCTGCCCGTACAAGCCCATGCCCCACATGGCAACCGGAACATCACTCGCCACATTCAGAGACTGGCGGAACTGGTATGCCAGGCCGTTCGCGAACTGTTGCAGGCCGGAGGAAACATAGCCGAAGTACGCAGCCGGGTTGGTGAAGAAGAAGTTGTGGTCGCTGACGTCGTAGCGGCGGTAGTTGACGCCGAACTTGAGGTTGTGCTCGCCACGGAGCAGCGTGAAATCATCAATGAATTGGTACTGGGTTATGTTGCGTCCTTGCGGGAAATCCCACTGGTAGCCAAAGGTATCAAAGGGTACCGATCCCGAGGTAATAAAACCGTATGGGAACGTGCTGAGCGCCTTGCTCTGATCTTGCTGGAACTGTGCAACGTAGTGGCTGGCTGTTGCCATAAAAGAGTTCGTCGCGCGTGGCCCGAAAACGTGCGTCTCGTTGAGCTGCATGTCATACGCGGGCTGGTTGGACAGGGCATCGAAGTTGGGGCTAATGTGATCGATAAGCGTCGGCTGTAAGCCGTGGTCGAGTTTGTACCGGAAATAGAGATTATCTTTGTCGTGGATCTTTTGGTCCACCCGGGCAGCCAGGATCCACTCCTTGCCGAGTAGGCTGCCGCTGCCACGGAACTGCTCTGCGCACTTTTGCGTCAGCGAGTCAAAGCCCGGCAAGACCAAAGCGGGTGGTACTACTTCACCGCTTGACGATGTCGTTGGGTGTGTATTGCAGTACTTGCTGTTGGCTATCGCCGCTGCAGTGTTTGCGCCTGGAGCGTTGGCGAACAACTGGAACAACTTCTGGTAAGTCGCTGGCTCGTTAGGCTGCAAGGCCGCAACGTTGTTGAGAACAGCGCTGGCGAAGTCTGCGGTCGGAGCGGTTGTGGTCCAAACGTTGGGCAGAAGGAAGCGCATGCCCTCGGTGTCGACAAAGAAGAACGTGCTGCCCTTGCGAATGGGGCCGCCGACGGAAGCCGCCCATTGGTTCGCGTTCGAGAACGGGAGAGGCGAGCCGGCATTGTTGCTCATCCAGTCGTTGGCGTTCATCGAGCGCCCGTTCCACCAATAGTGGGCATTGCCGTGGAACTGGTTGGTTCCGGACTTCGTGACCATCGTAACCTGCGCGCCGGCAAGCTGGCCATATTGGCCAGCGTAGGCGTTGGAGGTAACCGTCACTTCCTCAATCTCGTTGCTACCCAGATTGAGGTTGCTGGCGCCGGAGTTGTTGATGTTGAAGTATGGGTCCATGTCGTTCTCACCGTTGATTGTGAACAGGTTTGATGTCGCCGGCAAGCCATAAGTGGTGAAGTTGCCGTACCCACCCAAATTGTTCATAACCGTACCGGGGGCTGTTTGCGCGATGTTGGTGAGGTCACCACCCGGGCTGGGCAGTTGTTGCACTTCAGTGAACGTGTACGGCGTGTCGACGCTGGGATTGGTGTTGACAAGTGGCGCCTCCCCGGTCACTTCCACGACCTGCGTCGGAGCGCCCACTTCCAGAGTGACGTTGACAATCGCCGCCTGCGAGACGGCCACCAAAATGGGTCCGCGGTCCGTGACCCTGAAGCCCTTCGCCTCCACCTTCACCTTATAGTTCGACGGGGGCAGCAGAGTGACCTCATAGCTGCCGGCGCCGCTGGTTCCGACCGTCCGGACGACGCCCGTCTCAGTGCTGGTCGCCGTGACAGTAGCGTTAGGCACTACGCCCCCGCTCTGGTCGGTTACCGTGCCGGTAATCGCCCCCGTGGTGAGCGTCTGCGCCGAGACTCTGGCGGAATACAAGAAGAACGCCGAGAAAAATGCGACGGCCAACCACAACGATCGCCGCGCCGTACGTGAAGCTATTACCATCATACGTTTCTCCTCATGGTGATTTTCGGAAAAAGGCTCCACGGTTCCAGGCTGGAGCCTGCTAGCACTTATGTAAGACGAGGTCTTGCGGGTAGGATCCTGACTCGCCACCGCTGGTAGGATGACTGAGCATCCAGTTCGATGAGCGACAGGCGCTGGCGAACCCACGAAACTGGCCTCGTCTTGAGCAATCGAGAATCTGATTTGATTGCGGTGCTCCACTGGATACACTCCCACTATGGAAACCTTGCACGAGGCTTACGTGCAAGACTTGGGCCAAGTTAGAGTTTTTTTATTTTGCCCTATCTATATGAAACGTCAAGTGATAGTCTTGACCTCCATAAAGGATGTCCGATCTTCTACAAATTTCCGTATTCAAGAAAAGGAAGTATATGTTTATTCATATTCTCTGCGCCCGCATGTCTCCGTGGTTAATGCAATCGAATTCTTCACAGCTTCTGACGCTATGGGCTAAGCGATGTCGCCCGCTGTGCGGGCTGGGGCCATTTTACTTTATCTCCGAATTCGGGTTTACTCCCGCAAAACGCTGGGCAGGGGAAAAGAAAAAGCGGGTTGGGCCGTGAGGCCCAACCCGCCAGAGAGTTCCTGCTGTGGAAGGGCGGAGCCCTCCCCCACCCGATTAGAAGTGGATCCGCAGGCCGAGTTCGATGACCCGCGGGGCATTATACTGGCTGGTCAGAGTTCCCCAATCCCACTGATCCATCAGGTTCATGGATGGATCATTGTACTCCATGTGGTTGAACGCGTTGAGCATTTGCACGAAGAACTGGATGCCAACGCGCTCGGTCACCTTGGTGTCCTTCTCGATACCCAAGTCCACGTTCCAGCGGGACTGCCCGTAGAATGGGCCATCGTCATAGGTTTTGGTGTCCATGCCGAGGACCACGGGCCGGTAGCTTTTAAACACTGCCGTGGGGTTCTTGAACAGATTCGCTCCCGGCGCGCCTTCGAAGTAGTTTGGATCATTGTTCACACCATAGGAGCCGTCGGTATGGACAGCCATGTTAGGTGAGTGACCGAAGGTACCCGTGTTGACCATAGGCACCGCCCCAGCGCACCAGGGCATGTAGGCCCCCGTCCCGTATTCCTGGCACGATCCGGTATAACTCTCAACGGGACGACCGGTAGCGATGGTAATGACCGGAGCGACCGACCAGCCGCCGATGACCCGGTCCAAAACGGGGTTACTGGTAGAGAAGTACTTGCCCTTACCAAAAGGCAAATTGTAGCGAGCCACAATATTGGCGACCCACCTGCGATCCCACGGAGCCGGCGCGTAGTCAGTGTTGAGGTTGTAGATGTCGTTAGGACTGTCCTCGACGTACTCCTGGTTAATACCGTCGGTGTCGAGGGCATGCGACCAGGTGAGGTTGGCGCTCAGCATCAACCCGTGGCCAGCTCGCTTCTGCAAGGTAACAAAGCCGGCTTGATAGTTCGCGAAACCCTTGGTTGTGCTCCAATCTATCCCGTAATACGACTGAAGGTTCGACGGCATAATGGAGCAGCCAACACATCCGGGAAAATTCCACGCGCCGCCCGCGTTCTTAGTGCCGTCGAGGTCCCCGACCAGATTCCACGGGGATTCGTTAGTAATGTTACCGGTGCCCGAGGACCCTTCGTTCGCTTGCACGGCGGCAGTACAGCTTGCGTAGCCCCCGCAATAGGAGCCGCCACCCAGAGCCTTTTCAAAGAAGGGCTGGGGAGCGGCGGCCTTACCGGCATGATCGGCCTGCCACAGGTTGGCGTAGGCTTGGGCGAACGTCTGCCCGCCCAGGGTCAGCATATAAGGCACGCCGTCGTTGTTCATGCCCAGATACAGGTGCCTGGCCCAGCGGCCGGTATAACCGACCTCCAGGACCATCTGTCCGCGAAGCTCACGCTGGAGGGTCACGTCGATCTCGTCGTTTCTGCCTGGCCGCCAGTTGCCGTCGAGGGCAAAGGTGTATCCGGTCGCGGGAGAGTTAATGCCCCACTCCACCGGTACGGGAAGAGTTGGCGAAACCGCCGGGAAAGGCGCCGTTTTGCCGTCAGTGCCGATGCGAAAACCGTTGGTTGGGTCGGTGCCGTTTACCGCGTTGGTGCATACGCCGTCCATCCTGCCGCCACTGCACTTGATGTTCTGTCCGAACCCATAACCCAAGAGTGGCGTCATCACCAAATTCACAGCGTTGCTGCGGTCGAAGATGCGCCCGTAGCCGGCCCGGAACACGCTCTTCTTGTTCCCGAAGATCTTGTTCAGGATTCCCGAGTCGAAGGCAGGGTTCCAAGCCACTGACACGCGCGGGGCGAAGCCGCCCCAATAAGGTTGAAACGGATACTTGGGGTGTCCGCCCACGGCCGTGATCGGCTCAAAGCCAATGACGGGGTCATAGACCTGCCCCCTTAACGCAGCGTTCTGTTGGTTGTCGAGTAAACTCTGATAGTGCACGATATTTCCTTGGGTGTCGACCGGGATCATCTGCATTCCGTTCAACTCGTAGGGAGGCATCTGTACGCCCCACTCGATACCGTAATTGAGCGTCAGGTTGGGCTTGACCTTGAAAGAGTCAGTGAGGAAGAGGCTGTATTGGTTGGTGATGGAGTGGTCCTGGAGATAGGGTGCGCCCGTCAAGTGGAGGTCACTCCCGCCCCGCACAAAGAGTTGCGAGGCAGTGCCCACGAAACCCAGCGTTTCGGCATACAGGCTGTTCCAAGTGCCGTTGGAGCCGCTGGGGAGATCCGGAGGCCGCCATGTGCTGGTCATATACAGACCCGAGGCCTTTGCGATCTGATAGACCATCTGGGTGAGGCCGCCTACGATGTCGTCGGGCCGTACATGGTTGTCCCACCAGTGCGTCATCGAGCCGCCCATCTGGAAGAAGTGCTTGCCCTTCATCCAACTCATGGTGTCAGAGTAAGTCCAGTCGTGTCCGTTCCAAGTGCGGAAACGGGCATCCTGGGTGTCGAAGTTCATGGGAGCCAGCGGCTGGGTCGTCTCGCCGCCGACCTCCAGGCCGCCTGGGATGCCAAGATTCCCCACGGGCACGCCTGCCCGGATCCAGTTCCAATCGTTGCGGAGATAGTTGATATGAAACTCGTTGGTGACGTTCGGGGTGAGGTTTCCGGTCAACCCCGCCACCCAGTAGCGCGGCTGCCCCGGGTTTGAGGATTGCGATGCCAGTACGCCCTTCGTGTCGCCGGGTATCAGGCCACCGATATCCACCTGGTTGGTGGACGGATATACCAGGGTGAAATAGCGATAGCTGGTCATGAAACGCCATTTCGAGCCGAAGTCGTGATCGAGTCGTATCACCCCAAAGTTTTGACTTTGGTTAAGCTTCAGGGCGCCAAAGTAGCCACAGGTGTTCAAGTGGTCGCCGTAGTTGGAACAGTCGTTAGGCTCCGGCATGTACTGGGTCCACAAGGTTTGGATCGTCGGGTCAATGCCGAGGCCGCGCGGGTCGCAGGGTAGGTTGCCACTTTCCCCGCACTGGTTAGACGTTTTGAGGTCGACGCTACTGATGCCGCCGCTAGTATTATGGTATTGCAGGATGCCCGCCCGTAGCTTGTCCGAAGGCACAGTTCTCTCGAACCTGCCGTTCGCGTACGGGTACCGGAACCCTTCGTAGTTCGCGTAGAAAAAGGTCTTGCCGCCCAGAAACTGCCCCGGATGCATGGGCCCGCCAATGGCGCCGCCGAAGCGGTTCTGATGGGCCTTCACCTTCGGAATGGCGGGACCATAGAGGTCATTGTTGCCCCAACCGGCGGCGTTCAGCATTTGCCCCTGGAAATAATCGTACACCGAGCCATGGAACGCATTGGTGCCGCGCTTGGTCACCATCATCACTTCGGCGCCGGCTGAGGAGCTGAAGTCGGCGGTCTGATTGCTAGTGGCGACCTTGAACTCCTCGATGCTCTCGACGGGCGTGGGAATACCAGCCTGCGGACCCGCGTAGCCGCGGTTGCTAGCGATGTAATTATTGTCGCCCTCGAGGTCGCTCGTCGCGTTGCCGCCGTCAAGCATAAAGGTGTTCTGGTCGGACATGGAGCCAGCCACTTGTCCGCCCGTGACGTTCCCTTCCGCCGCGCCAAAGGTGGGAATGGCGGTGGGCTGGAACATGAGGAGGGAGGTAGCGTCACGGTTGGCGTTGGAGAGAATGAGCAGCGTGCTGCCACCCAGCGTTGTCCCGAGGGTGGAGTTCATGGTCTGAAGCTCAGCTCCAGGCGCAGCCGTTACTTCCACCGTCTGGGTGGTAAGGCCCACCTCCACGGTGAGGTTGAGCGTTAACTGCTGGCCAACCACAACCTGTTGCTGGGGGACGCTCAGCCTCCGAAATCCCTTTGCCGCTACTGTTACGTTGTAGAAGCCCACCCTAACGTTGGTGAATGTGAAGAGGCCAGCCGGACTGGTGGGCTGAGTTTGGTAAGACCCCGTTGAAATGTCCGTGATCGTCACTTCAGCGCCGACGACAACGCCTCCGCTCTGATCAACGATCTGGCCCGTGATCGTGCCTGTCGAGCTGGCTTGCCCCCACAACAGGCTTGGAGCAGCCATAAACAGAACCGCCAACAAGAGCGCAATACGCGATGCGTGCCTCATTTACTCCTCCAATCGGATGATTTGGTTAGGTTCGGAACTACCTGTATTGACATACCCAACAAGTGAGATCCAAGACTCTCCTCATGGGTCTCAAGTGCCGTCAGGCCCGAGGACAGGGCGACATTAGCCTCTGCTCCGGGTACACTCCCGCTCGTACCCATCTTTGGTCAAGCAATCGGGATTCCAAAACAGTCACAGCACCTAAGTACATGATTGTGTTGGTGATAATGTCTCCGGCCAAGCTTCGCGTTGCGCCCGGGAATCCCAAAAAAAGAATATCTATACAAGAAACTGTAATCCCTCCCAAACTCTGGAGCTTCTTTCGCTGGGTGTTGGTGTCATTTGGGACGGGACCCCTTTCGAAACGCCTGTCATTCCCGTCCCGCCATGGCGGGAGGAATCCAGTCCGTCGACAGCGCATTTCCGAAGGTTTGCCGAGCGGATTCCCGCTTTCGCGGGAATGACTGCGGCTTGCGACGCCCTGCACAGAGTTTGGCGGTAAGAATCTAAAAAGTAGAATTCAATCGAGCCAGCCGCCTCTTCCTTGCTGGCACCGCCATGCTCTCTCTCTGCCGGGACCACTCGACTCACAAACAGCTTCGCGCCGCCATTATTTACTCCACGCCCAAACGAAATGTCAAGGAAAAAATGAGGGAACTTTCGCCACGGGTTCTTAGCTCCCCAAGGCCAGCAACAGCCCTAATTGCCAACTCTGGGGCGGGCTGGCGCGGAGCTAAAAGTCTTGAGCCGGTAGCACAGCGCGGCGGAGCCGCAACCAAACACAAAATCTCTTGGGTAAGCAATTGACCCGTCCAAAGCCTCTATTTATGCACCTTTCGTAAGGCAGTTGGAAAAAAGCTTGTCAAGAAAACAATAAATTACGGTATTGCAATGCAGAGTCTCTGAAAAGCGAGACTCTGTGCTACCCGGTGCCTCCCCACCTACCGCCTACCATCTACCGCCTTAGATGTTATTTCGCTGGAAGCTTATAGCTAACTGAAAATCCACCAGGGCCGGGGTTCTCAAGGGTAGTTTTTAGCTGCGGGTTCGTCTGAACGGCTCTAATAAAATCGGTGAGCTCTTCCCTGAGGTCGGTGACGTTGTGCGCCACGATGACACCTCCCGGTCTGACGATGGGGACGACCATGTTGAGGTAGTTTACGTAGTCCTGTTTCCAGGCATCAATAAAGACGAAGTCATAAGGGCCGCGGAGTTTGGGAACTTCCTTGAGCGCATCGCCCAGTTTCAGTGTGATGACGGAATCCAAGCCTGCCGCTCGGAAATTGGCTTGGGCAAGCTTTGCCCGGCCCTCGTCAATTTCCATGGTTAGCAGATGGCCGCGCTCCTTGCGCAGGCCCATCTCTATCCAAATCGAGGAATAGCCGTTCGAGGTGCCGATTTCCAACCCCTCCTTGGCGTGGACTTTCTCTGCCAAGGCGCGCAGAAACGCGCCTTCGTCGGGATTGACATTCCAAAGGTTTCCTTCGTTCTGGCGCATCCATTTCAAACGCTCCAGGGCGCGTGCGTCCGCGCTACCTTGCGCGGGCGTGTTCTTGGAGAAGGCAAAGAGATAGAGCGCCGTCAAGAGCAGTTGGATACAGATGATCTTGAATGGGGCATTGGACATATTCACTCCCAGAAGGGTAAAGGGTAAAGGATAAAGGCTGAAGGCGGAAAGCGCAAGGTGGAAAGCGCAAACCCCAATCCGTCGATAACGTGTGGGTAGGCAACGAGGAGGTAGGGGCGAGGCGCCGCCTCGCCCCTACACGCTGCACCCCCGAGGTGCAACGAGATGCGGTGTGAGGGCGCATGGCCATGCGCCCCTACAATGTTCATGGGCCCTTATCGACGGATTGGGGGGACCTATTGTCTCTTGCTATTTCTTAGGGAAAGAGGTTTCTTATTGGCTGGTCTTTTGGGATGGGATATGAGCAATTTCAGGAGAATTACACGCCGGAAGTTCATCCAGGTGACGACTGCTGCTGCCGCCGGGTCAATGGTGTGTTGCACTAACAAGAAAAGTCCGTGGCGGTTTTTTACGATCGAGGAAGGGCAGACGGTGGCCGCGATTTGCGAGCGCATAATTCCCGCCGATCAGGATCCGGGGGCGACGGAGGCCGGCGTCGTGAACTTCATTGACCTGCAGCTCATGGGTCCCTACAAGCGCCACCGTGCCAGCTACCGTCAGGGCATTAGAGGCGTCGAGCAAGCGAGCCTCAAGATGTTTGGACATCGGTTCACAGAGTTGAGCCCCGAAAGACAAGACGAGGTCTTAAAGGACCTCGAACAGGGCGGGGCGGCGGGAGAAGCCTGGAAGGGTCTCTCATCAAAAGATTTCTTCTCCCTCATTCTCAGCCATACAATGCAAGGCTTTTACGGGGACCCTCGGCACGGTGGAAACCGCGGGCGTGTGAGCTGGGAAATGCTGGGTTTGCCTTACCCGCCTATTCGCGGACGCCTGCACTATGATTTGACGAGTTGATCAAATGGCTCTGAGACATGTTAATGCGGTGGTGGTGGGGGCGGGCGCCGGGGGCGGCATTGTGGCGAAGGAGCTTGCGGAAGCGGGGTTGAGCGTGGTGCTGCTGGAGCGCGGGAAGTGGTACTCGGCGTTCGACTGCCGAAAAGATGATCTCCGCAATCAGCGCACTTCAGTTCTGGGCTGTGGCTTCGGCCCCGACGACGAGCGCTATCGTCGCGTGGTGTTAGATGGAAAGGGCAATGAGCAGGTCGTAGTGCCGAGCGATGGTGTCTACAACAATAACGCTGCTTGCGTAGGTGGTGGCACGCTCAGCTATGGAGCCATGGCGTGGCGCTATATGGAGAAAGACTTCCGCATGCGCTCGACCTATGGCGCTGTTGAGGGTAGTACTCTGGAAGACTGGCCCATCAGTTACGCGGACCTCGAGCCATACTATGAGAAAGCCGAATGGGAAATCGGGGTTTCCGGCGATGACTCCAAGAATCCCTTCCACGCCCCACGCAAGAAGTCTTTGCCGATGCCTCCCCTTCCACCCAGCCGCGAACACGAGATTTTGAAACCTGCCGCCGAGCGGCTGGGCCTGCATCCGTTTGACATCCCCATGCTGCGCAATACGGTGCCTTTCAACGGACGGCCGGCGTGCATGCGGTGCCGTTGGTGTGTGGGATTTGCCTGCGAGGTCGATGCGAAGAACGGCACCCAGAACACCGTGATCCCCAAGGCTCTGGCTACCGGAAACTGTGAGCTGCGCGCCGAGTGCGTGGCCAAGGAGGTTCTGACTGACGGCCGGGGGCGAGTTACGGGCGTGGCCTATTTTGATTCCCGGGGAACGCTCCAGGAGCAGCCTGCAGACCTGGTTGTGGTGTCCTGCGCGGCCACAGAAACCGCGCGTCTTCTCCTCAATTCCAGCAGCAAGCTGTTTCCTAATGGCCTCGGAAACCGCTACGACTGGGTGGGAAGGAATCTGCAGGGACATGGCTACGCGGGCGCTGTTGGGTTGTTTGATTCCGAGGTGTACGACGACCTTGGCCCTGGGGCCTGCATTGCGATTTCGGATTTCAACCATGGAAACCCCGGCTTGGTCGGCGGTGGTGCTCTTTGCAATGAATTCATCCGCTTGCCCTACCAGTTTTCCTCGATGACTCCACCCACCGTGCCCCATTGGGGAAGTGCTCATAAGAACTTCATGCGCCAATCTTACCGGCGGTGCATCAGCGTCCAGGGCCCGGCGCAGGAGATGCCGGTCTTTGACGCCAGAGTTCAAGTGGACCGGCGCGTCAAGGATGACTGGGGAATACCGGTGGCGCGTCTCTCCGGGTCAAACCACCCGCACACCCTGGACGTCGCAAGGTTCCTCATGTCCAAATCCGAGGCTTGGCTCAAGGAGGCCGGAGCAATCACCACTTGGCTGAAGGCCCCGCGGGTGGGCCTGAGCGGAGGGCAGCACCAGGCCGGAACTTGTAGAATGGGCAACGACCCTAAGACCTCGGTGGTCAACAGACACTGCCAAGTGCATGACGTGGATAATCTATTTGTCGTGGATGGCAGCGTTCACGTTACGAATGGGGGTTTCAATCCGGTGCTCACCATTATGGCTATAGCCTACTACGCCTCCGCTCATCTGGTGGAAGAATGGAAAGGCACGCGATTCCGCGGGTGAGGACAAAAATGACGGAAGAACAAGGCAAAACGCAAGATGACGGAAGAGCAGGTCAAAAGGCAGAACGCAAGATGACGGAAGAGCAGGTCAAAAGGCAAAACGCAAATCGCAAAAGTGAAATCCCAAGGACGACTCTTTTGGATCATTGCCGTGCGGTGTCATTCCGAGCGCAGCGAGGAATCTCGCTCTGGTTCGTTCCTTCACAAAAACCCAGGGCGGGATTCCTCGCTGCGCTCGGAATGACAGAGGTTTGGCTTTCGGGCTGAGGAAAGGAATGTCTGCGGCGGCTTTGCCTTTTGACTTTTGCGTTTTGCCTTTTGACTTGTTCTCAGCTTTTGGCTGCGGCTTTGCCTTTTGACTTTTGCGTTTTGCCTTTTGACTTGTTCTCAGCTTTTGGCTGCGGCTTTGCCTTTTGCGTTTTGCCTTTTGACTTTTGCGTTTTGCACTTTGACTTGTTCTCAGCTTTTGGCTGCGGCTTTGCCTTTTGACTTTTGCGTTTTGCCTTTTGACTTTTGCGTTTTGCCTTTTGACTTGTTCTTCGCTTGGGGTGGCGATGCCAACTGACCGGCCCAGATCACGTTTTCGCAAACTGCTTCTACTCGGAATCTTAGTTGCCTTGCTTTCCCTTCCGCTTGGGAGCCTTTACTACGAATATTCCCAAGGGAAGGCCTGCGCCCGTTGCCATGAAATCTGGCAGCCCTATACGGATTGGCACACCTCCGCGCATCGAAATGTTCCATGCTCTGCCTGCCATGGGGACGTGTTCACGCTGGAAACGAGATTCCATTGGAACAATATTCGACGCTTGGCCAACCATATTTCGGGCAATTTGCCCGAGCAGGTCAGGCTGAAAACCAGGGACGCTTTGCAGGTGAACGACCGATGCCGGAATTGCCACCAGGAGGAGTATGCCGAATGGGCGGCCAGCTCGCACAGCGCCACTTACGCGGAAATCTTCTTGGACAAGAAGCACAACCGGCAGCAACTACTGATGGACGACTGCCTGCGCTGCCACGGCATGCACTTCGAGGGAGGAATTCGCGAGCTGGTGACGCCCGTTGATACTCGAGGTCCCTGGCGCCTCTGGAGGCCGGAACTCGCCAGCCGCCCCGCAATTCCTTGCCTGACCTGCCACCAAATGCACCGTGAGGGCCCAACCTTGATGCGGCCCGCCGTGAAGGCGGTGAATGCAAGTCCAGCCGAGGAGATAAACCGACCTTCCCTTGCGCTCTTCGACCGGCGGGAACTCATGCCCGTCTCAGTGTCGCGCCTTCCCTTGCCAAAGATGCACGATGGGGTGCGGGCCGTCAAGATCAGTCCGGACCCTCGCCAGGCGCTTTGCTACCAGTGCCACGCGCCGCTTTCCACTTTCGAAGTCGGTTCCGGCGATGACCGCACGCCCATCGGCGTGCACGCAGGGCTGAGTTGTTTCGCCTGCCATCTGAAACACGGCCAGAAGACCCGTACGTCTTGCGCGAGCTGTCATCCACAACTGTCGAATTGCGGCCTCGACGTGGAAACCATGGACACAACATTCCGTTCCACGAAGAGTCCGCACAACGTTCACTTCGTCAAGTGTACGGACTGCCACACGAAGGGTGTGCCGCGTAAAAGGGTAAAGGTTGAAGGGTAAAGCCTGGAGGGAGGCTTTGCCCTTTACCTTCATCGTGGATGAAGTGTGAAGGGTAAAGGGTAAAAGATAAAGGCTAAAGGCTAGCCTGCTTTAACCTTTATCCTTCAAACTTTATCCTTTAACCTTTAACCTCACCGCTGGAAGCGGCCCATCAATTCCGCCTGGGCAAGAATGTGGCCCTTCATTGCAGCATCAAGTTCCTTTCGGCTCGCGGCGGGGCGCAAATTCAGTATCGCGTCAACTGCGTAAAGCCTGATGAAGTAGCGGTGCGGTCTTCCCGGTGGGGGGCAGGGGCCGCTATAGCCTGTTCTAGAAAAGTCATTGGTCCCTTGCCGTCCCCCGCCAAGCATCTGGTTGTTTCCCGATAAAGCCTCCGGGAGTTTGCGGTAAGCAGCCGGCAGATCATACACCACCCAATGGACAAAGGTCCCCGAGGGGGCGTCAGGGTCGTCCTCGATGATGGCGAAACTCTGCGTGCCCAGGGGCGGGTCAGTCCAGGCGAGGGCAGGCGAGACATCCGCGGCCTCGCAGGTGAACCGCTTGGGTATGAAACCGCCCGGCGTGAATGAGGTGGTTTTCAGTTCAATTTTAGAAGAGGCTGCCTGTTGCCCGCGAACCTCAGCAGGCGCCACCAGTGCAAGAACAACCATGATGAGTGGCGGCAGCACAGTGAACATTCGGTGCAGCAAGACGAGCAGGCCGTCGTGGCGACTGAGCTTGAGCATGGCAATAATCCTCCGGCCGAAAAGGTGTCAGGTGCCAGGTGTCAGGGCTCTCGCGTCGGGCTTTCAGCTTACTAATTAGCCCGGCCAGCATCCGGCCCAATTCGGCCGCGTTATTTAAAACCGACTGCAGTTGCGCTTCGGTAATGTATGACAACCTGTTCGCGATAAAGAAATGCGTCTCAAGTTCCATTAGAGAGCCATTGGCGCAAGAGAGATGATGAAGGTAGTCTCCTAAATGTTCCCTGCCATGCCCCTCTGCGATGTTGGCTGGAATTGAGACTGCTGCTCTCTGAATCTGTGTTGCCAGGCTGTAGACTTCGTTCTTAGGGAGGAGGTTCACAACTTTATAGCTCTCCACCACAAGATCCATCGCCTTCTGCCACACCTTCAGGTCGCGATAGCTCTTGATGCTCATCCGCTTATCCTTACCCCTCGAACCCAGTCATAAGGGGCCTGACACCTGGCACCTGACACCTGGCACCTGACACCTGACACCTGAAACCTGGCACCCGGCACCTGACACCTACCCTTCACCGCTGCGGAAAAGCAAACGCCTCCAGCATGTCAGCTCGGGCCTTCTCATCTGACGCGATTACCGTGAGTAGGTCTTTTACCGAGATCATCCCGCGATACTGCTCTTGTTGGTTCATGACCGGCAGGTGGTAAAAGCCGTGCTTCTCCATGAGCCGCACACACTCATCCAAGGGCGTTTCAGGCGGCACAACAGTGAGCTGCGAGGTCATGATTTCAGACACGCGCATCCAGGCTGGGCACTTGTTCTCCGCTGCGACCTTGTCTGAAATATCGCTTTGGGAGACGACTCCCAGAAGCTTGCCATTCCCGTCGCACACACCGACTGACCGGACCTGTTTCTCCCGCAAGTAGCGAGCGGCCTCGTACACGGTGAGATCGTCGGCGATTGAGTAGACATCCTTCCTCGATTCGATAAGGTCCCCAACTGTCATAGCTCCCCCCACGGAATGATACTGTCCAAAATGTTAGAATGACTCCGGCCCGGTTGCAACCGAAATCGTGCTCGCCTTGTAGGGGCGACCCTTGTGGTCGCCCAGGGGCAGGCACAAGGCCTGCCCCTACCGGCATATCAAGGGCGACGTAGGTCAGCCCGGTCAATCATAGGGGCTGGTTCTTTATGTTAAGCTGAGGGGGAGAGGGAGGGATCATGGGGCCTTTTCGTTACCACGTGTTTGTCTGCGACCAGCGGAAGCCCGACGGTGTCCCGTGCTGTGCCACGCGCGGCTCCGCGAAGGTGATGGAGGCGTTGCGCAAGGAAGTGGCCGCGCAGGGGCTTTCCAATGAGGTGCAAATCACCGCTTGCGGTTCGATCGGCCTCTGCGATCGGGGCCCCAATATGATCGTTTACCCCGAGGGCACCTGGTACTCCAGTGTGATGCCCCAGGATGTGCCGGAAATTGTGCGAACGCACTTCCAGGCGGGGCGCGTGGTGGAGCGATTAGCAAATAAAGATGTCGCGGCTCTCCAAGAGGAGATTGGTACCAACCGTGACAAGATGCTGGCCGCTCAACGAGCCCAAGAGGCTGCCGGAGTCCTTCCCGACGATCTGAGCAGCACGCTTCGAGGGTTTCAGGAAAGTCGCGTGCTACTTACGGCCGTCGAGTTGGATCTCTTTACCGCCGTGGGAAGCGGGGCGAGGGCCGATGAGGTATCCGCCAGGACAGGCAGCGACCCCCGCGCCACGGAAATGCTGATGAACGCGCTGGTGGCCCTGGGATGGCTGGCCAAGCAAGATACGATCTTCCGTAATTCTCTCTCCAGCGCAAGATACTTTGTGGCTGGCTCCGCCGATGACTCGCGCGCTGCTACCATGCATTTGGTGCACTTGTGGCAGACTTGGTCCACGCTCACCGAATGCATTCGTGCCGGCACCTCCGTTTTTCATCCAGGCATGGTTGACCGGGGTGAGGAGTGGACGCGCTCCTTCATCGCCGCCATGCACCGCAACGCGCGGGCGCGGGCGCCGTTGGTGGTCAGGGCCGTAGGAACCGAAGGTGTGACTCGCATGCTGGATGTGGGCGGCGGCTCGGGCGCCTATTCCATCGCCTTTGCGAGCGCGAATGAGAATCTCCAGGTCGATCTTCTGGACCTGGCCACGGTCATCCCTATCGCGCAAGGCCATATCAAAAGTGCAGGCTTGGCAGGGCGCATCAGAACTCGGCCTGGGGACCTGCGCGCGGATAAGTTCGGAGAAGGGTATGACCTGGTGTTCGTTTCCGCCATTTGTCACATGTTGGGTCCCGATGAAAACAAGGACCTCTTGCAGCGTTGCTTCGAGGCCGTGGCACCAAGGGGCCGCGTTGTGATCCAGGACTTCATCCTCGAGCCTGACAAGACTGCGCCCAAGTCGGCGGCGCTGTTTGCCCTGAATATGCTGGTCGGGACCCAAGCCGGAAGCACCTACACCGAAGCAGAGTACGCCACTTGGCTCGAAGAGGTGGGTTTTCAGGAGGTGCGCCATGTCCGCCTGCCCGGTCCCTCGGGGCTGATCGTCGGCAGGCACGGGTAAGCGGGTCATTGCCGATTGCTGATTGTCGATTGCTGATTGTCGATTGAAGAAGTGGTCCTCCGCTGTCAATCACTAATCGTCAATCGGCAATCGAAAATCGGCAATTCCAGTACAATGAACTGCGGAGTTTTGCTAACATAAGCAAGATGTATGATGAAATTGTGATTGTCACTGGAAACCGCCCCCTCAGCGGCAGCCATTTCCTGTTGAGTGTTGAATCTCCCCGCCAAGCACAGGCCACGCGTCCCGGCCAGTTTGCCATGCTGCGAATTCTCGGCCGGTCGGATGTGTTGTTGCGCCGGCCGATGAGCATCTATGACCTCAAGGCCAAGAATTCCGAGGGAGAGAATGACCGCAAGCCGGGTACTCCCTGCATCCTTCAATTCCTCTACAAGGTTGTGGGGCACGGGACCCGGCTAATGTCCGAGCTCAAGCCGGGAGACCAGGTTGGATTGTTGGGGCCGCTGGGCCACGGCTTTTTCGAGGAGGAGTATCTGCCTCGAGCGCACGAGGCGAATGAGATTCTGCACGTGGCGGGAGGTATCGGAATAGCGGCCCTGCTTTTGCCGGCGAAGCGCTTGGCGGAGGCGGGGTTTCGTCAACGGCTCTTCTTCGGTGGGCGAAGCAAGGCTGATCTCGTCGGTGTCGAAGATTTCAGGCCGTTGGTGCGCGGCATGCTGATGGCCACGGAGAATGGGTCAGCGGGCTATCGCGGCTTGGTGACGAG
>Ga0208692_1000545_pt1 | contig 26710 bp, 25 predicted proteins | sample June2015DPH_20_1_3_FD_184721 | JGI IMG/M metagenome (GOLD analysis project Ga0208692, IMG submission 184721) | Peatland microbial communities from SPRUCE experiment site at the Marcell Experimental Forest, Minnesota, USA - June2015DPH_20_100... | ecosystem: Environmental > Terrestrial > Soil >... | reverse complement strand
CATAATGTAATGAATGAAACAACGTCCCTACCTCCCCCTTCCTATGATGAAGGACTCCTTCGGCGTCGAGACGGGCATGGCGAGGCATAACCAATCGTACCGGTCGGAAAGGGGGCTATCAAGAGTTATTTAGTTATTTACGGACGTCCCCTAAGTCCCCCTATACGCCTCTTTAATGAGTTCGATGTATACCCGTGGTGCGGACACAGCGCCATCATGGGCAGAACAGCCAGAGCCTGGCAGGATCGGATGCGTGTGATTATGCATTTCAGCAAGAGCGTCGCAGAAGCTGTCCGGCTCTACCATGCTTTTATGGATGAAGGAAAAGAGAGGGGGAAGCAGCCGGAATTGACAGGCGGCGGACTTACACGAAGTGTCGGCGGAGTGCCTCTACGCAAGGACAACCGCGTTGCGCACGATGCGAGAATTCTCGGAAGCGGCGATTTCGTAACGAGAGTCTTGGATGAGATGGAAAGACGGCCTAACAGACAGCCGGTGGACAAGGATGCTGTTATTGCCAGGATATGCGAGGATTTCGGCATTCATCATGAACAACTACGGAACGGCTCTCGGAGAAAACCGGTGACCGAGGCGCGGGTGCGGATCATAGAAGAGCTTGTAAATGAGTCCGGGGTGTCCCTCACCGAGGTTGCCAGTCTGATCGGCATTTCGCCTTCCGGCGTGGGAAATGTGTTGAAGCGAGTTCAGGCGGAGCGGTAAGTGAAAGGAGTGAAGAACGTCCCTATACGCCTTCTTATATGCCGGGAATATGCGAACGATGCTGGCTATGACTGAAGCACTCCGGCCGGTTTGGGCAACAGGCCGTAAAGACCTGACCCCACGGGTTTCTCCAATTCTACTCATGAGATCGAGGGACTATTGAAGAACAGAGCGTCGAAGAGCTTCATCTGCCCCTGCAAGGCCCGAACCTGACAGGGTTTTCTTGCACCTAATGATTTACACCGTCCGTGCGAGTCTGCTACAATCACAATACGTTTGATAATGACGGACAGGGGGCATAGCGTGAAGACTGAAGAGATAATGAAGCTATCGACTGACATTCTGTGTGCGCTCATCGACAACGGCCTTTTACCAGCCGAAGGAGGCAGTCTAGACAGCACCGCGACAACGCTACGCGACTATCTCCATGCCGTAGGCCAGGAGGTACGTCACGTCTATTCGCTTCTTGATGAGGAGAGATCGTAGGTACGTAGATGATGCGCTGATTTCCTCCGTCTAGAAAGTGATTTGTGGAATCCCTTCAGAGTGGAGGGGCGGCCTGCGGGCGCCTGCGGGGTCAGCCCTTGACAGAGGACAGCTTCCTGTTGTAAATTGAGCCATCGTGTCTTTTCGGCAAAGGAGTTGACCGTGGCCCGCCCCGTCAGGATCGAGTATGAAGGCGCCTTCTACCATGTAACGGCGAGGGGAAACGAAAGAAAGAAGGTATTCATCTCCAGGGCCGATTACGAAAAGTTTCTCGCCAATCTGAAAGAAGCCGCCACACGCTTTTCCGTAATTGTCCACACTTATGTCCTCATGGGGAATCACTATCATCTCATCGTGGAGACCCCGAAGGCCAATCTGAGTTCCTTCATGCACGTAATCCAGAGCGGATACACTACCTACTTCAACAGGAAGAGAGGCCGGGCAGGCCACCTGTTTCAGGGCAGGTTCAAATCCATCCTCGTCGACAAGGACGCATACCTCCTGGAACTCTCCCGCTATATCCACCTGAATCCCGTCCGCGCCCGCATGACCGATATGCCGGAGACATACCCTTTCAGCAGTTACCCCGCCCTTATCGATCCTGCGAAGGAGACATTCGTCTTCCGTGATCTCATCCTGGGCATGAGTCATGGTCCCGAGGGCTATCGCCGCTTCGTGGAATCGGGTAAGCCGGACTACCTCTCGGGAGATGTCTATGGAGGCATGGTCCTCGGCAGAAAGAGCTTCATCAAGGAGACGCTTCAACGACTGAAAGACACTGAGAGAAAGGAGATATCCTACCGGAGAGCGCTTCACGCCTCGACTGCGGACCTAGAGGACATTGTTGCCGTGGTAGCCGCGCGTTTCAAGGTTCCGCAGGAAACGGTGCGCGCCTCATTGCCCTACCGCGCTTATGCGGTATATCTTGCCAAGAAACATACATCCCTTTCCAACCCGGAGATCGGCGCCTATTTCGGGGACATCACCTTCTCCGCGGTGACGAAGACGGCGAGCAGGCTGAGCGTACGCATGAAAGAAGACCGAACGATGCGGAAAGAAGTGGATGTGATGGAAAAGAAGTTGTCCTCAGTCAAGGGCTGACCCCGAGACCTTCCAGTGCGAGGGAATGAAAGATGCGAGATTGGTATTACGCTGATCACCGTGATCTCCTGAAATGGGGTGTGCTCGTTCTGCTGGCCCGCCGACACCGGCTTTCCCGGATCGTTCAAATAGCCTATCTGCGCCCCAGCATATTCCCCCGGATTGATCTTGGCGGACAAGAGACGGAATTGCCCTCACAGGTGAGAACACACTTCAGAGACATAAACAATATTGCCGCTCTGCGGGATGAACTCTTAATTAGTGTATTTGACCGAGTTTTCGACGACCGAAAAGCATATCAAGACGCTGCAATGCGATATCTGTCGAACTTAGCGTCTGAACCCCGTCTTGTGTTTCTCGATCCCGACACCGGTCTAGAGCCTGCAGAACGGCCTGATTTGAAGCATGTATTGGACGCAGAAGCCCATGCGATTTGGTCCGAGCTCAAGACGAAAGAGGTTTTCGCATTTTATCAGCACAAGACTAACAGAGCGGGCAGACCTTGGATTGAGGAAAAGCGCATTCAACTTGAGAAAGCACTCAAAGCCAAAGAAGGTACTGTCCAGGTTGGGAAAAGCATGAAAATCGCGAACGACGTAGTGATCTTCTATGCCGTAAAGTCCTAACAACAGCATGAAGCGAATTGTGTCTCTTGGGGCCACTTTCGGTCATGCGAGCGTTCCTCCCCTTTCGAACGGAAACCTTCATCTCCTCTGATAATTCAATAAGGTTCATTTGTAGGTGAAGTGGGTCAAAGTTCTCTCGCGGCCGGAGGAAATTCCGATGGATTTCGCCGTGATCGAGCGGCCGCACACCGGAGCATACATTTTGCGTATGTGAGGATGTTGCGGCCTTGAGAGACAGGGAAAAGGCGCGGAATTGGCCCGGCCGCCTCAGCCCGCCGAGCCTAGTACTGGCGGTTGTGCAGGTGCCTCCCGAACCACAAAGAGACGACGAAGAAGACCATAAGGGGGACAAAGAGTATCCTTGAAAGCCATATAAGCAGACCTTCCAGAGGCGCCGGCACGAAGCCCGACAGGTCGAGGAGCCTGGGCGAGTTGAAGTATCTGTCCCCGAAGCCCACGACTCCGGCGATCAGTCCCAGGACGAGGAGAAGGTAGGACCTGCTGTTCCGATCCATCACGTCCGAAGGTATCGCAATCCCCATGCCATTCCGAAAGGGCCGTCCATCCTGTTTTCGGAGGAGGACAAAGCCGGTGTCCGTAAAGAAAAGAGACGGCGAAAAGGCCCGGATCGGGCATTCTCCGCGCCTATCGCGCCTTTGTCTGTCTGCCCGCCCTTGTGTCAAGAAACCGGACACTTGTTAGGGATTGTGGGACATTCGGTGCGGCTTGTGACCGCGCGGGGGGTCGTTTCCCCGACGGAGGGATCAGCTGCACACGCTAGGCGATCATCCCACGCCCGGAGGAAATTTCGATGATTTACGACCCCCGTAATAGGTGGTTGCGGTTAACGATCCGTGGTCATCGGGCGTACCCGGCAAACCGACTTGGTTGGTTTTGGTCAGAGGGGTCGTCAGTGAAATAATTAAACACCTTTTGCGGCCGGAGGGAATTTCGACGGGGCACCCGCGCCGGAGGCGTGGGTCGGGACGCGTGATCGAAGGGCCGCACAGGTGCGGCATAATAGCCGCACCCACAAACCCCGTCCGACCTTGGGCGGGGTTTGACCGGAGCGTAAAATAGGCGGCGGGCACCCGCACAGCGGGTGGCACTTTCCTCGGCGGTGGGCACCGCCGCGGAAAGTCTTGAGGGCGGGGGTGTCCGACGTTCGCCGGTCCCGGAAGAATAGATTTTACTCGACCGAGCCGATAGCAAATGTTACAATCGACAATGATTGCAGGAGTAAGTAAGAGGTTCTTGAGGAAGGGCGAGGGAAACAGTTATTTACTTATTTACGGACGTCCCCTTCGGCCTATCTCAAAGAAGGGGATACCTGGGTCTCTATGCCGAGCAGGCTTTGTTGGGAAGGTGTTTTCTTGTACATGCGGCATTCTAGCACTGCATATACTTGGATACAACAGTTTTCTCTTCGGAGTTACTTCTCAGGAATCACTTATTGAAGAGCGTCCCCTTGGACCCCTTTGTTCGGTATAAGGAAAACAGATGAGAATTGAGGATTACCCCAATCTGATGGTATTGAAGAGATTGACACATCCAGTTGATCTCTCTGTGGGTAGGTTGAACGAGATTTCCGCCCACGTATCGGACGCGAAACCTGAAGTGATTGTGCACGGTCTTTTTGTCATGGCCGTCGCGTCAATGGAGATCATGATTGCCGACGTCCTTCACTATTTTCTGAGAAGCTTTCCGCAGAAACTGCCGGCCAACGAGTTCAAATTCGAGAAAGATACTTTCTTTGAAAACTATTTCAGGCTGCTGCGGAAAGCCATAGACGCGCATATAAACAGCCTGTCCTACAAGTCTTTCGAAGACTTCTTCGGCAAGCTATTGGAATATCTGTCTTTAGACTGGCCAGATTTCCGGCAAGCGTTTGGAGATGACATCAAGGAAATCAAAGCCACGAGGAATTTGCTTTTGCATAACAACCTCGTTGTAAATGACCAATACGTCGATACAGCAGGGGTCAAGAAGAGGGAACGACCAGTGGTAGACAAACCTTATCTACAGAGAACATTGCAAGTCCTTCTCGGCTTTGAAGAAGGGTTAAAAGGAAGATTGGTTGAAAAATACAAAGAATATACAAAGATAAATGCAAACAAACGCTTATGGAGTTTCCTCTTTCACTCGCCGGTGATGTCATACGACGATTTCTGGCAATATGACGAAACGACGGACAGCATTGTGGCATTCAAACAGGGACGATACGAAAACAATTTGGCTCGTTCAGAGTTGCTACTGCTCTCCCTTTGGCGGGCTCAGTTCAGCATAAACGGAGGCGGTGAAGCAATGAAGGGCTTTAATATGCGCAGTTTTGACACCGACAATCAGGAAAAAGCACTCTTCTTCTTGTCTATCGCCAGTGATTTTTCATTTTACTAGAAGCCGAACAAGACGCTGCACCGGATCGGCGGGAAAGAGCGCCCGCCTCCCGGTGAGCTCGTTGTTGTCGACTTTCCGCGGTAATGCGTGACTCACAGCCTTTGGCCCGACGCGTCACTCGTAGGTGCTATACGTAAAAGCCCCTTTTGCGGCCGGAGGAAATTTCGATGTATTTCGCCGTGATCAATGGGGCGCGCGTGCGGTGTAATAGCCGCACCCACAAACCCCGGCCGGTCTTGGGCGGGGTTTGACCGGAGCGTAAAATAGGCGGCGGGCACCCGCGCAGCGGGTCGCACTTTCCCCGGCGGCGGGTACCGCCGCGGAAAGTCTTGAGGACGGGGGTGTCCGCCGTTCGCCGGTCCCGGAAGAATAGAATTTGCTCGACCGAGCCGATGGCTGATGTTACAATCGACAATGATTGCAGGATTAAGTAAGAGGTTCTTGAGGAAGGGCGAGGGAAAAAGATTTACTTTCTTAAGAACATCTCCTTCGGCCCTTCCCATCAGGGTGGATAGAGCATGTTTAATAAGCAAACAGTCGTCGTAGTGGGTGCAGGCGCAAGCCAAGAGGTTAAGATCCCGACTGGGATAGAGCTCAAGAAACAAATAGCGACTCTTCTCGATATTCGGTTCGATGATTTTAGCAGGCGCATTAGCGGGGACCACGTAATAGTTGGCGCTCTGCAACAGAAAGTCCGCCATCCGGACGGTCGCCCTGGAGATATAAATCCTTATCTCCACGCTGCATGGATAATACGCGACGCAATGCCGCAAGCAATCTCGATAGATAACTTTATAGACGCCCATGGCGGAAACGAAAAGATAGAATTTTGTGGAAAATTGGCAATTGCCAGGGCAATTCTTCAGGCCGAAAGAAAAAGCTTACTATATGTGGATAGACAACGATATAATGATCACCCGAATTACGAGCGGTTATCCACTACCTGGTTCAATAGTTTTATGCAACTCCTTACAGAGAACTGCACAATCAGTGAAGTGGAGAAACGTCTTTCGTCCATAGCACTGATAGTGTTCAATTACGATAGATGCGTCGAGCAGTTTCTTTATCATTCTTTGCAAACCTACTATCAGATAGATGACCGTAGAGCTTCCGAACTGGTAAACCGTATTGAAATCTACCATCCGTACGGGGTCGTTGGTCCTTTACCTTGGCAAACGACTAATGCGTTGGGCAGAGTAGATTTTGGCGCAGAACCGAGCGGGGATCTATTGTTGTCTCTTGCGTCGCAAATAAGAACATTCACCGAGGGGATGGATACGAATTCCAGTGAGATATCTATGATCCACCAAAAGATAAGTCAGGCTAGTATTCTTGTATTCTTGGGCTTTGCCTTTCACCGTCTAAACCTGAAATTACTCACACCTAACGCTTCGAGCATCCCAGCTGGTAAACCAGTAAAATATGAATATTTTGGCACTGCGCTCGGTATATCAGATAATGACTGCGAATTAATAAGGGTTGATTTAATGAAGATGAAAGGTTCCAAACCATCCAAAGCAAACCTCAGAAATGATCTTGACTGCAAATCGTTATTCAAAGAATACTGGAGAAGCTTATCTTTGTCCTAACGAGAATCATCGATGATGACAGCCTGCTCACGTCTTCACGCATTATAGGTGGAAATGGCAAGAACGACATAGGCTAAGTTGATCCTTTGCGGGTGAGACCAGTAAAAGCTGCTTTTTGCGGCCAGAGGGAATTTCGATGGATTTTCACGTGATCGAGGGGCCGCACACCGGAGCATACATTTTGCGTATGTGAGGATGTTGCGGTCCTGAAGAGACAGGCGTAAGGCGCGGACCGGGAGCACTCCACACGGCAGACTGACAGTCCTTCGGACCCGCGCGCCTCCTTCCTGAAATCTTTCCTTCTCTTCCTTGGGGACGTAGTTGACTAACGTGACTTGTCCTCCCTGGTGCACTTTGAAGTGCAATTCACCTAACCTTGATATCTTGAGGGCCGCACCTTTCTTCAATGAACGTGCGAAGGGATGAGATGCCGCCTGAGGAATGGACCGATTGATGGGAAATGCCGCCCGCTTCCCGTTCATGTTGCTGTTATCGCTTTCAACCCGTAATTATCACATTTGCAGAACGGCGCGCTGCATGCACTTCTAGGTGAAGTGGTTACAAACTTCTTTTGCGGCCGGAGGAAATTCCGATGGATTTTTCGTTGCTTTGCGAAAGCGCGCGCCGGAGGCGTACTGTTCGTGTACGTCGAGGACGCCGCGCCGAGCAAACGACGGAAAAGGCGCGGAATTAACCCGGCCGCACGAGCCGGCTCAAGCAGGCGTGCCTGCCTTGAGCTTTGAGGCCGCCTCGACGAAGAGCCTGTAATTCGCAGACGGTTCTCCTTTGAGGAAGATCCTGCTCCCGACCACTGCGCAGTCGGCACCCGCGTGCCAAAGGCGCTCCAGGTTATCGAGTGAAACCCCCCCGTCCACGGAAATCGTCTTATCCGGAAAGGTTTTGCGCGCATCTTGAATTTTTTTCAGTACCTCGGGCCTGAAAGGGCTCCCGTAGCGCCCGGGGTCCACGGTCAGGAAGAGGAGGTCGCCCGCCTGTTCCGCGATCCCTGTCATATCTGAGAATTCCGTTTCCGGTCTAAAGGCGAGGGCTGCCTTAAGGCCCCTTTCCGCGATGTGGGAGATGGCGTCGAGGGGGTCCGTTGCCGCCTCTATGTGAAAGATCACTTTTTCGAGGGCCGGGTTTTTTATCTGCGCCAGGTACCCTATCGGGTCGTCTACCATCAGGTGTATTTCGAACCTGAGCCTTGTGACGACCCTGGAAAGCATCTCCGGCGGAAAGCTTGCCGCGGGCACGAACTTTCCGTCCATGAGGTCGATCTGGACATAGTCGGTGAAGACTTCAGCCTGCCTCATGCGGACCAGGAAGTCGTCCCAAGTCTCGGCGAGAATGGCAGGGATTATTTTCATCTGCCGCCTCACCCCTCCCATTCCGTGTGGAAGCTGCCGTCCTTATCCACCCTCTTGTACCCGTGGGCACCGAAGTAGTCCCGCTGGGCCTGGACGAGGTTCGCGGGCAAGCGGCTGCTCCGGTAGGCGTCGAAATAGGCCAGGCAGGCGGTCATGGAGGGCACCGGTATGCCGTGCCCGACAGCCGTGGCGATGACGGAACGAAGAGCCGCCTGGTCGGCGGAGACCATCCCTGCAAAAACAGGGTCAAGGAGCAGGTTCGGGAGGTCGGGCCTGTCCCTGAAAGCCCTGCGGATCGGCTCGAGGAGCCACGAGCGGATGATGCAGCCCCCCCTCCAGATCTTCGCCACCGCCTCCAGGCTCAGACCGTAGCCGTAAGCTGCCGACGCCGCCTTAAGCTGGGCCATGCCCTGGGCATATACGATGACCATAGCGGCCCTCAAGGCCGGCTCCAGGCTGCTTACGAGGGCGGCCTCGTCCTGCCCGATGACGGGCGCGGGGCCGCCGAGCAGGCGGGATGCCCCCTGCCTCTCACTGCGCAGATCGGACAGGTCCCTCATTTCAACGGCTGCGTCTATCGCAGGAACGGGCACCCGCAGCTCCATGGCGTCCTGGGCCGTCCATTTGCCGGTACCCTTCTGGGCGGCCTCGTCCAGGATCGCGTCTACGAGGAAGGCGCCGGAGTCGTCCTTTTTCCCGAGGACCAGGGCAGTGATCTCGATCAGGTAGCTCCGAAGGGTCGTGGCGCTCCACTTTTCGAAGATCTCCCTGAGCCGCTCGTTGGGCAGGCCCAGCCCCCGTTTCATAAGGTCGTACGATTCCGCTATGAGCTGCATAACTGCATACTCGATGCCGTTATGGACCATCTTGACGTAGTCCCCCGCCGAACCCGGACCGAGATAGGCCACGCACGGCTCGCCGTCTACCTTCGCGGCGACCGCTTCCAGTATGGGCCGCACCCGCTCGTACCCCGCTGCAGGGCCGCCGGGCATGATGCTCGGGCCGAAGCGCGCCCCCGCCTCGCCGCCCGAAATGCCGACGCCAAGGTAAAGTATCCCCCCTTCTTCCAGGCTGCGCGCCCTGGCCTCCGTCTCTCTGAAATGGCTGTTTCCCCCGTCTATGAGGACGTCGCCCCGCTGAAGATGGGGCAGGAGGGACCCGATCACCGCATCTACGGCCTTGCCTGCGGGCACGAGCATCATGACTGCCCGGGGAAGGCGCAGGGAGCGGACAAAGGCGGCTATGTCCCCGGCCCCCGCTGCCGGCCTCGCGGCCGCCTCGCGGACGAGGGCATCCGTCTTTTCCGGGTCCGTGTCGTATCCTATAACGGAAAACCCCTTGTCTGCCATGTTAAGGGCCAGGTTCCGGCCCATTACCCCCAGCCCTGCCATGCCGATCTCGTAATTTCCGCTCATGCCGTCACCGCCTGCCTACCCCCTCTGCCCCCCGATAGCCAGTGCCCCCTCGAGGAGCCGCTGGAGGTGGGCAAGGCCCTTCTTTACATTGTCGCCAAGGTCTATGCGCATAACCCGCCGGCCGTGCCTTATGAGGGCCTCCAGGTCGCCCAGGGCCTGGGCCTTCTTGAAGACGCCGAAGGTGTACGGCCTGCCGGGAATGGAGATATCCGTGGCGTCACGGCACGTCAACTGGATGAAGAGTCCCGTATCGGGCCCGCCTTTGTGCAGTTGTCCGGTAGAATGGAGGAAGCGGGGTCCATAGCCCAAGGTTGTGGCAAAGCCGAGGGCGTCCCTCAGCCTGAGCCGCATTGCCTGCAGGGTGCGGTCCGTTGAGGCCTCCTCCGGCAGGTAGGCCTGGAGCGAGATATAATCGCCGGTCCGGGCCCGGGCCAGGAACGCCCACAGGAGACCCTCGGGGCTCTCCGCCCCGTCCCTGGTGAAGAACCTCAAGGGGCCGTACGTCGCGACCGGCGCCGGCTCCGTCAGGCCGCCGCGCTCCCCGACGCTTTGCAAAAGGCGGTTGGTCGCGTCCTTGCTCTCCTGGACGTTTGGCTGGTCGAAGGGGTTTATACCCAGTACGGCGCCCGCTACGGCGCATGCCGCCTCCCAGCGGAAGAACTCCTGGCAGATTGCAGCCGGCTCCGGGATGCCTATGAAGACTATGGGCATGTTTGCCGCTTGCAGCGTCAGGATGGAGCTCTCAAGGTCTTCGTGCTCTCGCCCCTTCAGGTAGATGTGGATGAAGAGCCTGTCGTTGCCGTAGACCAGAGGGTCGCCGGCCGGCTCGCCCGTAACCGGCACGATTCCCGTCCCTTCCTTGCCGGTGCTCTCGGCGATGAGCTGCTCCAGCCACATGCCGAAGGTGGCAAGCTCGCCGGGAAGAAGGAAGGTCAGCTTGTCCCTTCCCGATGCCGCCATTTCGCCCATGACCGCGCCCAGCACGGCTGCCGGGTTCCCCTGGGCCGGGATAGAAGGTCCGCATGCGGAGGCCATGCGAAGGGCCTCGCCAAGGAGCCTGTCCGTGTCGAGGCCCAGGAGGGCAGCGGGAAGGAGCCCGAAAAAAGTGAGGGCCGAGTACCTTCCGCCCACGTCGATAAGACCCGGAAAGGTCCGGCGGAAGCGCTTCTTCCGGGCCGACTCTCCAAGGGGCGTACCCGGGTCCGTGACGGCGACGAAGTTCTCCCCTGCCCTTTCCCCCTTGACTGCCCTCACCCTGTCGAAGAAATAGTCCTCAAAGGCCAGAGGCTCTGCCGTCGTACCTGACTTGCTTGCCACGATGAAGAGCGTGGTCTCCATGTCGAGCTTCCGGTCCAGGGCGACGATCGTCGCCGGGTCCGTCGTATCCAGCACCGTCAGGGGCAGCCCGCCGGGGGCGGGCTTGAACATCTGCCTGAAAACGAGCGGCGCCAGGCTGCTCCCTCCCATGCCCATATGGACCGCATGAGTGAAGCCCGCCGCCTTGACCTCCTTTACGAACAGCCCGAACTCGGGCGCCAGCGCCTGCATCTTCCTGGGAGCGTCCAGCCAACCCAGGGCGGACCGGATCCTTTCCGCGCCCGCCGGATCGGCGGTCCAGAGCGATCCGTCCTTCTGCCAGAGGCGCTCCATGAATCTCTCGCTCTCCAGCCGCTCCATCCTCGCCTTGGGTGCTCCCTCCGGCCCGAGGCGGAGCACCTGCCGATTGACATCTCCGGCCGGTCCCTGCTCCTGCAAACCTGCGGCCTTGCTTTTTTGAGCCATTATGAATTCTCCTTTCCCTCTAACTGCCGCACTTTGCCGAGACGCCTGAGGAAGCGCTCCGAGCCGGCAAAGCGGGCGGACAGGAACACCGTGACGAGCTCCCACGCCATGGCAGTGCCGACGACCCTCCCGCCCAGGCAGATGACGTTCATGTCGTCGTCCTCCACGCCCTGATGGGCGGAAAAAGTGTCGTGCACCAGGGCCGCCCGCACGCCGGGGACCTTATTAGCCGCGATGCAGGCCCCCACGCCGCTGCCGCAGACGGCTATCCCCCGTTCCACCTTTCTTTCCGAGACGGCCCTCGCCATTGGCACAACGAAATCGGGATAGTCGTCCGCCGGGTCGAGGGCTGCCGGGCCGAAGTCGGCCAGGTCATGGCCGGCGGCCCGAAGGAGCGCCGCCAGCTCTTCTTTCAATGCAAAGCCGCCGTGGTCCGCCGCAAGACCGATGCGCATGGCATAGACTCCCGAAATCAGGCCTGCCCTTGGTCGGAGCGTATATGGAGGGCAAGGCTTCCCGCGCCCACGACGCCGGCGATAGGCCCCAGCACTGCCGGGACCACCTCTACGCCCGCCCTCGCCGCAGGCAGCGCCCGCTGGTCGAGCCCGCGGCGCACCCTGTCGATCAGCTCGGGCACCCCGTCGACGACGCCGCCCCCCAGTATCAGCCTGCAGGGGTTGAAGGCATTGACGAGGCTCACGCAGCCCGCGGCCAGCGCCCGGCCCGCGTCTTCGAGGAGCCGAAGGGCCATGGCATCGCCCTTTTTGGCAGCCCTGGCTATCGTCTCCGCGCTGACGTCGGCTGTAATGCCTCCGGCCATCTCCAACAGCGTCCTGCCTCCCTTAGGGTCTTCCTCTATCATCAGGCGGGCAGCCCTCGCCAGCGCCCATCCGCCGGCAAGGGCCTCCAGGCACCCCCTGTTGCCGCACGTGCAAGGGGGACCGTTGAGGTCGATCGTTATGTGGCCTATTTCGCCGGCAGTATTAGTGCAGCCCGAAAGCATCCGGCCGGCTGCTACGACGCCGCCCCCTATGCCGGTACCCACGTAGACGCAGACTATATCGTTGTACCCGCGCCCTGCACCATGAAGCCATTCCCCGAAAGTGGCCGCCCGCACATCGTTCGTCACCACGGTATCGATGCCCAGCGCCTCCTCCAGGTCTGCGCGGAGCGGCACGTCGCGCCAGCCCAAATTCGGCGCGAAGCGGACGGAGCCCGTATCCCTGTCGATCTGGCCCGCGATGCCTGCGCCGACGCCTGCCGGGTCCGAGCCGGCCCTTTCAGTCAATGTCCTGACTGCCTCCAGGATATCGGCTATAATCGCCTTGGGGCCTCTGGAAACGTTCGTAGCCGTTCTGATCGAATCTCCGACCATCCCGCCGAGGTTTACCCTCGCCGCCTCTATCTTCGTGGCGCCCACATCCACGCCCACGGCCCACGGCCCTTTCATCCCGGCTACCCCCTCTCTATAAATTGGAGCTTATCCCTCCAACTTGCAAGAACTTTTTTAGAGTGACTACGTCTTTTAGCGCCGGTGTACATCAGGGGACAGGCCCTTTTCGCGCCTAATGCGGACGACTTCGTACCCGTGGCCGAAGACACGATCCCATGGCTGAGGGGAGGAAGGCTGCATATTTACAAGTGGTGATTGCTAGCGAAACCGGGGGTTAAATCCGCCCGCAGTGAAGTCACTTTCGCTGTCTTTACCCGGGACCTTCGTACAAGCTGATGGCAACCCTCGCGACAGGAGGGTGGTGTCCGCTGCCGGAAAAAGGGTGGCCGGCCAGGTCGGAAAAGACATTGTTGCCGCGGGCCGGCGGCAACAACGTCGAGTCGATTCCTTCCAGGCCTTTTACACTGCCGGCTGCGTGAGGGAAAACGGCCCTTCCAGCATCCTTACCGGTGGCCCTCCCAGTGCCTTTCCCGCTCCCATTTCTGCCAGTTCCTGTGCAGTTCCGCGTGGGGTATGGGACGGTAACCAGGCGGGACCCTGCGCCAGCCCGGCGGCAGCGTGACCAGGGCACGGGGAACCCTCGGACCGGGAAGGAATATCCAGGGTCCGTTATAGGACAGGGCCCTGTACCAGCGGCCCCCGAAGGGCCGGTACCAGTAGCCCTGATAAAAGAGAACGTCGACGTTGCCCGGAACGAAGTAGGCGTAAGTTCCCGGTATGGGAACCACGTCGGGAGGGGCAGCGAATTGATACGGCGGCGGGGCTTCTTGCTGAGGCGGCGGCCCGTAGCCCGGAGGAGGCTGCTGTACGTATCCTTGAGACGGGCCGTATCCCTGGGGAGCGGGCGGCTGGCCTTGACCGTATCCTGCGCCGGGCGGAGGGCCGTATCCCTGGGGAGCGGGTGGCTGGCCGTATTCGCCGGAAGGCGGAGGGCCGTATCCCTGGGGAGCGGGTGGCTGGGTCTGGGCAAGGGCGCCGCCCGTAATAATCATGAAGAAAAACACCAATACAAAAACCTTTCTCATAAGTCCTCCACGTGCTGATTTGGGTCCGTCTCTTTCGTCACGACGGTCTGCCGCCGTCGGGCAGTCATATCGATAAAGATATATGACATCCATGCTCTTCGCAACCTAAACCTTGTAAACGGCGTAAGACACCGCTGTCAAAAAAGTCGCGTTTGCCGATAAAAAGGTTACAGGATTTCTTCGCAGCCTTGCTTTTTATACGGGCTCGGCGTGATCGATTTTATCTTCCTGTCAATGGTGTTCGTCGTGGTCGGGATGACAATCTCCCGGTAAAAAAAATGTGAGCCCGGGATACACGGAGATACGAGGGGCCTGGGCTATTTTTGTGGATGACGCGAAGCGCAAGCCCGAGGAACGGAGGCGTACATAGGCGGCGGGGTACCCGCATAGCGGGTCGCACGCTCCTCGGCGGCGGGCACCGCGCCGAAGGCGTGGTCGGTGGGCCGCAAACGTCGGAGTCCCGCAGGGTGACGCGCGACAAAGTCAGGCGCGAAAAGAGCCAGGCCCCCTACCTAATCGTAATGTGCGTAGACATTTGACTATAGCCGCAAAAATGCGATAAAACTTAGTATATAATGGAAAAACAACAGCAGAAAAAAAAGAAATCGCCGCCGCGCATCGACATCTTCAAGGCCTGGTGCAAGGGCTGCGGCATCTGCGCCGCCTTCTGCCCTAAAAAGGCCCTCGCCATCGACGAGACGGGCCTGCCCTACGTGAAAGACCCTTCCCTTTGCGGGCGCTGCGGCCTCTGCGAGCTTCGCTGCCCCGATTTCGCGATCACAATAGAGGAGAACAGGGAAGAGGGCGTCTGCCAGGAGGGCGGATGAAAAAACGGCACCACGAAGAAGTGCTGCTCCAGGGAAATGAAGCGATAGTCGAGGGCGCACTGCGCGCCGGCTGCAAGTTCTTCGCGGGTTATCCCATTACGCCGGCCACGGAGATATCGGAGGTCCTCTCTGTCAGGCTGCCTGCCGCCAGGGGCACCTTCATTCAGATGGAGGACGAGATCGCGAGCATGGGCGCCATCATAGGCGCGTCCCTGGCGGGCGTCAAATCGATGACCGCCACCTCCGGCCCGGGTTTCTCGCTCATGCAGGAGAATATCGGCTTCGCCGTCATGGCGGAGGTGCCTTGCGTGGTCGTCAACGTAATGCGCGGGGGGCCGAGCACCGGCCTGCCCACTTCACCCGCGCAGGGCGACGTGATGCAGGCGAGGTGGGGAACCCACGGCGACCATCCGATCATAGTCCTCTCCCCCTCCACGGTTCTGGAGTGTTTCGAGCTGACGGTCCGCGCCTTCAACCTCTCCGAGCGCTTCAGGAACCCCGTTATACTGCTCCTCGACGAGGTAGTGGCCCATATGAGGGAAAAGGTAGTCCTTCCTCCTCCCGAAGCCATGCAGATCGTGAACAGGGTAAAACCCAAGGTGCCGCCCGAATGGTATGTCCCCTACGAGAACACGCCCTCCGGCGTCCCGGCCATGGCCGATTTCGGTGAGGGCTACCGCTACCATGTCACGGGCCTCACCCACGACGTGCGCGGCTTTCCTACGGAAAGGCCCGACGAGATAGGACCCTTCATCTCCCGCCTCTTCAGGAAAATAAGCCAGCACATGGCGGAGATCCACCAGGGCGATTTCTATCTCATGGACGACGCGGAGATAGGGGTCATCGCCTACGGGGCCGTAGCCCGGTCCGCGAAGAGGGCCGTCCGCGACGCCAGGGAGGGCGGCATAAAAGCGGGCCTTCTCAAGCTTTCGACCATCTGGCCCTTCATGAGGACGGCCGTGGAAAAGGCGCTCGGCGGATGCCGGGCGGTGATCGTCCCGGAAATGAACATGGGGCAGATATCACGCGAGGTGAAGCGGGTCAACCTGGGCAAGGCGCTCGTCAGGAGGCTCAGCAAGGTCGACGGCACGATGATCACGCCCGACGAGATACTGAAGGCCATAATGGAGGTATACTGATGGCCGAGATCACAAAGCTCATCCACAAGTATCTCCGCCATGATAAGAAGTTCCCCCACGTGTGGTGTCCCGGCTGCGGAATAGGCATCATGCTCGGCGCCCTCATTCGGGCCATAGACAGGACGGGCTTCGAGAAGGACGAGATCGTTCTCGTTTCCGGCATCGGGTGCTCAAGCAGGCTGCCCGTCTACGTGGATTTCAACACCCTCCACACGACCCACGGCCGCGCCCTCACTTTTGCGACAGGGGTCAAGCTGGCCAAGCCCCGCCTGAAGGTCATCGTCGTGATGGGCGACGGGGACGCCGTGGCAATTGGTGGCAACCATTTCATCCATGCGGCCCGGCGCAACATAGACCTGACGGCCATCGTCGTCAATAACAACATTTACGGGATGACGGGGGGCCAGTACTCCCCGACTACGCCCTACGGCATGAAATCGACCACAACGGCCTATTCCAACGTGGAGCAGGCCTTCAAGATATCGGAGCTTGCCGTGACAGCAGGGGCGTCCTTCGTGGCGAGGGGCACGGTCTATCACGCGAACCAGCTCGCGGGCCTCATGGAGGCGGCCTTCCGAAAGCAGGGGTTCTCCGTGGTAGAGGTGATATCCCACTGCCATACCCAATACGGCAAGCTCAACCGCCTGGGCGGCGCTGTGGCCATGCTCGAGTGGCAGCGCGATCACGCACTGCCCGTAGAGCAGGCCGCGAAAGCGGCCCCGGAGGCCCTGGCCGACAAATTCCTCACGGGCATCCTCGTGGACAGGGAGATGCCCGTTTACGAGGACGAGTACGAGAAGATAAGGGTCCGGGCGCAGCACCGAGAAGGAGAGTGAAGTGCGCTTCGATGTGAGGCTTTCAGGGTCAGGCGGCCAGGGGATCATTGTGATGGGCATCATCCTTGCGGAGGCGATCGGCGTCTACGATGGGAAATACGTTGCCCAGACGCAGAGCTACGGGCCGGAGGCGAGGGGCGGGTCGAGCAAGGCCGAAGTCGTCTTCAGCGATGAGGAGATCGACTACCCCGAGGCCATAAAACTCGACCTCCTTCTAGCCATGAGCCAGAAGTCGTGCGATGAGTATTACGAGGACCTGAAACCGGAGGGGACTCTCATCGTAGACTCGACCTTCGTGACCCAATTCCCCGTGCCGGAGGTCTTCGCCATACCCTTCACGAGGATCGCAAGGGAAAAGCTGGGCAAAGAGATGGCTGCCAACATCGTCGCCCTCGGCGCTATGGGACAGCTCACGAACATAGTCTCCAGGGGCGCCCTCGAGAAGGCGGTGATCTCCAGGCTTCCCCGTGGAACCGAGGCGCTCAACCGCGACGCTTTGCGGGCAGGCATATCGGCGGCCAAGCGCGTCGGTAAGAACCACGCCCTCTCCCAGCGCATCGTATGGGAGAACGAAGACCTCTAACAGGTCCTCCAGTATCCCGGGCTACGTCCGGATCGGGATCTTCCTCGTCTGCTGGATTGCCTCCTTGCTCTTGGGGAGGACAATGCTCAGCACGCCGTCCTTGAACGTCGCCTGGACCTTATCTCTCTCAACGTCCACGGGCAGAGGTATGGACCGCTCGAAGGACCCGTAGGACCGTTCGGCGTGATAATACCCCTTCTCCTTTTCTTCGGCCTCATGTTTCTTCTCGCCCCTGATCAAGAGGGAATCGCCGGAGAGAGAAACATCGACGTCCTTTTCGGAGACGCCGGGGAGCTCCATTTCGATCCTTATCTCGTTGTCCCGGTCCTTGATGTCGACGACAGGTAAGAACGCACCCATTCTCCATTCAAAGGGCCTAAGGTCCCACGAAAAGGGACCGACGCCGAAACCGCCGGTGAACTCGTCCATGAGCCTTTCCATTCTATCCCTGAGCGCCATGAAGGGATCCCTCGCAACCTCCCTCCTGCCGGGAAGCTTCTCGCCACGTTTCACCACTGTTTCTGTTGCCATAACGCACCTCCTAGTTCATTACACTTTTAAAATAATCCATCCCTGCAACATTGGCAAGTGGGCGGCGGCCTCGCCGGTGGAGAGCTCAAGCCGCCCCCGCGGTACGCTATGGGTCATAATCTGTATTCCTCGGGAAGGACGCCCAGGGGAAGGAAACTATGGGATACCGGTAAGGGAAGATGATACTGTCAGAGGAACATCCTGCCGTTCAAATCCGGAAGTCCTTCCTCTTGACCTTCTTGAAGACCTCTATGCCGGCCTTTTCTTCGAGGGGGCATACATATTCACAAATGCCGCAGCCATTGCAGAGCGACTCTACGACGTAAGGCTTCTTGAGGGCGATTTCCTTCCCGTCGTAGCCTTTTTCACTGACCGACTCGAACCTGATCGCCTTGTCGGGGATGGGACAGTGCTCCTCGCAGACCATGCAGTTCATCTTCTTCGCATGGGGAAGACAGCAGTTCTTGTCCACCACCGCGAGCCCGATGACGGCCTTTTTCTTTACTTCCACGGGCAGCTTCGGTATGGCGCCCGTAGGGCACACCTGCCCGCAAAGGCTGCAATTATACTCGCAATAGCCGAGGCGCGGGACCACCGTGGGTGTATAGAGTCCGTAAAGGCCCGCCTGAAAGGATACCGGGTAAAGGGCGCTTCTGAGGCAGACCTTCATGCATTCCCCGCACCTGACGCACTTTTCGAGAAACTCTCCCTCCTTCTCCACTCCCGGCGGCCGAAGGAGGGCCGTCTCCCTTAAGGGGCCTGTCTTTCTCCCGAGCATGCGGGAGACGAAGAGCCCGGACAGTAGGCCGGTCACGAAGACCCTCCTTCCCGGCTGGAAGGCGGGCGCGCCTCCTGTGGGGGCCGGAAAAGAGAGGCGAAAAGCGGCCCGGCCGCGAGAGCACTTTCCCACGCAGCCGATGCAGCGGATGCAGTCCTGTTTTTGGAACAGCTCCTCGTCGAAAGCAGCCGGACAATGGTCTCCGCAGTCGCGGCAGTCGCCGCACAGCCTGGCCGGGACCCTCCGGAATATCGAGAAGCGGCCCAAAAGACCGAGGAGCGCGCCGGCGGGGCAGAGGTTCCTGCACCAGTTCCTGCGCTCGAACCTTTCGAGGAAGAGGACCCCCAGGAAAAAGAGGAGGGAGACGAAAGCCAAGGGGTAGAAGGTGTCCCGGAAGGGGAGAACATAGCTTTTCAGGAAGCTGTAGCCGGGCTCCAGATAGTCACGCCCGTCGCCCAATATCCGGAAGAGCCCCACCCACCCCGCTTTTGCCAGGAAGCCGAAAAGGGGGTAGAGGGAGAAGGTCAGAAAGCGCGTAAGAATGGCAATGGGGTCCAAAAGGCCCGCCAGGTCCATACCGAAAAAGGCAGAGAAGAGGATGGTGAAAAGCAGATAATACTTGAACCTGCCCTTAAGGAAGGAAAGAGGCCTGCCCTTGGCGGCACCGGACCGGGTCCCGCCCCACAGGTCTATGACCGTTCCCAGGGGGCACATCCAGCCGCAGAAGAACCTGCCGATCACTGCGGAGAACAGAAGGACAAGGAGGCCCGGAAGGAGGAGGAGGGTGAAAGTCTTCGCCGAAAGGAGATAGCTCGCCGCGACAAAGGGGTCCATCCTGAAAAAGCTGTTGAGAGCCACGGATATCTCGTCTTTGCCCCTATAGTCCGTAGTGATGAAAAGGAAAAGGAAAAGGGCAAGAAAGAGTAGCTGGAAGATGCGGGAGAGACTGACCTTCATCGGTCTTGCCTTGGTCCTCCTAGACCCGGACGATCTTTATGTTCTGCAGGTCGATCTGGCCGAGGCCCCTCTTATGGGCGGCAACCGTTATCGGCACGTCCCTGGGCGCGAGGCCGAAGAGGCCGGAGGCAACAGCGTCGGCTGCGACGATGTCCGTAGAGGCGATCACCTTGTTCAGGACCTTTACGTCGGACAGGCTGCCGCCGGTCGGACCGTGGGCCGTCAATATGCGGGTCGCGTCTATCACCACGAGATGGCTCTTCACAACGCTGTTCAGGTCCGCCAGGGCGTCCTCGATCTGCCGGTGGATGAAGCCCCTGTCCCCTCCCATGATGCCCATCATGTTCTTGAGGCCGAGGGTCACCCGCGTGAGTGAATGATGCTTCGCGATGGGCGCGTTTATGAAGACGTCGGCGGAAAGGGCGTCGCCGTAAAGCTCCCATTCCTTGAGGAAGGTCCCCTTGAGGTTCACCTTCTTGAACCGCTCCTCCTCGATGTATCTCACCTCGACGTTCTTCATGCCTTTAAGGGCGGCTGCGATGCCGCAGTCCTCGTAAGACCTCCTCATATCGTTGCAGGGGTTATCGAAGACCTTCACCCTTTTCGCCCCCGCTTTGACGCACTCCTCCGCGATAGCCCTGACGACGGCCGGGTGGGTGGTGGCGGCCTCCTCCGGCCTTCTGTCCCAGCCCATGTTTGGCTTGACGACCACGGTGCTGCCCGTCTTAACGAAGCGGCTGAAGCCCCCGAGGGCGTTTACGGCACTCCTCGTGACCGCCCCGTAGTCCTTCCCTTCCGCAACGGTCACGACCGAAGGGCCGGGGCCCGCTCCGAGGACAACACCGGAAAGGGCGCGGTTCATGAGAACAAAGAGGCCGGAAACTTTCAGGAACTCCCTTCTATTCATGGCCTAACCTCACGGACCTCAACGGGCATGAGGCCCCGATTCTTCGGTCTTTCGACCCTTTTACAGGGTCGTTCAGGTGTGCCGGGACCGCCCGTACACGGTCCATCTAGTATAAGGCTCGCGGCGCTAAAAAGACAAGGGGGGTAGGAAGGACCATCTTCCCTTTTCCTTCCCGATTAATGTATAGTAACGGCGATGAGAAGCAGACCGACCCGCACCATTACCCTTTGGGTGATTCTCACCGCGCTCGTCCTGCTCGCCCCCTGCCTTGCCCTGGCCCAGCTGGACAGGTTCGCCATCGTGAGCGACACCCACGTGGGCAGCCCGAATCATTCCGTCTACCCCGAGGTCATAAGCATGCTGGACGAAGATGGAATAGACGTGGTCATGCACGCGGGCGACGCCATAAACAGCCCCGGCGACGTCTCCGAGTGGGAGAAGTTCCTGGAGATCACCGGGCCGGACAAAACGCTCCATCTCGCCCCCGGCAACCACGACATCAACGGGAAAAGCTCGCTCGAAACGTACCTGCATTTCTTCGATGCCCCTTACTCGTCCTTTTCGGAGGGCGATACCCTCTTCGTCTTCCTTAACACCGAGCTTCCAGGACAGGAATCGAGGATAGAAGGCGCCCAGCTCGCCTGGCTCGAAAGCGAGCTCGCCAAGCCTTTCCGGTACAAATTTATCTTTCTCCACGAGCCTCTCTTCCCGGCCATGCCTCGCCACGGCCTGGACCGCCACAAGGCACAGCGGGACGAGCTCCACCGGCTTTTCGTCCGGTGTGGCGTCGCCCTTGTAGTAGCCGGACATGACCATCTTTACGAGAGGAAGGCAAGGGACGGCGTGCTCTACATCATCTGCGGGAGGGCCGGCGGCAGGGCCTGGCCGGGCAGGAACGGCAATTCCTTCAGCTACATCGTAGCGGAGAGGACGGGCGATCTCTACCGCTTGACCGTGAGGGACCTGGAAGGGACGGTCAAGGACAGCATCAAAGTGGCGCGGCCGCCGCTCACGGAAAGTACGCAAGCCCCCGGAGAGGACGAGGCAGAGAAGAGCGCCGTGCAGGCCGCGGAGCCGCTCCCTGCTGCCGAGCCGCCCCCTGCCGCAGCGAAATGAAGCGCCTTATCTCGAAATAATCCAGGCGAGGATATTCTTTCTCCCGTCCCCGTCCCTCCTGTACTCGACGTCCCTGATCGCCTTCTTCATGATTCTTGTCGAGGGTATCTCGTCTGTCCCGCCGGCCACTTCGGGGAAGGTGCTGACGACCAGCATGTTGAAGGGCCTGCCGGAGTCCACGATATTGAGCGCGATGGAGCCCATTTCGTGGGCGCGACAGGTGACCCTGATCTCCTCCGAGCCTCCCGGGCAGGCAAAGCGGATGATATTTCCCAGCGCCTCTTCGAGGGCAAGGGCGATCTCGCCGAGCCTTGCCTCTGTGAAGGCCATCTCCCGCCCGAAGGCGGAGACGAACTCGACCACCCTCGGCACGGCATCGGGCCGGGCCTGCACCGTTATCTCGTCATTCACTTCCTTGTCCAGCTCCTGCCTCATTACTTTTCTCCTGAGAAGTTACGTTTCGCGATAGTGTACATCACATCCGACAGGGGGTCCAGATCCGTGGCAGAACCTGTGAAATAATCGCCCTCCCCGGGGGGATTAGAGCAATTTGCAAAATTAAGTTATCGATTCGAGAGGCGCAACCATGTCCTGAGCGCAGCATCGCGGAAGTCTCTCGGGTACCCGCCTTGCGCCGGAAGAAGCGGTGCGCGGGCCGCGCAGGCCGAGGCTGTCTGAGGGCCAGGCCGCCGGCAGCGCCGGGTACCCGGCCGTAAGGCTGGGTGGCCGAGTTCCGAGGCCAGCGGAAGGGAGGCGCTAGGGCGGGTGAGAGACGAGAGCGCCAGCAAGGGAAGGATATGGTGAAGCCTCGAAGCAAACGGGAATTATTTCTGCAAAAGTCTCAATGCTTCGCACCCGCGATGTCTTTCTCACGGGTGGACGACAAACTCAGGTAGGAAAAAAGCCCGGCCCCATTGAACCATTTATTGACGCGGGGCCTAAAAAGCATTATGATTATGCCGCGTCTGCCTTTCCGCTATAGCAAAGGGGGAGTAATTTCATGTCTAACGTTGTGGCCGTCGGCCTTCAATGGGGCGACGAAGGCAAGGGAAAGATAATCGATGTTTTGAGCGAGCGCGCCGATGTGGTCGTCCGGTATCAGGGCGGGGCGAATGCCGGCCACACGATCGTCGTCGGAAACGAGAAGATAATACTCCACCTCATGCCTTCAGGCATACTTCACGATAACGTTTCGTGCGTCATAGGCAACGGCGTTGTGCTCGACCCCGCAACCCTCGCCGACGAGATCCGCGACCTTAAAGCCAAGGGCCACATGAAGGACGACTCGAGGCTGCTCGTCAGCGGCCACTCTCACCTTATCATGCCTTACCACAAGAGACTCGACGCTCTCAGGGAAAGGGAAAAAAGGCAGAAGCTGGGCACGACCGGGAAGGGCATAGGACCGGCGTACGAAGACAGGGCCGCCCGCACGGGGATACGCGTCGTCGACCTCCTTGACAAGAAGATCTTCAGGGAAAAGGTCCGGGAGAACCTGAAGCTGAAGAACTTCATCATCCAAAGGTACTATAAGGACGAGCCCTTCAAGCTCCGCGACCTCGTCAAAGAGTACGCCGTCTACCGCGACCTCCTCAAGAGGTATGTGGGCGACAACGTGCAGTTCCTTCACAAGAGCATGGAAGAAGGCAAATCCCTGCTCTTCGAGGGCGCTCAGGGCACCCACCTGGACGTGGACCATGGGACCTATCCCTTCGTGACATCCTCGAATACGCTGGCCGGCAACGTCTCATGCGGCGCAGGGGTGCCGCCGGGAGCGGTAGAATACGTGCTTGGCGTCTGCAAGGCCTATACGACCCGCGTGGGAGAAGGCCCCTTTCCCACAGAGCTTTCAGGGCAGGAAGGCCTCCTCATGAGAGAGAGGGGCGGCGAATTCGGGGCGACGACGGGCAGGCCTAGGCGCTGCGGCTGGTTCGATGCGGTCATCCTGAGGCGCTCCGTCGTCATCAACGGCGTAAAGGCTGTCGCCCTCATGAAGCTCGATGTCCTCGACGCCTTCGACGCAATCAACGTCTGCGTAAAGTACAGGGTGGGAAAAAGGGTGTACAGCGACCCGCCCCTAGGAATCAAGGACCTGAGCGTCTGCGAGCCCATCTACGAGCGAGTGGAAGGGTGGAAATCACCGGTGAATAAAGCGGCCGCTTTTGAAGACCTCCACGAGAACGCCAAGCGATACATAAAGCGAATCGAGGAGCTGATCGGCGTGCCCGTCGTCATGATATCGACCGGCCCCGCCAGAGACAGCCTGCTCATGCTGCAGCACCCCTTTAGCGGCCGCCTTTAGGCGCCCCCTTGATTTAGTCTTTCGCCCTGACAAACCGCTCCCCGACCATTACACTAGGAATGTTCAGCGAAGATGCCTTTCCGAAAAAGAGAGGGCAAGGAAGGGCTCACATCGGCATAGGAGCAAAGGGCGTGCACAATCTGGGTGAGACCAACAGGCTCCTGAAACTCTTCACCCTCGAGTCCACAAAGAAAGAGTACCTCGATGCGGTAGTGGGGCTGCTCCAGGAATGGACCGGATGCGAGGCGGTCGGCCTCAGGACCCTGGACCGGGAGGGGAACATCCCCTACGAGGCGCAAAGCGGGTTCAGCAAGTCTTTTCTGGAGTCCGAAGGCCCCCTTTCCGTGCACCGCGACCGGTGTATCTGCATGCGGGTGGTCTCAGGCAAACCGGAAGACGAGGACAGGCCCCATTTGACCGGGGGCGGCGCTTTCCACTGCGACGACGCGATCGAGTTTGTAAGGCACCTCCCGGCCGGCCGGATAGACAAATTCAGGGGGAGGTGCACGGCCGAGGGCTACGCCAGCATAGCCGTCGTTCCGGTCTCCTACCGGGGCCGCCTGGTCGGCGCGATCCACCTTGCCGACCGCGCAAAGGCGAAGGTGCCGAAGGAGACGGTCGATTTTATCGAATCGGTGCAACCCCTCATCGGCGAGGCCGTGCACAGGTTCAGTCTGGAGGAGGAGAAAGAGCGCCTCCAGCAGCAGCTCATCCAGTCCCAGAAGATGGAAGCCCTCGGGACTGCCGTGGGTAACATAGCCCACGACTTCAACAACATCCTGGCCGCGGTCATCGGCTTTGCCGAGTCCGTCAGGAGCCGGACGGAGAAGGGCAGCCGGGACGAGCGCATCATCGGCCGGATCATAGACGCGGGCCTGCGGGGACGGGAGGTCGTCAAACAGATGCTTGCCTTTGCTCGCCAGGAGGGTCACGAGAAAAAAGCCTTGCGGTTGAGCAGCGTCATCCGTGAGACCATGACTCTGGTGAGGGCGTTGGTGCCGACTACGGTCCGCATCAGCGTCAACGTAGAGAGTGAATCGGGTCTGATCCTGGGCGACCTCAATCAAATACAGCAGGTGCTGATGAACCTTTGCAGCAACGGGGCGCATGCCATGCGGGAGAGGGGCGGAGATTTGGAGGTAGGCCTCTCCGACTTCAGCGTATCCGTGGAGGGCGGGGGCCCGGAAGGTTTGAGACCGGGCCAATACATGCGAATCTGGGTGCGGGACACTGGAGAAGGGATGACGCCCGAGGTCGCCGGCAGGGTATTCGGCCCCTTCTTCACCACCAGAAAACCCGGCCATGGAACGGGCCTGGGCCTCTCCATCGTTCAGAGCATCGTGAAGCAGCACGGCGGCTATATCTCGGTCGAGAGCGGCCCCGGGAGCGGCTCCCTCTTCACCGTCTACCTGCCGAAAATAACGAGAGTCCCTTACGAGCGGGCGCTCTCCGACCAGGGCTGCCCCTTAGGCAGCGAGCGGGTGCTCTTCGTAGACGACGAGGAGGCTCTGAACGAGATGGCAAAGGAGATCCTGGAAGACCTGGGCTACCAGGTCAAGACCTGCGGCGGTCCGGAGGAGGCCCTGGGGCTTCTCAGGGCGGACATAGCAGCCTTCGACCTCGTGATCACCGACCATGCAATGCCCCTCATGACGGGTCTGGAGCTCTCCAAGGAAGTGCTCGCTCTCGATAAGGACATGCCGATCATCCTTTGCACGGGTTATAGCCACCCTGTAGACGGCGAGACGGCAAGGAAGGCCGGGATCAAGTCCTTCGTCATGAAGCCCCTGACGAAACTGGAGTTGGCCCGGACGGTCAGGGAGGCCCTGGACGGGGCGGGATGACGGAAGGCAGTTGCTCTATAAAGCCGATCTGTCCGGACTGTATCTTCTCCCTTGCCTCGCCAAGGGTAAACCATCCAACTCTGTCCACCTCGGGGAACTCCTGCTTCTTCCCCGAATGGGGGGGCCACTCCATCGTGAAGGTGGCGCTTCTCAGTTCGTCCGGGTCCAGGTCTCCCTCGAAGGCCCACGCGTGGACAGTCTTGCGGCTCCTCAGCGATACGGGATCCAACCGCCGGAACTCGCCGCTGGGCCGGAAACCCGTTTCTTCCTCGAATTCCCGCATGGCCGCAGCAAGATCGTCCTCTCCCTCCTCGATCTCACCCTTCGGGATTGACCAGGCGCCCCCGTCCTTCCTGGCCCAGTAAGGCCCGCCCGGATGCACGAGGAGGACCTCTACCGCCCCCGCCGACACCCGGTACATGAGCAAGCCTGCACTCCGTTTTGCCATAGAACACGCACCTGCGACCTGCGACCGCCTACAACCTTGCCTGGGAAGGGTGACCTGAATGGCATTCGCGCCATGTATCTTAAATGTAAGGGGCAACGACGAATATGTCACGGCCGAATAGCCCGCCGCCGCTCCCTTTTCTCCTGTTTCCCAATGGTACCTGGTACGAACTTGTGCAAGAACCCCCCCGGCCGCTCGCACCTTATCCTTTCGCTCCCAATGGTAGCCGGGTACCCGCCGTCCACAGGCGGGTGGCAACCGGCCTTACCCGTAATTGGGTCTCCCCGCTCGCACCCCTTCCTCCTGACTTCTTTTAAAGACCCCCTCTACCCCCCGGCCGCTCGCACCTTATTCTTCCGCTGACCCGGCGCTCCCGGACTTACCCGTAATTGGTGCTCCTTCCACTCAAATCCGGAACTCGCAACATATGTGGGTATCTCGTTTGATTCGTGGTCCCTGGAGCTATTTAAAAGGACTTGCGTCT
>Ga0208692_1000540_pt1 | contig 26877 bp, 19 predicted proteins | sample June2015DPH_20_1_3_FD_184721 | JGI IMG/M metagenome (GOLD analysis project Ga0208692, IMG submission 184721) | Peatland microbial communities from SPRUCE experiment site at the Marcell Experimental Forest, Minnesota, USA - June2015DPH_20_100... | ecosystem: Environmental > Terrestrial > Soil >... | reverse complement strand
GAACAACATCATTCTCGCAGAAGGCCATGGCTGGCGCGAACGATCACAAGGCGCGCCGTGACACGGACTTATGAACTATCTTCGTGGCATTCGGGACGTAGCTAGTATTTGAAGGGAAATTGTGAAGAACGGGGAGGCGCACCCCTTCTTCGTGCGCCTCGGCGGTTGCATTTATCCGATCCGCTCAATGGTGATCTGGCGTTGCGACGCGCTGATAATCTCAATCCTCACGTCGATCCGCCGGGGCGGAAGCAGATCGGCCACTTTTTCGGCCCATTCGATCACGATAACGCCGTCTTGTTCCAGCAGCTCGGAAAAACCGATCTGCTCAAAATCCCTGCTTCCAGCCACGCGATACGCATCCAGGTGGTGCACGGTGGTCGTCCCGGCCGTGTACACGTTGAGCAGCACGAAGGTCGGGCTGCTCACGGCTCTGGGGTTGCCGCCCAGTCCCGCCACCAGACCGCGGACAAACTGCGTCTTGCCCGCCCCCAGCTCGCCGTACAGGGCCACGCATCGCCGATCCTCCAGCGACCCGGCCAGCTTGGCCGCGATCGATTCGGTCTGAGCGATGTTGCGCGATCGGTATTTCATAATCAGCGGCAGCGAATGACTCGGGTTTGCTTGAGCAGCCGCCGCACGTCCGCCAGGCGAAGCAGTCCCGAGCCGGGGATCAGGGCATTGGCGGCGGCGCAAGCGGCTCCCAGCCGGCAGGACTCGGCGACGTTCTGGCCGCGCGCGATGCCCGCGGCCACTCCCGCCGCGAACGCGTCCCCGCTGCCGATGGCGCTGACCGCCTCGATCCTGGCCGCGGGGATCGTCCAAAAGCTCCGGCCGTCGCGAGCCCGCGCTCCGGCCGCACCCAAGGTGACGATCACCCACTGCGCCCCGCGCTCATGCAGCAGCGTCATCGCCTTCCGCAGTGCCGCTTCATCGTCGATCGGTTTTCCAATCGTCGCGGCCAATTCCGCGCGGTTGCACTTGGCCACCATCGGCCGTGCCGGCAGCGCCCGCATGAGTTCCCGGCCCCGTGCATCCACGATCACCGCCGCGCCCGCCTGGTTGGCCGCCCGGCAGCAGTCAGCGTAGAAATTCGCCGCCAAACCCGGGGCCAGCGAGCCGGAAAGAACCAGCGTCTTTGCCCCGGGTAACAGCGCCATCAACGCCTTGAACAGGGCGGCGATTTCCTGGGATGTGATCGCCCCGGCTTCTTCGACCAACTCCGTCGCCGTCCCGCCGGCTTTGTCGATGAGCGTGATGCACGTGCGCGTTGCGGATGTCACCGCGATGCAGCGATGCCCCAGGCGCGATCGGCGCAGATCCCGCCGCACGATTTTTCCCGACTCTCCGCCCAGCGGCACGCAGGCGATCGTCTTCTCGCCCAGCGCGTGCAGCACCCGCGCCACGTTGATCGACTTGCCGGAGGCATGTTCGAAGACGCGGCTGGCGCGGTTCACCTGGTCGATCGCCAAGCGGTCGAAGATCATGGTTCGCTGCAACGCCGGCGTGGTGCCCAAACAGACGTGCATGGTTGCCTAGAGCTCCAGAAGCATCTCGACGCAGCTTGGCCGAAACCCGCATGATTGGAACAGTCCGCGTGCCGGTTCGTTGGCGGCCGCCGTGTCCAGCCGCACCTGTTTCACCCCCAGCTCGCGGAAGCGCTCGATCGCCCGCATCACCATTTGTCGGGCGATCCCCTCGTGCCGATACGCTTCTTCCACCCACAGGTCGTGCAGAAAAGCGAATTCCTTGATGCGGTAAATGGGGATTTCCTGCTCGACGGTGCCGATGAGAAACCCCGCCAGAGCCGAGCCGCCGTCGGCCACCAGAAACACGCTGCGCGGATCCGTCGCCCGCGCCGTCAGCCAACGGCTGTAGCGCTCGGCCGGTTTTTCCAGAAATCCATACTTGGCCGGATCCCAAGATTCATGCAACGCGCAGGTCTTGGCCACCATCGGCAAAACCCCCGGCACGTCCTGGACGGTTGCGCTGCGAATTTCCATATGGAGAAGTATAAGTGCGAACTGATCGTTATGCAGGTGTCAAACATGAAACGTGAAACGTAAACACGCGTAACGAATTGAGTCGGGCTCGCCTTTGAGGCACAATAGCGGTCCGCCCATGCGCCCCAAACTCTACCTGGAAACCTTCGGTTGCCAGATGAACCAGCTCGACAGCGAGCTGGTTCTGGGCCAGCTTCACGCTCACGGCTATCAGTCCGTCGAGGATCGCGACCAGGCGGACGTGATCCTTTACAACACCTGTTCCGTCCGCGAGCACGCCGAGCAGAAAGTCTTTTCTCGTCTGGGCGAGCTGCGCCAACGCAAGGCCGCCGATCCGGGCCTGGTCATCGGCGTCATCGGCTGCCTGGCCGAGCAGCAGGGCAAGTCGCTTTTCCGCAAATATCCGCACGTCGATATTCTGTGCGGCCCGGGGGAACTGGACCAACTGGTTACGTTGGTCCACAACGCCGCCGTCACCGCCGCCGGCTCCAGGCCGCCGCGACAGCTCGCCCTCATGGGCGCTGCCGCGCGTCGCAGCGCCACTCTGGCGGCCGCGGAGGATCGCCTCGAACTGCTCGACCTCTCGCGCAGCATTTCCCCGGCCGACGAGGTTTCCCAGGCCTACGTGCGCATCACCCGCGGTTGCAATAAGTTCTGCACCTACTGCGTCGTGCCCTACACCCGCGGCCCGGAAGTGCACCGCCCGCCGCAAAACATCATTGACGAAGTGAAGAAGCTGGTGGACGGCGGCGCCCGGGAAGTGACCCTGCTTGGCCAGACGATCAATCACTACGCCTACCGCCACGGCGACGGCCGCGTCACCACCTTCGCCCAATTGCTCTATCAGGTTCACGAGGCGGCGCCCGATCTGTCCCGGCTGCGCTTCGTGACCAGTTTTCCGCGCGATTTCAGCGATGAAGCCCTGGCCGCCATGCGCGATTGCCGACGCATCTGCCGCTACCTGCACGTGCCCGCGCAGCACGGCAGCGATCGCATCCTGAAGCTGATGAACCGCGGCTACGCCGCCGAGCAGTACCGCCAATTCCTCTCCCGCGCCCGTGCCTACATGCCCGACCTGTGCGTCGCCAGCGATTTCATCGTTGGCTTCCCCACCGAAACCGATGCCGATTTTGCCGACACCCTGCAGCTTGTGCAGGATTGCCGTTTCAAAAACTGTTTCATTTTCAAATACTCCCCCCGGCCCGGCACCATCGCCGTCAAGCGCCTGGCCGACGATGTGCCCAACCACGTCAAGCGCTGGCGCAACACGCAGCTCCTGGCCGCCCAGCAGGAAATCTCCACCTACGCCAATCGGCTCATGATCGGTCACACCGTCGAAGTGCTGGTGGAAGGCCAAAGCAAGCTCGTTAGCAAACGAACCATGCCCGGCACCGTTGAACTGGGATGGGAAAAACGGCGGCTCGACCCATCGGCCCCGTCCACGCCGACCACGCAAATGGTGGGGCGGACGCGCGGCGACCAGATTGTCGTCTTCGACGCTCCGTCCAGTCTTAAGGGTCGCATCGTCGAAGTGCAGATCATCGACGCCAAAAACCTGACACTTTTTGGCGATTTGCCGCAAACGAGTCTCATCGGGGATGGCGGACCACTGCCAACACGCGTAGCCTCATAGTCATTCCCCAGTTGCCGCGGGAATCGCTGGCCGCCCCGGTTTAATGAGCCATTCGCGTTATCCATGTTGAATATCAAATAATTCGTTCAGATTTTAAAAAACATGGTTCTATAGCTTTTTATCGAATTGGCCAAAAATGCGGCGATATGTCTATAAATTACGTAGAATCAAAGGCTTACATCGCATAGCCATATCGGAACCCACAAAATCGGTCTACATCGCATCCAGCGTTAACCACAACCGCAGCAATGTCTGGTCTTTATATTTTTTTTCGTCCGGCTATAAATCCCGCACGGTGAGCTGGATTACACTCTCCGTGGGCGTCGTGGCCTCGCGGATTTGTCGGCATTCACCGTAAGGAAAATTTTAGTAAAGGCTAATTCTGGAGCGGTCCGCTTTGGCCGATACTTGGGCTGACGGACCTGGTTAATGCTAAAAGACTTGATTGGTGTGGTGCCGACAGAGAGTTCCAATTGCAGTTTTTTTGGATGGATTCGAATCTCCATCCGGCGCGCTTCGACGGATGCGGCGCGTAATCCTCTCCAGCTTGTGCGTCAATTAGGTCTATTAACTTGTGCCGCCGTCGTCAGTTTTGGCTGCGGAGTTGGACCTTCGCAGCGCAATGAATTTGGGAGTACCTATGCCAGCCACTAAACGCGCGATCATGCGGATACAACTCGACGGGACGGCTAAAGCCGACCTGGACAAGATTTGCGAGAAGCGGGGTATGACCCAGATCGCTCTCATGTCCCGCCTGGTCGGTTGGTTCGTCCGTCAGGACGAAGTGATCCAGACCGCCGTCATGTCCTCCCTGTCCGATAGCTCCATGAATCATCTGGCCAGACAGATGCTCAAGCGCTTCGCCTCAGAGCGCAGCGATGGCCAGGAGCTTTGAGTAATTTAGGTATTTTCGCCTATAATGTGCTAAGTTCTTGTCCTTTAACACGGATCGAACGATGCCAAATCCTTCCAACCAGCCTCGACGCGTGATCATGCGGATTGAACTCTATCCGCAAGCCAAGCACGGGCTGACCAGTCTCTGTGACCGGCTGGGCATGACGCAGGTTGCCGCCACCAGCCGCATCATCGAATGGTTCACCGCGCAGAACGACGTCGTCCAGGCGGCTATTCTGGGCCTTTATCCCAAGGACATCCGGTCCGAAGTGGCCGAGATGATCCTCAAGAAAATGGCCGCAGAAAAGCGAAAAGCCTGAATCTTTCGCCTCAGTCGCAGCAGCCGATGCCGAGGACCGTGACCCCCGTCCCTCCGATGGCTGCATACGTAGCGATATATCTACCAAATTCAACAAGAATCTTCAACTGGAGTGTTTTTTCGCATTCCGGCGGCTTGCTGTAACCCCCCCCCTCACGCATCAGGCTCCTGCCGCGCTGCCCTGCGTTTGGGCCAGCGCCTGCTCAATTTGCTCGATTCCGCGCAGAATGTCCGCCGCCGAGCGTACCGCCGGCTGGGACGGGTCCTCCGGACGCAGGATTCGCGCGGTCAGTTCCGCCAGCATCTGCGCCTCCCGGCTCTGCTTGTCGTAGCGAATCAGCGATTTCAGCTCCGGATTGCTGTGCGGCGAGTTGATTTGCACCGCCAGGTAGAAATAGTCCACCGCTTTGTCCACTTTGTGCAGCCCCCCGCAGATGGCCTGGCTGGTCACCTGCCCGCTGCGCGTCATCTTCAGCAGCATCCGCTGAATCTCGCTGGTGTGCATCAGCTCTTCGAACAGGCTGGTCAGCATCGGGCTTTTGCTCAAATCCTCATCCACCCGCACCGCCGAGCCAAAATCCACGAATCCCACCCCCCGCGGCGTGATCACGAAATTGTCCAGACGCAGATCCAGGTGCATCACCCCCACCTCGTCGTGCAGCACCCGCAGCAGGTCGGCGCTTTGGCGGGCAAACTGCAACTGGCTGATCGGCTCCCCCCCGTTGCGCAGCCAGTTCAGATACAACCGCTGAGCGTACCCGTTCTGGTCCTGCTCCATCTTCAGCAGCTTGGGCACGCGGTGCCGATACTCCGCCGGAAGATCGCGGTTCACGATCTTCAAAATCGCCGCTTCCCGCGTCAAAAAAACCGGGAAAATCTTGTCCGCGAACTTCCGTGCCCGTTTTTCAATCACATCGTCGGGAAGCTCGGGCCATTTGCTCTGCAGTCGCGCCGTCACCTGCTGCAGCGTCGGAACCTCCTTGACCACGACGTACGCCTGCTCGCCTCCCTCGGCGCTGCCGCGCTCCAAGTGCACGTGATAGGTGAAGCGGTCGGTGATCCGCCCCGGCTGCACCAGCAGCAGCTTGCGGGCCACGAAGTACCAAAGCTGCTTGCCGAAGAGCGGGATGGGCAACCCCCAGGGCCGGCGCGACACGCTCTTGACCGGTTGCGTGATTTCGAATCCCTGGTTGGCCAGTTGGATGCTGTGCCGCACCGCCTGGTGCCGATCGGGCGTCACGCACACCACCTGCCCGCCCCAGCGCAGCCGATCGAACATTTCCCGCGACGAATGCGGATCTTCTGACGTGCACAGCAGGCTGTCGACCAGGTCCCCCTTATGCAGCGTCCCCATGGGTCGCGGAATTGCCGCCAGCTCCCGATCCACCGCCGCCACGCGCCGCAATACCGCCGCAACCTCCTCGCCAGCGATGGGGACGGTCCTGCTCATCGTCTCCCGCAACAGATGTTCTTGCCCCAGAATCCTTACACCACTCCCGCCGTGCCCGTTTCGATCGGTTCGCTGACGTAATCGCGCGGATCGGTCACATGGCCGGTCAGGGCGCTGGCCGCCACCGTCAGCGGCGAGGCCAGGTACACCGCCGACTTCGTGCTCCCCATCCGACCGGGGAAATTCCGGTTGGTCGTGCTGATGCACACCTCGCTGTGCTGCAAGCGCCCGAAGGTGTCGCCCGGCCCGCCCAGGCACGCGGCGCATCCGCTGGCGCCCACCTGGCACCCCGCCTCCTGCAGCACGTCCTCGACGCTCTTTTCGTCGGCTTTCTTTGCCACGCCGCGCAGATTCAGCCGCTTCATGTCCGCGTGCACTTCCGTGCTGCCCGGAACCACGTACGTCGGAATCTTCACCCTCCGCCCCTTGAGGATGTTGGCCGCGAAGATCATGTCCGTGATTTTTCCGCCCGTGCAGCTTCCGATGTACGCCTGATCCAATTTTACGTCCCGGCAGTTGTACGCCGTGTCGCGGTTGTCCGGACTGTGCGGCTTGGCCACCAGCGGCTGTAGCGTCCCTAAATCCCACTGCGCTTCGTAACAGTAGCCGGCGCTGGGATCATCGCGCACCACGTCCCACGTCGGCCGCTTGCTGCGGTGCCGCACGTAGGCCAGCGTCTTTTCGTCCACGTCGCACACGCCGTTTTTTCCGCCCGCTTCGATCGTCATGTTCGTCAGCGTCATCCGGTCTTCCAGGCTCAGCGACGCGATGCCATCCCCGGCGAAGTACATGCTGCGATACGTCGCTCCGCCCACGCCGATCTGGCCGATGACCGCAAGGATCAGGTCCTTGGCCGTCAGGTACGCCGGGATCGTCCCGTGAAACGTGAACTTCATCGTCGGCGGCACCTTCAGCCACAGCTTGCCCGTGCCCAGCACGAACGCCGCATCCGTGTTGCCGATCCCCGTCGCGAATTGCCCCAGCGCCCCGGCCGTGCACGTATGGCTGTCCGTGCCCAGCAGCAGCTCGCCCGGCCGCACGTGCCCCTCCTCCGGCAGCACCTTGTGACACACGCCCCTGTAGCTGGTCTTGGTCGGGTCCCGGTACGGATTGGGCATCGTCGGCTCGCTCTTGACGAACTCCGCGTCGTAGAAATAGCGCAGACCCTGCTCCTTCACGAAATCCCGCAGGACCTGAACATTGCGGTGGCACCTCTGATCGGCCGTGAAAATGTAATGGTCCGGGATGACGACCACCTTGTCGCCATCCCACACCTTGGCCTTGGCCCCGAATTCCTGGTGGAAGATGCTGATGGTTGCCGGCCCGCACACGTCGTGCGTCATGAGGATGTCCACATCCACCCAGACGTTTTCCCCTGGCTGGACCTGGCTTTTGCCCGCGTGTCGGGCGAGGATTTTTTCTGTCATGGTCATGCCGGCCATCGTTAACTCCTGCGGCGGTCGCGGTTCACAATCCGAGCCGTATTAAGTATAGCCGATCCAACGCCGCAGGTTCTATCCGAAGTGCTAATGCGTTCGGCTGGCCTCTCGTGCGGCCCGGCTGGCCCGCAACGCCTGGGCCGCCTCGGCAAAACTCGGCCGCAGCCGCAACGCCTCGGAGAAATGCTCGATGGCCTGATCCAGGTGCTCGCGCCCGCCCAGGCGGAAGCACACCGCTCCCATCAGGTAGTGCGCGTCGGCCGAGTCCGGCGACAACTGCAACGCCCGCGCCGCCTGGTCCTGCGCCGGACCCAGATGCCGCTTTTGAACCAGCACCGCCCCCAGCTTGACGTGCCCCGCGGCGGAATCGGGATCGCCCGCAACCTCGTCCGCGGCCACCAGGCTCCCCAGCACCGCCGCCTCGCGATGGCCGCTTTGCGCGATGCACAACAGCAGGTCATAGCGGGCCGGGTCATTGGGCACGTTCAGGATCGCCGCCTCCAGGAAACTGTCCGTCGCCTGCTCGAGTTGTCCGTTGCGGTACAGCGCTTCCCCCAGGGCCAAGCGCGCCGCGGACGAATCCGGATCGTTCCGCACCGCAGCAGCGTAGGGCGCCGGATCACGCAGTTGTTCGTCGCTAGCCGCTTCGCTTTGCCTGAACTGATCCCGGCCGCAGAAAATGATTCCCACCGCCAGCAGTGCCAGCAGAAAATAGAAATACCTGTCCGGCTTGGTCCCACTCCCCGCCCGACTCACGCGATACAGCGCTGCCGCAAACAGCAAAATGATGACCGCTTGCAGCGGCGTTTGCACGCCGGCAAAGTGGTCCCCCCAGAGCACCGCCTGGCTGCCGATTCGCACGATGTCATTCTCGATCGCCCCCGTGCTGAGCAGCTGATCGCTCAGCGCGATCAGCCTCGTCGATCCGATCTGTTCCAGGGGCATCAGCGTCCGTTGCACGTGGATGTGCAGGAAAATCCCCAGGCAAAAATCGGCCACCAGCCCCGCCGCGGCGACGCGCCTCATCCACGTCGGCATCGTGCCAAACGATGCCGCCAGCAGCGTCACGCCCAGCACCATCAGCGGTTGCAGGCAAATGTGCGCCACGCCCCATTGCGTTGCCGCTCCGTGCGCCGCGATCCCGGCGATCGCGCAGAATCCCACGAACGATCCCCAAAAAAGCCGCCGCCCCCGGCCTCCAGCCCCCGGCCGCAGGCTTCGCCACAGCAGCCACAGCACTAGCAATCCACCAACCAGTCCCATCCCGGCCAGCAACGTCGTCTGATAGATCATGAACCAGTAATCGCGCAGCCAACCCAGTGAGCTGGGCTGCCAGAAGTCCAGCTCAAACCGCCGCAGCGGCACGTGCAAAGGATGCGGCGCCAGCGTCGTGAATATATTCCACCCGATCTTGCGCAGATTCCCCAGCGCCGAGAGTTTCCGCGCATCCGCCACGGCCGTGTTCGAGGAGGTCGTGATTTTCCAACCGTACCTCCACACGGCCCAGAGGAACCAACTGGCCAGGATCAGGGCGCCCGCGGCCGCCGAGCCCAGCAGCTCGGTCCATGGGCGCCGCCGGCTGCGCAGGACCACCGCGTAGTGCAGCGCGAAGAAAAGAAGGTACGGCCCCACGGAATAGTGAGCGATGAATCCGCTCGCCAGCGCCGCCAGCGCCGCGATGATTCGCCACGGCTCCTGCTTTTGCCACCCGCGCAGATACAGCCACGTCCCCAGGATCACGTAAAACGCCGCAAACAGCTTGGTCCACATGAACGTCGCGTTCTGCACGATCAACGGCGAGGCGGCGAAGAAAACCGTCAGCAGCCCCAACCGCCGCCCGCGGCGCACCAGCGCGCTGCTGATCAGCGCACAGGGGAAGAACACAAGAAGGTTCAGGAAGACCGCCGCCGGCCCAAACACGTCGTAGCTTTTCCCCACCGCCGCCAGGATGCCGCCGCATAGGAGATTCATCATCGGCGGCCGCGCCGGCAGATCGTACACGCCCAGAAACTTCGTCTCCTTCGGCAGGTGATCCAGGAAAAACACGGACCGCTGGTAGTGTTCGAACCAGTCGCCGAACCAATCGCCGCCGCTGTAGCTTCGCACCAGCGACAGCATCAGCAGGTTCCACAGCAGCAGCAGGCCAAACCCCGCCACGGCGCGCCGCACCTGCTTGTGTTCCCAAAGCCCCCTTAGCCCGCGCCATCTCCACGCCGTCGCCACAGCGCACAGCCCGAAAACCGCCAGATACCAGCGCCCATTCAGGTCCCCCAGGTAGATCCCCGTCGCCGCCAGGTAAATGACCAGCCACGACAAGCCGATGGCCAAGCACAGCTTTTCCAGCGATGGGCGGCGCCATCGCCCCAGCAAGAACAAACCCGGTCCAACGCTGGCGACGCTCAGGATCAGCAGTTCAAAGGCGAATCGAAGGGCGATCATTGTCGGCCGGCCATTATCGTGCTGCGGCTCTCAAATTTCGACCTGCAAGAATCGCTTGTGTCTGTAACCGCAGCCGGTGCTGACCGCGGTGAGGTGTCCCACCCGCGCCCGCGCCGGGAAATGGCTGTGCCCGCAATACACGCGCTTCACGTTGGGATACTTGAGCAAGAGCTGCCCGATTTTTTCGCTGCCCAGGTAGGCCTTGGCAAAATCCCACTGTGCGTTGTGCGACGGCGGCAGGAGCTGGGCGAACGGCAGGCAATGCACCGCCGCGATCACGTTCGGCACCCGCGCCAGCCCCGCCAATTGTTCCTCCAGCCGCCCCAGCAGCGCCGCCAGAAACTTCTCGTCGCTCATGCCCAGTTTCACGTGCACGCCGTCGTTCCACCGGGCATACAGCCGCCTGGCCCGTTCCCCCACGTCCTCGCCCAGAAGGTGCGCGAACTTTTCCAGCCGCTGGGCCACGCCCGGTGAAATCTTGTTCTCATAGAATCGCCGTGGAATCCCCAGTTCTTTTTGGGCAAACGAATAGTCGTACCACCCCACGCTGCCGACCAGGGCCACGTCCCCGATCACCAGCGGCTCATCCGCCAGCCACCGCCAACCCAGCGCCGCCGCCCGCCGCGGAAGCTGGTTCATCAGCACCGCGAGGCTGTCGTTTCCGTTCGTCCACAGCTCGTGATTCCCCGCCACCAGCAGCTTCGGGCCGTCAAAGCGGAATCGGCCGAGGCATTGCTCCCAACAATCCCCATCTGCCACGGCCGTATCGCCGATCACCAGCAGCACGTCGCCCCCGGCGGCGTTCATGCGCTCGATCAGTTCTTCCGCCAGCGGTTGCGACACCGGGTGGTTGTAATGCAGATCGGACGTGATCAGCAATCGCACGCCGTCATTTTAGCCGCGTCGCGTGCGACGCGGCTTGTGGCCCCTTTTTCACGCGGCTATAGTCCTGGAGTATGCCGCTCCAGGAGGATGATGGCTCCCCTCGTCGTCGATAACGTCGTCAAACGCTTTCATCAGGGCGATCGCGTCATTACCGCCTTGGCCGGGATCAGTCTGGCGGTTCAGCAGGGCCAGTTCCTGGCCGTCATGGGCGCCAGCGGCTCGGGCAAGAGCACCCTGCTGCACCTGATGGCCGGCCTGGCACGCCCTAACGCCGGCAGCATCCGCATCAACGGCGCCGATCTGGCCCGCATGTCCGACAAGCAGCTCACCCTGTTTCGCCGCCGAAACATCGGCCTGGTCTTTCAGGCCTTCAACCTGATTCCCACGCTCACGGCCCAGGAAAACGTCTCCCTGCCCCTGATGCTGGACAGCTCCGACGGTGGGGCGGTGGCGGCCAAGGTCGATCAGCTCTTGCACATCCTGGGCCTGTCCGATCGCCGCACCCATCGTCCCGATGCGCTCAGCGGCGGCGAGCAGCAGCGCGTCGCCATCGGCCGCGCCCTGGCCGCCGACCCGGCCATTGTTCTGGCCGATGAGCCCACCGGAAACCTCGACAGCGTCAGCGGCAAGTCTGTCTGTGAACTGCTCCGCGATCTTTGCCTCACCCACGGCAAGACGATCGTCATGGTCACGCACGAGCCGTCCGTCGCCGTCTATGCCCAGGAGGTCGTCGTCATCCGCGACGGCCAATTCGTCCAGCGCTTTGCCACCGATGGCGCCACCGGCCAAGACCTGGCGGCGCGATATCAGGAGTCGTTGAAATGATAAGAGGAGTTGCCAGTTGCTCGTTGCTAGTTGCTAGCAAAGAAGGAATCGCAACCGGCAGCTCGCAGCTAGCAACCAGCAACTAGCAACCAGCAACTTCCCACATGATTTTGTACCGCCTGGCCATCTCCAATTTTCTGGTCCGCAAGGTTCGCACCGCCCTCACCGTCGGCGCCATTGCCTTGTCGGTCAGTCTGGTCGTGGCCGTGACCAGCGGCTACCGATCCATGGAAGCCTCCGCCCTGCGCTTCATGAATCACTACATGGGCACGGCCGACGCCTTCATCTATCCCGCCACCGAGTCGCAGGGCCTGGTCCCCCAGCGCCTGGTCGATCTGCTTAACCAGGACCCCGACGTCCGCGAGGCCTCCGGGCGCCTGACCTCGCGTCGCGCCTTGCCGCGCGCCCCCGGCGCCGTCGGTCCATCCCGCTCCGCCCAGCACGTCCAAGCCGGCGGGCTTCCCGCCGATCAGATCAACGTCGAGCTGATCGGCATCCGCCGCGGCCTGGATTCCAAGACCGAGTCCATGGAAATCAACAGCGGCCGATGGTTCGAGTCCCCCGGCGGAAATTTCGCCGTCATCGACCAGGTCGCCCAGGACAAGCTGGGCATCAACATCGGCGACAACCTCGAGCTGCCCGGCCTGCACAAGCTGAACCTCAAGGTCCTGGGCATCGTGCACAAACCCACGCTTTTTGCCGAACGCTGGCCCACCATCTACCTGCCCATCGAGACGCTGCAGCACTTCACCGATCAGGACAATCCCCCGCTGGTCTCGCGCATCACCCTCTTCCTCAAGGACAGCGCCGACTTCGCCGCGTTTCAAAAACGCTGGACCGACCGCCTGGCCTCCATGGACGCCAACCTGCGACTGCGCATGCGCCGCGACACCGCCAGCGAATTGAGCAGAAATCTCCGCGGCGTGCACGTGGTCAGCTATTTTGGCGGCGTCGCCTCCATGGTGACCGCCATGTTCATCACCTTCTCCGCCCTGAGCATGGGCGTCACCGAGCGCCAGCGCACCCTGGCCATGCTGCGCGCCGTCGGCGCCTTGCGCAGCCAGATTTTCCGCCTGGTTATTCTCGAAGGCCTGATCCTTTCCATCGCCGGCGTTGTCCTGGGAATCCTGGCCGGGATGCTCTGGATGAATCTGCTCTACTGGCGCTTTAGCCAGATGTTTGCCGCCGGCGCGCTGTACAGTACCGGCGGCATGGCCTTCGCCGCCGCCGGGTCCATCCTGACCGCTCTGGCCGCCAGCATCCTGCCCGCCTGGACCGCCTCCGCCGTCAGCCCCCTGGAGGCGATGAGCGTCCAGGGCGCCGCCCCGCCCGCCCGCCGCCCCCCGCTCGCCTGGGCCGTGGGGGGCCTGGTCCTGGCCGGCGCCGATCCGCTTCTGTTCTTCGGACCCCTCCAGAGCATCCTGCACGCCTTCGGTGTCGCCGACCCCGACCAGACCGCACGCAACATCCGCTTCTTCGGCCACTTTGCTTTGGGCCTGGGCGGTGTCATGTTCGGGTTCTTCCTTTTGGCGCCTCTGGTCGTCTGGTTCGCGGAAAAAATCCTTTCCCCTCTGCTGGCCCTGGTCCTGCGCCTGCCCGCCCAACTGCTTCGCCAGCAGCTCAGCGGAGGAATCTGGCGCTCCGCCGGCACCGCCGCCGCCCTGATGGTCGGCCTGGCCACCCTCATCGCCATGCAGGTGCAGGGACACTCCCTCATCGGCGGCTGGCGCCTGCCTGACAAGTTCCCCGACATCTTCATCTACAGCGCCGACTCCATCCCCTGGGCACAGCAGAAGGACCTGGCCGATCTGCCCGTCATCCAGCGCGGTAGCCTCTTGCCCGTGGCCATGGCCACGCCCCTCGGCGACTCCAAAACCTTCCTCCTCGCCGCCGCCATGGTCGGACGAGGCGGCACCGTCATCTTCTTCGGTGTCCCGCCCGAGCGGGCCGTGAAGCTTGTGCAACTGGAATTCCGCGACGACAACGGCCAACCGCTTCCCGCCGATCAGCAAGCCATCGCCGCCGCCCGCGCCGCCGCCGAATTGCAGATAGGCCGACACATCATCGTCACCGATGAATTCCGGCAGGTTAGACACCTCAAGGTCGGCGACACCCTCCAGTTGTTCACCAGCGTCAACGGCTGGCAGACCTACACCATCTGCGGCATCGTCTGGTCCCCCGGCGCCGATCTGGTCATCAGCCTCTTCGACCTCGACCGACTCCTGGATCAACAGACCGCCGCCTGCGTCTTCGGTTCCCTCGACGACGCCAAGAAGGACTTTGGCGTCACCGGCAGCCGCCTCTTCGCCGCCAATCTCCAGGGCGGCATCGACAAACAGAAACTGCTCAAAGACGCCCAAAAGGCCCTGGGCGACCGCGGCCTGCGCGCCGGCGATGTCCGCCAGATCAAGTACGCCGTCGAAAACGCCTTCTATCGCCTGCTTCTGCTCATCAGCACCGTCGCCTTTGCCGCCATGGCCGTCGCCTCCCTGGGCGTCACCAACACCGTCATGGCTTCCGTGCGCTCCCGGCGCTGGCAATTCGGCGTGCTGCGCAGCGTCGGCGTCGTCCGCAGCCAACTGCTCAGACTCGTCCTGGCCGAGGCCCTCATGCTCGGCCTCGTCGGCATCGCCCTGGGAGTGGGCGCTGGTCTGGAAATGGCCGTCGACGCCCGCGCCCTCAGCGGCGTCGTCATGGGCTACAGCCCCGCCCTGGTCATTCCCTGGATGATCCTGATCATCGGATGCGCCGCCGTCTTGGCCGTGGCCCTGGTCGCCAGCCTCGCCCCCGCCGTCGGCGTCGCTCGCGCCCAGCCCTTGGACCTGTTGCAGGCCGGCCGCGCCGCAATGTAGGGTTGGCAGAAGAGACGTAGAGACGTAGAGACAAAGAGACGAAGTGACAGAAAAATCGGCACCCATTTCCTCCTCCACTTCGTCTCTTCGTTTCTCCGTCTCTTCGTCTCTAGCATTGCTCTGCTGTGCGGCTCTCCTTACCGCCTTCTCCTTCACCGCCGTCCACGCCTGGCTCCACAAATCCGCCACCTACGATGAGCCCTGTCACCTCGTTTCCGCCTGGATTCAAACGTACGACGGCGACTTCCGTTGCGATCCGGAGAACATGGTCCTGTGGAAGTATTGCGCCATTGCCGGCTTGTCACGCGACCGCTTGAAGATCGATCACAGCAGCGCCGGCTGGTCCGACATGGTGCAAAAGCTGGAAGTGCACGATCCCTTCGCCACGTACACCCTCTATCAGACCCCGGGCACAAACGCCGACGCCGTCCTGAATGCCGCACGGGCCCGCATGGTCCTGCTGGGGGCATTGTTCGCCGCGGTGATCGCTTGGTGGGCCTGGCGCCTGGCCGGCCCGCTCGCCGCCGTCGTTGCCACCGCCGCCTTTTGTCTCGACCCCAATTTCCTGGCCAACGCTCCCCTGGTCAAAAACGATGTCCCCATCGCCCTGGCCTTGTTTGGTCTGACCGCCGCCCTGTGGCTGATCGGCTGCCGCGCCACCTTCTTCCGCTGCGCCGCCGTCGGCTTGCTCCTGGGAGCCGCTATGACCACCAAGCTCTCCGGCGTCCTGGGCATTCCCATCCTCGCTCTGGCTCTATTAGGCCGCGTCGTCCTTCCCGACCCATGGCCCGTCCTGGCATGGACCGCGCGCACGCGCCTCCACCGCCTCCTCGCCGCCGCCGCCATCGCCCTGTTCGCCCTGGCACTCTCCTACGCCTTCATCTGGGCCTGTTACGATTTTCGTTTCCGCATGGGAAACGCTCCCAACACCGTCTCCGATCTCCAGGATGCCCTGCAAACCATCGCCAAATACCAAGCTATTCGCGATCACCACCCCTCCTGGGATGTCCCCGTCGATCAGATCGAGCAGTGGGCTGCCCAGTGGCGCCCCAACCCCTTGGTCCGCGCCGTACTTTGGACCAACGAGCATCAACTCCTGCCCCACGCTTGGCTCGTTGGCTTCCTCTTCACCTATGGCAGCACCATGTACCGCGGATCATTTCTGTGCGGACAGCTCAGCCTCACCGGGTGGTGGTATTACTTTCCCCTGGCCATGGCCTTCAAAACCCCCCTGGCCACGCTCATCGCTCTGGCGGCGGCGCTGCTCGCCTGGCTCTTGGGCTTGCGACCGCCCAACCCCGTCCCGCGAGCCTCCGCCTCCTCCCTTTGGTGGCTTCGCTGGATCGCCGTCGTCCCCGCGGCGTTTTACATGGCCACGGCGATGTCCTCCGGATTCAGCCTCGGCCTGCGCAACATTCTTCCCGTCTATCCGTTCCTGTTCGTCTTTTTAGGCGTCATTGCCGCGGCCGCGGCCGCACGCTGGCCTAAACCCGCCGCTGCCGCCGTCGCCGCTTTCATCCTCGGCCTGGCCGTCGAAACCTATTGCGCCTACCCCGACTTTCTTCCCTTCTTCAACGTCGCCGCCGGTGGCGCCCGCGGTGGCCTGCGACTCCTCACCGAGTCCAACCTCGACTGGGGCCAGGACCTCCCCGCCCTCCGCGACTGGCAACAGCAGCATCCCGACCGCCGACTGCTCTTGTGCTATTTCGGCTCCGTCGATCCGCGCTATTACAGGATTCGTTACCAGAACCTGCCGGCCAGCCTGGCCCCGGATGACCTGCCCGTCTCGATTCATCCCCCGGCCGTCCTGGCCATCAGCGCCACCGCCTTGCAGGGCCTGAGCATGAATTCCGAGATGCATCGCCGATACCAACTGCTCTTGCACGGCCAACAACCCATCGCCGTCCTGGGCGGATCGATTTATCTGTACGAGGTGAGGTGATATGCAAAGAGACGAAGAGACGAAGAGAGCAAGAGACGAAGTGACAGACGCTCCGCCTTCCTCCACTTCGTCTTTTCGTCTCTCCGTCGCTTCGTCTCTAGCCTTGCTCTGCTGCGCGGCGCTACTCACCGCCTTCGCCCTCACCTCCTGGTTGGCCTGGCGACACAAATGCGCCACCTACGATGAGCCGATGCATTTGGTCGCCGCATGGATCCAAATCCACGATGCCGATTTCCGCTGCAACCCGGAAGATCCACCCCTGTGGAAGTATTACGCCATCGCCGGTTTGTCGCGCGACCGCTTGAAGATCGATCACAGCAGCCCCGGCTGGTCCGCCATGCTGCAAAACGTGGCCAGGCACGATCCCTTCGCTAGGTACACCCTGTATCAAACCCCGGGCACCGACGCCGACGCCGTCCTGAACGCCGCACGGGCCCACATGGTCCTGCTGGGGGCGTTATTCGCCGCGGTGATCGCTTGGTGGGCCTGGCGCCTGGCCGGCCCCCTGGCGGCCGTCGTTGCCACCGCCGCCTTTTGTCTCGATCCCAATTTCCTGGCCAACGCTCCCCTGGTCAAAAACGATGTCCCCATCGCCCTGGCCTTGCTTGGTCTGACCGCCGCCCTGTGGCTGGTCGGCCGCCGCGCCACTCTCTTCCGCTGCGCCGCCGTCGGCTTGCTCCTGGGCGCCGGCCTAACCACCAAGTTCTCCGGACTCCTGGGCATTCCCATCCTCGCTCTGCTGCTGCTGGGCCGCGTCGTCCTGCCCGACCCTTGGTCCGTCCTGGCATGGACCGCGCGCACGCGCCTCCACCGCCTGCTCGCCGCCTGTGCCATCGCCCTGGCCGCCCTGGCACTCTCCTACGCCCTCATCTGGGCCTGTTACGATTTTCGTTTCCGCATGGGCAATGCCCCCAACACCGTCTCCGATTTTCACGATGTCCTGCAAATCACCGCCAGATACCAAGCCATTCGCGACCACCAACCCTCCTGGGATCTCACCGTGTATCAGCTCGAGCAGTGGGCCGCCCAATGGCGTCCCGACCGCTTTGTCCGCTCGGTCCTCTGGATCAACCAGCATCACCTCCTGCCCAACGCATGGCTTGTGGGGCTCCTCTACACCTATGGCAGCACGATGTACCGCGGGACTTTTCTGTGCGGACAACTCAGCCTCAGCGGATGGTGGTATTACTTTCCCCTGGCCATGGCCTTCAAAACCCCGCTGGCCACGCTGATTGGCTTGGCGCTGGCTCTGTGCGTATGGTTGGCCAAGCTCCGCGGCCGCTTCGCCGCCCTGTGGCATCGTCCCTGGACCGTGATCGCCGCGGGCGTGCCTCCGGCGCTGTACCTGTTTATGGCCTTACGCTCCAATGTGAACCTGGGCCTTCGCCACATTCTGCCCGTCTATCCATTCCTGTTCATTTGGATGGGCGTCGTTGCCGCGGCCGCCGCTGCCCGCTGGCCTAAATCCACCGCCGCCGTCATCGCCGCTTTTCTCCTCGGCCTGGCCGTCGAAACCTATTGCGCCTACCCCGACTTTCTTCCCTTCTTCAACGTCGCCGCTGGCGGCGCCCGCGGCGGCCTGGGCCTGCTCAGCGATTCCAACCTCGACTGGGGCCAGGACCTCCCCTCCCTGCGCGACTGGCAAAAACTACATCCCGACCGGCAGTTGGCGCTTTGCTACTTCGGCTCCGTCGATCCGCGCTATTACGGCATCCGTTACCAGAACCTGCCATTCAGCCAGGCCCCGAATGACCTGCCCGTTTTCATTCATCCTCCGGCCGTCCTGGCCATCAGCGCCACCTTCTTGCAGGGTCTGCACATGAATTCCGCGATGCATCGCCGATACCAATTGCTCTTGCACGGCCAACAACTCATCGCCGTCCTGGGCGGGTCGATTTATTTGTATGAGGTGAGGTGATATGCAAAGAGACGAAGAGACGAAGAAACGTAGAGACGAAGTGAAAAATGCGCACACACTTCCGTCTTCCTCCACTTCGTCTCTTCGTCTCTCCGTCTCTTCGTCTCTAGCTTTCCTCGTCTGCATCGCGCTCCTGCTCGCCTTCGCCACCACCTCCTGGCATGCCTGGCTCCACAAATGCGCCACCTACGACGAGCCGCTGCATCTGGTCGGCGCCTGGCTTCAAACGCACGACGCGGACTTTCGCTGCAACCCCGAGGACCCGCCCCTGTGGAAGTATTACCTCGCCCTCGGCACGCGCCGCGGCGATCTGCAACTCGACCGCCAGAGCGGCCAGTGGATCGCCATGTTGCACGTCATCGATGCCCAGCAGTGGTACGTCACCAACGCCCTTTACCAGACTCCCGGCAACGACGCCGACGCCCTCATCCGCTCCGCCCGCGACCGAATGCTGCTCCTGGGCGTGCTGGTGGGGGCCCTGACCGCCTGGTGGGCCTGGCGTTGGCGCGGCCCCGTCGCCGCCGTCGTCGCCGCCGCCGCCTTCTGTTTTGATCCCAATTTCCTGGCCCATGCTCCCCTGATCAAGAATGACGTGATCATCTGCCTGTTGTTCTTGGCGCTGATGGCGGCCGTGTGGCTCAGCGGCGAGCGCGCCACGCTCCTGCGCTGCGCCGCCATCGCCCTGATCGTCGGCGCGGCGCTGGCGACCAAGTTCTCCGGTGTCCTGGCGATTCCCATTTTGGCCCTGGCCCTGCTGGCGCGAGCTCTGCTGCCGGCGGCCTGGCCCGTGCTCGGCTGGACTGCCCGCACCACGGCGCAGCGCCTGGCCGCCTCCGCGGCCATCTTCGCCGCCGCCGTCGTTGTCTCTTACGTCGCGATCTGGGCCTGTTACGGTTTTCGCTTCAATACCGCCGCGGGCCAACCCGCCGACCTCGATGACGTTGCCCAGATCTGCATCGTCGCCCAGGGCCAGCTCGATCATGGCGCTCCGGTGGACGCGACCGAATCGCAAATGCGGCAGTGGGCCGGCGAAACGCCCACCCCCCCGATCGTGCGTTTCACGCTGTGGGCCGCGGCGCACCATCTTCTTCCCCAAGCCTGGTTGCGCGGCTTGCTCTACACCTATGGGACGATGATCTGCCGCCGCGCATTTCTCTGCGGACAGGTCAGGCTCACCGGCTGGTGGTACTACTTCCCACTGGCCATGGCCGTCAAAACTCCCCTGGCGACGCTGATCGCCTTGGCCCTGGCGCTGTGGGCGGGATTGGCGTTTCGCCGCCACGGGGGCCGCACGCCGATGCAATCCTGGCCGATCATCGCCGCCGTGCTTGCGCCGGCGCTGTACATGCTCATGGCGTTGCGCTCGCACCAGAACGTGGGCATTCGCCACGTCCTGGTCGTCTATCCGTTTCTGTTCATCTTCCTCGGCGTCGTTGCCGCCGATGCTTGGCGGCGCTGGGGCAAGCCCGCCTTGTGGATCATCGCGATCCTGGTGCTTGGCCTGAGCGTCGAGACCTACAGCGCTTATCCGGACTTCCTCCCCTTTTTCAACGTGGCCGCCGGCGGCTATCGCGGCGGCGCCAAAATCCTGGGCGATTCCAACATCGACTGGGGACAGGATCTGCCCGCCCTGGCCGACTGGCAGCGCCGCCATCCCGACAAGCAACTCTACCTGTGCTATTTCGGCGCACCCGATCCGCGCTACTACGGCATCCATTACGTGTGCCTGCCCGGCGGCTTCGCTCCGCCCGACCAGCTCCCCATGAGCGGTCGGCCCCGCGTCCTGGCCTTCAGCGTCACCGCCTTGCAGGGCGAATACTATCCCGCCCAGCTCCGCGCCACCTATGAGACTTTCGTCCGCCAAACCCCCATCGCCATCCTCGGCGGGTCGATTTATCTGTACGAGGGGAAGTGAATGCAAAAAGAGACGAAGAGACGAAGAGACGGAGAAACGAAGTGAAAGAAAAGGAAAACATTCCCACTTCCTCCACCTCGTCTCTTCGTCTCTCCGTCTCTACGTCTCTCGCACTGCTCTGCTGTGCGGCACTGCTTACCCTCTTCGCCCTCACCTCCTGGCATGCTTGGCTCCTCAAATGCGCCACCGTCGACGAACCCGGCCACCTGGTATCGGCATGGCTGCAGACCCATGACGGCGATTTCCGCTGCGACCCCGAGAGCATGGCCCTCTGGAAGTATTACCTCGCCCTGGGCACACGTGACCGCGACCTGAAACTCGACCGCAGCGGCGATTCATGGACGGGGATGCTCTCCGGCCCGTCCCTGCAGTGGGCCTTCATCAAGCAGGCGATGTATCTGACGCCCGGCAATGACGCCGATGCCCTGATCCGCGCCGGCCGCGCCCGCATGCTCGTACTGGGCGTGCTCCTGGGCGCTCTTGTCGCCTGGTGGGCCTGGCGTCTGCGCGGCCCGCGGGCCGGCGTCGCCGCCGCCGCCGCGTTTTGCCTCGACCCCAATTTCCTGGCCCATTCTCCCCTCATCAAGAACGACGTGGCGATCACGCTCCTCTTTTTCGCCCTGGCGGCAGCGGTTTGGCTGACCGGCGAGCGGGCCACGCTGGGCCGATCCGTCGCCGTGGCGCTCTTGCTGGGCGCGGCCACCAATACCAAATTTTCCGGATTGTTCGCCATTCCGATCCTGGGCCTGATGCTGTTGGCCCGCGCCCTGTCCGCGCAGCCCTGGCCTCTGCTGAAATGGACGGCCCGCAATCTCGGGCGGCGCCTGGCCGTCGCCGCTGCGATCTTCGCCTTCGCCATCCTCATCAGCTACCCGATCACCTGGGCCTGCTACGGGTTTCGATACCGCGTCGCCCGCGGCCAGGACTTCTCGCTGAACGACACCCTCACCTGGTGCGCTGACGCCCAAACCATTCGCGACCACAAGATCACGTGGGACATTCCCCCCGAGCAGCTTCTGCAGTGGGCCAGCCAGTGGCAGCCGGACCTGATCGTCCGCGCCGCTCAGGCCGCTTTCAACCACCACCTGCTTCCCCAGGCCTTTGTACGCGGATTCATTTACACCTATGCCTCAAGCGCGTACCGCCCGAGTTTCCTATGCGGCCGCCTCGGGTTCTTCGGTTGGTGGTATTACTTTCCCCTGGCCTTCGCCTTCAAGACTCCGCTGGCCACGCTGATCGCCCTGGCATTAGCGACGGCCACGTGGCTTGGGACCTGCCGATCCCGCCTGCGGCGTCTCGGCCGGGCGACGGCCTCGCCGCATTGGTGGCCCTTCTGGGCCGCCGTGATCACTCCGGTCTTCTACATGGCCATGGCCATGTCGTCGCACGTCAACCTGGGTCTGCGCCTCATCTTTCCCGTTTATCCGTTTTTGTTCGTCTTCTTAGGCGTGGCCGCCGCCGACGCCTTCGCCCGCGTCCCCAGGACCGCCGCGTGGATCGTGCCCATCCTCGCATTGGGCCTGGCCGTCGAAACTTTCTTTGCTTACCCCGATTTTCTCCCCTTTTTCAACGTGGCCGCCGGCGGTGCACGCGGTGGCGTGCGCTTGCTGGGCGACTCCAACCTCGACTGGGGCCAGGACCTGCCCGCCCTGCGCGATTGGCAAAAACTACATCCCGACCGGCAGTTGGCGCTTTGCTACTTCGGCACCGCCGATCCGCGCTATTACGGGATTCATTATGTGAACCTGCCTGGCAGCCAGGCGCCCCAGGACCTGCCCCTGTCGGATCATGACCCGGCAATCGTGGCCATCAGCGCCACCACCCTGCAAGGCCTGGAGATGCCCTCCGCGATCCACCGCCGATACCAACTCTTTTTGCGCGGCCGCCAACCCATCGCCATCCTCGGCGGGTCGATTTATCTGTACGAGGGGCGGTGAGTATGGAGTTACAAAGAGACGAAGAGACGAAGAGACGGAGAGACGAAGTGAAAGAAAAAGAAAACATTCCCACTTCCTCCACTTCGTCTCTCGCACTACTCTCCTGTGCGGCTCTCCTTACCGCCTTCGCCCTCACCGCCTGGTTTGCTTGGCTACCCAAATGCGCCACCTACGACGAGCCGATGCACTTGGTGGCCGCCTGGACTCAGACCCACCAGCTCGATTTCCGCTGCGACAGCGACAATCCCCCGCTCTGGAAGTTCTACATCGCCGCCGCCACGCGCCGGCGCGATTTGATACTCGACCAACAGACCGACGCCTGGACGAAGTTGTTGACGTCCATTTCCGCCCAGCGCTCGTACGCTACGCACGCCCTGTTTCAGACGCCCGGCAACGACGCCGACGCCCTGATCCGCGCCGCACGCGCCCGCATGATCGTCCTGGCCGCGCTCCTGGGCGCCCTGATTGCTTGGTGGGCTTGGCGCTTGCGCGGGCCGGTGGCCGCCGTTGTCGCCGCCGCCGCCTTCGCCCTGGACCCCAACTTCCTCGCTCACGGCCCCCTGGTCAAAAACGACGTCCCGATCGCGCTGCTCTTTGTCGCCTTCATGGCAAGCGTTTGGCTGACCGGACAGCGGGCAACCCTGCCGCGATGCGCGCTCCTAGCACTGCTCCTGGGCGCTGCCCTGACCACCAAATTCTCCGCCGTCCTGGCCATCCCCATCCTCGCTGTGGCTCTGCTGGCCCGCGTGCTGATCCCCGCGCCCTGGCCCGTTTTGAGATGGACCGCCGCCCGGCTGTCGTCGCGCTTCGCTGCCGCCGCCGCCATCGCCGTCGCCGCCCTGATCATCTCCTACGGCTTCATCTGGTTGTGCTACGGATTTCGTTTTAATTCCGCCCCCGGACCAGCCGGCTCATCCAGCCTGGACGACATCATCCTCGTCTACGCCCGCACCCAATCCCTCGCCGACCATCATGCCTCTCTGGACACCCCCGCATCCCAGCGCGAGCAGTGGGTCGCCCAGTGGCATCCCGGCCCCATCGTCAAGTCCACGCAATGGGCCGACCGCCACCACGTTCTGCCCCAGGCCTTCCTGCGCGGATTTCTCACCACCTACGCCGGCAGCTTGGCCCGCGGCGCCTTCCTCTGCGGCATGCTTTCCCTCACCGGTTGGTGGTACTATTTCCCGCTGGCCATGGCCTTCAAAACCCCGCTGGCCACCCTCATCGCATCCCTGTTGGCGCTAGCGCTGGGCTTCCGATCCATTAAATCGTTCAATCGCCACAGCGCCTGGGCTCTCTGCGCCGTTCTCATCGCTCCGGCCCTCTACATGATCGTGGCCATGCGTTCGCATCTGGACCTGGGCATCCGCCACGTCCTTCCCGTGTATCCCTTTCTTTTCATTTTCCTGGGCGTCGTCGCGGCGGATGCATGGAAGCGCTTCGGCCAACCGGCCGCGTGGATCATTTCCATTCTGATCCTCGGCCTGGCGATGGAAACGTACGCGGCGTATCCCAATTACATTCCCTTTTTCAACGTCGCCGCCGGCGGCTATCGCGGCGGCGTGCGCCTCCTGGGCGATTCCAACATCGACTGGGGCCAGGATCTGCCCGACCTGGCCGATTGGCAAGTGCATCACCCCGACCGCCAGCTCTGGCTCTGCTATTTCGGCACCGTCGACCCGCTCTACTACGGCATTCATTACATCAATCTTCCCGGCAGCGATGCTCCGCCCGACCAGTTCGGCCCCAACGGCCTGCCGCCTGTTTTTGCCATCAGCGCCACCGCCTTTGGGGGCCAGCATTTGCGCCCCGAGCAGCGCGCCGTTTACGACCGATTCCGCTCCGCCCAGCCCCTGGCCATCCTGGGTGGTTCGATCTGGTTGTATGATGGGTCGTGAAAGATAGAGACGAAGAGACAAAGAGGCGAAGTGACAGAAAAACCGGAAGCCATTTCCTCCTCCACTTCGTCTCTTCGTCTCTCCGTCTCTTCGTCTCTCGGCTTCGCTTGTTGCACCGTCCTCCTCGCCGCCTTCGCCCTGACCTCCTGGTTTGCCTGGCTCCACAAATCCTCCACCTACGACGAACCGCTGCACTTGGTGGCCGCCTGGATTCAGACGTACCAGCTTGATTTCCGCTGCGACGCCGACAATCCCCCGCTATGGAAGTTCTACGTCGCCGCCGGCACGCGCCGCGACGATCTGAGGCTCGACCGCGGCAGCGAGGCGTGGACGGCCATGCTCAGCGACATGCACGCGGAATGGTCCTACGCGCGGCAAGCGATGTATCAGACCCCCGGCAACGATCCGGATGCTCTGATTCGCGCCGGTCGCGCCCGCATGATCGTCCTGGGCACGCTCCTGGGCGCCCTGATCGCCTGGTGGGCCTGGCGATTGGCCGGGCCCCTGGCCGCCGTCGTGGCCACCGCCTTCTTCGCCTTGGACCCCAATTTTCTGGCGCACAGCCCCCTGATCAAAAACGACGTGCCGATCACCTTGCTGTTTCTGGCCCTGATGGCGGTGATCTGGCGTGTCGGCCAGCGGGCGACGTGGACACGTTGCGTGGCCCTCGCCTTGCTGCTGGGGGCCACGCTCATGACCAAATTTTCCGGCGTTTTGGCGATTCCCATGCTTCTGCTGGCTCTGCTGGCCCGCGCCGTCGCCCCAGATCCATGGCCGGTGCTGAAATGGACGGCGGCAAGCGTCGCCCAGCGCCTGGCCGCCGCCGCTGCCCTCGCCGCCGGCGCCCTGCTGTTCACCTATCTTTTCATCTGGGCCTGTTACGCCTTTCGCTTCAGTTCCGCCCCCGGCGCCGTTTCACGCTCGGATGACATCGCCCGCGCCTGCGTTACCGCGGAGTGCTGCGTTCAGCACAACGCCTCTGTGGACGTGAGCGGCGCCGATCTGGAGCGGTGGCGCAGCCAATGGCATCCCAGCTTGACCCTGCGCACCGTGCAGTGGATCGAGCGGGATCGTCTTCTGCCCCAGGCGTGGACACGTGGATTTCTTGGCACCTATGTCACCTCCCTGGCGCGCATAGCCTTTCTGTGCGGCCGCGCTGGTCTCACCGGATGGTGGTACTATTTTCCGCTGGCGTTCCTTTTCAAAACGCCTCTGGCCACGCTGTTGGGTCTGTTCCTGGCGCTGCTCGTGTGGCTGTTTTGGACCCGGCGCGATTGGGTCGCGCCGCGCCGCTGGATCGCATCGCCGCGATGGTGGACCCGCTGTGCCCTGCTCATCGCTCCAGCCCTTTACATGGCCGCGGCGTTGCGATCCCACGTGGATGTGGGCTTGCGCCACATCTTTCCCGTTTACCCATTCCTTTTCATTTTTTTGGGCGTGGTTGCCGCCGAGGCCCTGCGGCGATATCCCCGGCCCGCCCGATGGATCGTCTCCCTTCTGATCCTCGGCTTGGCCGTCGAAACCTACAGCGCCTTTCCCGATTACATTCCTTTTTTCAACGTTGCTGCCGGCGGCTGGCGCGGCGGAGCCGCTCTCCTGAGCGATTCCAACATCGACTGGGGCCAGGAACTGCCCGCCCTGGCTCGTTGGCAGCGTGCCCATCCCGATCGGCAATTGTTTCTGTGCTACTTCGGCAGTGCCGATCCGCGCTATTACGGCATTCACTACGTCAACCTCGGCGGCAGCAACGCTCCCGACGACCAGCAGCCACGCCCCGAATTGCCGCCGGTCGCTGCCGTCAGCGTCATGGCATTCCAGGGACAGTACTTGAACCCCGCTCAGCGTAAAAATCTCGACCCGCTTCGCCCGCCTGGCGCCAAGCCGATCGACGTCCTGGGCGGCTGCCTCTACATCTACGACCACTGGTGAGCCGCTGACGGTGGGATCGGCTTCCTATCGAAGCTGAGCCGGCCCGTCCTCGGGCCGGTCTTCCGCAAACCAATACCTCAGCGCTTTTTCGTTTGTGCCCTTGGCCTTACACTTGCCGCCGTGCAGTCCGAGCGCTCCCAAAGCATGGTCTCCGGCGCCGCTACCGGCCAGGGCCGCTCCGCCCCGCCTTCTTCCACTTCGTCTCTCGCTTGCCTCCTCCTCCTTGCCGTCTTCGCCACCACCTCCTGGTTTGCCTGGAGCGACAAATGCGCCACCTCCGACGAGCCGCTGCATTTGGTGGCGGCCTGGGTGCAAACGTATCACCGCGATTTCCGCTGCGATCCCGAGGACCCGCCCCTGTGGAAGTATTACGTGGCTCTGGGCACGCGCTACCAGGATCTGAGGCTCGACCGTGGTAGCGAGGCGTGGACGGCCATGCTCAGCGACATGCTCGCGGAATGGACCTACGTGGGGCAAGCGATGTATCAGACCCCCGGCAACGATCCGGATGCTCTGATTCGCGCCGGTCGCGCCCGCATGATCGTCCTGGGCACGCTCCTGGGCGCCCTGATCGCCTGGTGGGCCTGGCGATTGGCCGG
>Ga0208692_1000535_pt1 | contig 27082 bp, 26 predicted proteins | sample June2015DPH_20_1_3_FD_184721 | JGI IMG/M metagenome (GOLD analysis project Ga0208692, IMG submission 184721) | Peatland microbial communities from SPRUCE experiment site at the Marcell Experimental Forest, Minnesota, USA - June2015DPH_20_100... | ecosystem: Environmental > Terrestrial > Soil >... | reverse complement strand
CAGCAGGACTTTGCGCGTGTTCGGCCTTGCGGTTCTGGTTTTTGCCGGTTCCATGGGACTGTTTGCCATTTTGCAGTTTGCTTCGGGGGCGAGTCAGATTTATGGCATCGTCGATACCCCTGGTGGCATGCTCTTTGGTCCCTACGTCGATCGCGACCACTTCGCCGGACTCATGGAAATGCTCATCCCGGTTGCGGTCCTCTACATTGTTGGGCGGCATAGAAGGTTCTCGCTGGAGGCCTCGGTATTAGGTGTTTCCGCGGTTACGCTCGCGTTCGCCTCTCTGTTGCTTTCCGGTTCGCGAGGCGGCTTGCTGGCACTGTCAGCGGAGATCGCGGTCGCGACGAGTGCCCTGCGCAGGGGAGGTGCTCGGACAACGGAGAGACGGGGCCTGGCGATGGCAGCCGCCATCACCCTCTTTGCGGGCGTAATACTGTTTGCCTATGTCGACCCGGGCTGGGTCGCGAAACGGCTGGGGTCGGTGGTCTACGTTGAGGGTTCTTGGGCGGATTGGGCCGGTCCCCGTAAGAGCATGGCCCTCGATTCGCTCCGCATGTGGCGTGACCATCCCGTCCTGGGTGTTGGCTTGGGAGATTTTGAGACCGCTTACCCCCGCTATCAGAGCTTTCCCAGCGACTTGTGGGTCGATCACGCGCATAACGATTATGTGGAGGCCGTAGCTGAGACCGGGCTGGTCGGCGCGCTGCTCATTCTCTCAGCTCTGGGGCTTTTTCTTCGTCTGGCCTTTCGAGATTGGGGGCACCCCTTTCGATCTCGAGCTAGCTGGATTCGGTTGGGGGCCGCCATTGGATGCTGCGGCATGCTGGTGCACAGCTTGTGGGATTTCAACTTGCACATCCCCGCCAATGCGGCATGGTTTGCAGTGCTTGCAGGGATAGCGACGACAGAAAGGGGCGAGAAGTTAGAAGCCAGGAGTCAGGAGTGAAACCCTAAGCCTTTAGCGATCAGCAAGAATGCCCCAGTGTTGTAACTGATAACTGCTGGCTGAGAGCTGATAGCTGACGGCTGATAGCTTCGTGATTTAATTCGTTGGTCAATACAGCAGGCGGTACTTGAAAGGCTCTGGCGAATGCGCTTAACTGTGTGTGTTTGTGTGGACTCGTGTCATCTATGGGATGCCGGCAAATGCCCTCAGCGGCTCCCGTTAGGTTCTCATGCTGCCCCTGTGGGCGCCGTGCCGGATCGGTCGGGAGTGCCGGGCACGAGCCCGTTACGATACGCAAATGACGTGGTCGCGGGCCGTCGGCCGGGGCCACGGGATTCTTAACTATGCTGCTAGAGGGGGAATCGCCGTTGCTCACTCCAATGGAGTATGGGGATCGTACCGCCGCATCCCTTGAAGGCTTCGCCATCGACGATCAGCGTCTTGTCCCATCCGTGCGCACACATCGGAGCTGAAGCAACCGTATCTTCTAGGAGGAACAGGTACAACGCTGCGGAATGAGCATTCGACAGCACCTGGAGCGCCTGAATCTCTAAGTGCCTCTACGGAATCTACAGTAGAGACGAATGCAGTGGATTGGTTCAAGCTGATGTTTGATAATTGCTAAGAGGTGCGTCAAGCTGGGCACCGCTGCGCGGTATTTGAGAATCCCTCACACTCGGCTTCTCACACTTTGGTTAGGTGAGTGCAGGCGCCGTGCCGGATCGGTCGGGAGTGCCGGGCACGAGCCCGTTACGATACGCAAATGACGTGGTCGCGGGCCGTCGGCCGGGGCCAGGGCATTCTTAACTATCCTGCGAGCGGGAATTTACCTTGCTTACTCCAATAAGGTATGGGGAGTGTACCGCCGTTTTTGGTTAGGTGAGGGGAGGCGGCGTAGCAAGGGCACATCATAGGCACAGCGGGTAGAATAGCCCGAGGCGCCCGCAACGCTAGAGGGGAGGAACGAACTATGCACCGTACTTTTTCCAAGTTAGCAATCCTCGGCGCGGCTTTCGTCATGACCATCGGTCTTACTCTTTTGATTACCGGGCAACCCGCCTCGAAGCTTACCGGGCAACCCACCCCGAAGCATCACGTCGGGATGGTGGACGATTGGAGTTTCCACCACCTGGTTTTCTCCGACCCTGGCACCTACGAGCAGGCGGTAAAGAGCGGCGCGTCGTACGCCAAGTGGCTTACGATCCGCTACGACACGCGTTTCATCATGCAGCAAATGAAGCGGGAAGCCGCGATGAAGCAAGGGGGGACAATTGCCGTGAACGGTTTTCCGTCAGCGACCGGAGGCAGTGAAGATCTTGCAATCGGCTTACTCCGGCAGCTCCCCGTAGGACCGATCCGTCTGCCTCTACCACCGCCCAAGCCCATGCCCCCGAAGCCCACGTCCCTGAAGTGGGACTGGAGCATGAACATGGGCACCGGAGCCAAGGTCGGCGAGGCTAGGTACCCGGCGAAGTACTCGTTCAATCCCATTGGCGCGCCGGACTGCGCCCACGACTTCGTGGCCTTCAACACCGGTTTGGCCGGAGGGGCGTCACAACCAACCATAATTGCTTACAAAAACCTCTATCCCGGCGCGAGCCCTGGGTGTGGCACGACTGGCGTGCCAGCGATCTACTGGCGATACAACACGGCCTATCCCTATCGGAGCGGCGGCGGCGCCGCCGCCGACGGCAGCAAGATCGTGACATCGGTGGTGCTCTCCGGCGACGGGTCGCAGGTGGCGTTCGTCGAGAGCAACTCGACCCCCGTCGCGAGCCTCGTCATTTTGAAGTGGGCTGCGAACTCTTCGCTGGTGCAGATGAACACTGGGACCAACAATGTAGTCCCCGGCAACTATCGAGCTTGTGCGGCGCCCTGCATGACAAGGCTCACCTTTGGTAACTCGACCGATGATACAATCTCGTCGCCCTTTTACGACTATACGAACGACGTCATCTACGTAGGCGACAGCAATGGCTACTTGCACAGATTCAGCGGCATCTTCTCCGGGACGCCTGGAGAGACCGGGTCGCCCTGGCCCGAACATATCAGTGTGTGCCCTTTGGGCAGCCCCGTTTATGACCCCGTATCTTTAGACGTCTTTTCTGACTCGGGCATGACAACCGTATGTACAGGTACTGACCACTTTGGCGGCCGCTTCCATCACGTCCCAGGGGGAGCGGGAGGTGGCACTGTTGTCGACAGTGCTACAGTTGCCAACACGGGTGGCCCCGGCTGGGGCGATGGCCCCATCCTCGATCCCGCTGCGGCGAGGGTATATGCATTTACTAACGACGACGCTGGAGGCCACGCCGGAGTCTTTCAGTTTTCGACGAGCTTTGGCGTTAACGATACCGGCACTGAGGAGACATTGGGCCAGGGTAGTACTACCGGCTACTTGTATAGCGGAACGTTCGACAACACCTACTTCACCAGCAGCAGCGGTGCGAACCCAGTGGGCAATCTTTATGTCTGTGGGCGCGCCTCCGCCAGCCAGACCCCCACGCTATGGCGGGTGCCGATTGGCGGTACCAGTAGCACGCTTAGCGCGGCAGTGGTGGGCCCTGCGCTTGCTTCGGGGACCACGACCTGTTCTCCCGTCAACGAGTTCCTCAACGGCACGACCGACAGGATCTTCGTAAGTGTGGAGGCGAACAACGTAACGGGTGCCCCGATATCCTGCCCGAGTGGTACCGGCTGCATCATGTCGTTCAACGTGACCAACACCACCGGCTGGGGCACCAGCAAAGCAACCTCGGCCACGGCGTTGGAAGCTGGCGGCACGAGCGGGATCGTCATCGACAATGCCGCCAGCAGCACTGGGGCCTCCCAGGTCTACTTCTCTCCGCTAAGTAACCAAAGCTGCCCGACTAGTGGCGGAACGGGCGGCTGCGCGATTCAGGCGACGCAGTCGGCTCTTCACTAGCGCCCCAAGCACTTTCGGGCATCGAGCATCGATTTGGGCAGTTTGACCGAAGAGCAGCCGTCAAGCTGGCACAAGCTGGATTGCAATAAAATGTGCGCGCGAGCCTGGGAAATTGATGAAATGCCGCGGAACGAGGGAAACGAGAATAGGGAACAGGTTGTAGGTTAACGGTTGAGGGAGCACCCAGCAGCACGGAGCGCAGGTCACGGTCGCGGGTCTGCGGTCTTGCGGGAAAGGCGAGCAGCACGAACTCCACACATTGGGAAGCAGGTTCGCCCTTCCGGGTCAATTTGACGACCTGTTTCTCGTTGCGACATGCTTTTTAATTGCGAGGTTATCACGATAAGGCAGCGAGAAGACACTGATCGGCGCGCCAGTCCCTTGGAGGCGCAGCAGGCGGTGCGAAAGCCCTACCGGAAAACGGCGGTGCGGCACGAGCAGGTCTTTGAAACCAGGGCACTGAGCTGTGGCAAGGTGCAGAGCACGCAATCCGGGTGCCACTATAACGGAAGAACATCATGACCAAAGCGGTCACAGCTTGTAGCACAACCCGGGAAAGGCTGGGATGTGAGTTGGCGGCGGAGGTGCTTCGCTTCTCGGGGAGACTGCGCCTGCGGGTGACCGGAAGCAGTATGCTGCCTGCGGTGTGACCGGGGGACGTCCTTTGTGTGTGCAGGCGCAGTGCCACCCAGGCGCTTCCAGGCGATATCATATTGTTTGCCCGCCAAGGGCGCCTATTCGCCCACCGAGTGGTCGAGAGGACAATCCACCAGGGCGCCCCCTATTGGATCACCCGGGGGGATGGGCTCGACCATCACGATCCGCGGGTTTCCTCCCACGAGCTCCTGGGCCGCATTACTTCCATCCAACGCGGCCATCGCCGCATCGTCCCGCGTCTCACTTTCTGGGGGCGGATGGCTTCTTGGATTCTGTGCCGTTCAGAATTCTGCACCCGAGTGGTGATGCACTCACGCGCGCTGAAAGGGCGCATGGCGGGGGTTGGCGCGCATCAGGGGCGTTGACCGCGGCCATGCTTCGCGCCGGGTTTCGGGGCACATGGCGGCTTGCAGGCACTGTCAGAGGAGATCGCAGTCGCAACGAGTGCCCTGAGCAGGGGAGGTACTCGGACAACCGAGAGACGGCGCCTGGCGATGGCCGCCGCCATCACCCTCTTGGCGGGCGTAATGCTGTTTGCTTATGTCGACCCGGGCTGGGTCGCCAATCGGCTGGGATCGGTAGCCTACGTTAATAGTGCTTGGGCGGATTGGGCCGGCTTGCGTAAGAGCATGGCGCTCGATTCGCTCCGCATGTGGCGTGACCATCCCGTCCTGGGTGTTGGCTTGGGAGATTTTGAGACCGCTTACCCCCGCTATCAGAGCTTTCCCAGCGACTTGTGGGTCGATCACGCGCATAACGATTATGTGGAGGCCGTAGCTGAGACCGGGCTGGTCGGCGCGCTGCTCATTCTCTCAGCTCTGGGGCTTTTTCTTCGTCTGGCCTTTCGAGATTGGGGGCACCCCTTTCGATCTCGAGCTAGCTGGATTCGGTTGGGGGCCGCCATTGGATGCTGCGGCATGCTGGTGCACAGCTTGTGGGATTTCAACTTGCACATCCCCGCCAATGCGGCATGGTTTGCAGTGCTTGCAGGGATAGCGACGACAGAAAGGGGCGAGAAGTTAGAAGCCAGGAGTCAGGAGTGAAACCCTGGGCCTTTAGCGATCAGCAAGAACACCTCTATCTCGTAACTGGGGGCTGAGAGCTGATGGCTGATTGCTGACGGCTAGTACCTCCGTTACTTGACAGGCTGGCGAAAATGGGCTTGACTGGGTGTGTTTGTGCGGACTCGTGCCATCCATTGTAGGATGCCGGGAAATGCCCTCAGCGGCTCCCTTTAGGTTCTCATCGTGCCCCTGTGGGCGCCGTGCCGCATCGGTCTGGAGTGCCCGGGGTGAGCCCGTTACGATACGCAATTGAGGCGGTCGCAGGCCGTCGGCCGGGGCCACGGGATTCCTAACTATCCTGCTATAGGGGGGATCGCCCTTGCTCACTCCAATGAAGTGTGAGGAGTGTGACGGCGACTGTGGTTAGGTGAGCGGAGGCGGCGTAGCAAGGGCACATCACAGGCACAGCGGGTAGAATAGCTCGAGGCGTCCGCAACCCTAGAGGGGAGGAACGAACTATGCACCGTACTTTTTCCAAGTTAGCAATCCTCGGCGCGGCTTACGTCGGGATGGTCGGTCTCACTCTTGTGATTACCGGGCAACCCACCTCGAAGCTTAGTCGGCAACCTGCCTCGCAGCATCACGTCGGGATTGTGGACGATTGGAGCACCCACCACCTCGTTTTTTCGGACCCCGGCACCTACGAGCAGGTGGCGAAGGACCCCGCGGCGTACGCCAAGTGGCTTACGATCCGCTACGACGCGCGTTTCATCATGCAGCAGATGAAGCGGGAAGCTGCGATGAAGCAAGGGGGGACAATTGCCGTGAACGGTTTTCCCTCAGCGACCGGAGGCAGTGAAGATCTTGCAATCGGCTTACTCCGGCAGCTCCCCGTAGGACCGATCCATCTGCCTCTACCAGCGCCCAAGCCCATGCCCCCGAAGCCCACGACCCTGAAGCGGGACTGGAGCATGTACATGGGCAGCTCATCAGCAAAAGTAGGTGTTGGCCAGTTCCCGGCGAAGTTCTCTTTTAGCACCACGACCGCTAATTGCAACAGCGACGGTACGCCGGACTTCGTTGTCTATAACACCGGGGTTGCCGGCAGTAGGACCCAGGCGAGCATCGTCGCTTACAGCAATCTGTATTCCGGGTGCAGTGGCAACGTGCCCTCGGTCTATTGGGCTTACAACACTTCGGATACGATTCCGACCTCGGTCACGCTTTCCCTCGACGGTTCCCAGGTGGCCTTCGTGGACAGCACCGGCCATTTGTTCCTCCTAAAGTGGCATGCGAACACGACGGGGCGCACCGTCACTGGAAGCCTGAAGGCCAGCAGCCCCAACGTAACCATTACGTCAGGAACCTTCACCCTAGCGGACGTGGGGGCCCAGATCTCGGGAACAGGGATAACGGCTGGGGATACCATCGCCAGCGTACTGAGCGGCACCACGGCGAATCTGGCGACGGCCCCTACGGCCCACGCAAGCGAGACGCTCACCATCTATGCCGAGGGGCCTGCCACTCCCGGAGTTCCACCGGCCGTAGCTGCCAGCGCCTACCACGCTTGCACTGCACCCTGCATGACCAGCATTACTTTTGCTAACGGAGCCGCAGACCCATCGTCTGGTCCCTTTGTCGACTATACGGACGACGTACTGTACGTAGGCGACGCCACTGGCTACTTGCACAGGTTCAACCCCGTCTTCCTAGCCGCGACCCCTGCGGAGACCACGACGGGGGGCTGGCCCTATCACTTCACTGTGTGCGCCATGGGCAGCCCCGTCTATGACCCCGTAACTGGAAACGTCTTTGGTGACGCGTCCACCTCATGCGCAAGCTTTGGCGGCAGATACCATTGGGTCCCAGGGGGATCGGGGGGTGGCACTGTCACCTCCAGTGCTCAATCTACCAACACGACTGGCCCCGCCTGGGGCGAAGGTTCCGTCGTCGACCCCACTGCGGGGATGGTATATACATTTACGGGCGAAGACTTTGCTTCGAACGTGCCTGGCGTCTTTCAGTTTTCGACGACATTTGCTTCTGGTGCTACCGGCAATGAGGCGAAATTGGGCACTGGTAGTGCAACCGTGGCCTTGTATAGCGGAGCGTTCGACAACGCCTACATGACCAGCACCGCGGCCACTCCCACCGGGTACATGTGGGTCTGCGGCAACACCGGCGGAAATCCTGCCTTGTACCCAATACATTTTAATAACGGCACGATGAGCACGGGGGCGATCACCGCGGCGACTACGGTGAGCGCTACTGCCACAACATGCTCTCCGGTTAGCGAGTTTTATAACTCCTCCACCAGTAAGGACTATATCTTTGTTAGCCCTCAAACCGAGCCGGCTTCAGGCCAGGTGAGCGGTTGCAGCGCCAGTACCGGCTGCGTGATAAGTTATACGGTCAGCGGCACGACAGCCACTCTTAGCGGGGCGGGGCCATTTCCTGGTGGCGGCAGTGGAATGGTTGTCGATACCCAATCGAGCTCTCATACAGGCACGCTCCAGCTTTACTTTTCAAACCTTGGCACTACTATGTCTTGCGGAGGAAGCAGCGGCGGCGGCGGCGGAACAGGCACAGGCGGATGCGCCATACAAGCGTCACAACCGTCGCCCTAAGGTGCGCTCAACGGCGGCCGACAGGGCGCTATCAAGGTTGACGGTTGCTCCGGTAAAGATGATGAAATCGCGCTTATAATGAGCGAATCTGAAGGGATGGCAAGGACCGCATCTGAGCAGGCAAATGGGCTACCGCCTAGAGTGGAGGCGGGGCGTACCGCCAAGTAGCCCTGCCACAAGACGGTGGCACGCTACGCGCGGGTGTTCGAGACCAGCGCGCAAGCCTGGCAATTTGATAAAATGCTGCGCAATGAGGGAAACGAGAATAGGGAACGATTGTTGGAGGTTATCATCATGAGGCAGCGCGAAGACACCGATCAGCACACCGGCCCCCTGGAGGCGCAGCAGGCGGCGCGAAAGCCCTACCGGAAACCTGCGCTGCGGCACGAGCAGGTCTTTGAAACCAGGGCACTGACCTGTGGCAAGGTGCAGGCCACGCAAGCCGCGTGCCACTATGAACGTAAGGCATCATGAGCCAAGCGGTCACAGCATGCGGCAGCACAGCCCGCGAAACGCTGGGATGTGAGTTGGCGGCGGAGGTGCTCCGCTCCTGGGGGAGACTGCGCCTGCGAGCCACCGGCGCCAGCATGCTGCCCGCCGTCTGGCCGGGTGATGTCCTGTCCGTGCGCAGCCAAGGCGTCGTGGAAGCGCTTCCGGGTGACATCGTCTTGTTTGGGCGCGAGGGAAGGCTGGTGGCCCACCGCGTGGTGGAACGAATCCTCTGCCAGGACAAAATTCAATGGGTGACGCGCGGCGACAGCGTGGGCGGCAACGACGCTCCAGTTTCAAGCCACGAGTTGTTGGGCCGGGTTACTGCCATCGAGCGCGGCTCTCGCCGCATCATCCCGCGTCTGACTTTCTGGGGGCGGATGGCTTCCTGGATCCTGCGCCGCTCAGAATTCTGCACCAGGATACTGCTGCACTTCAGCCGAATTTTTGCTGCGACTTTTCACCACAGAGGCACAGAGAAAAAGAGACTAGAAATAAGAAACTAGAAAACGACACCCTTGTTTCGAAGTTTTGCTTTCTGTTCTGAGTGTCTCTGTGCCTCCGTGGTGAAAAGGGCTCTGCAAGGGCGTGCGCCTCGATTGCAGTTACAGGCTGGACCTGGTTGTGGAGGGCCGGGTGATCGTAGAAGTAAAAACCGTGGAGCGCCTTCTACCCATCCACGAAGCGCAGCTCCTTACTTATCTCCGGCTCGCACAAATCCACACTGGGTTACTCCTCAATTTCAACGTTCCGGCATTGCGCCAGGGGATTAAACGCATGGTACTCTAGGCACATGTGCAAGGGCGTTTTCACCACAGAGACACAGAGGCACCGAGAAGAAAAAACCATAGGAAGACAAGGCTATCAGTTTCTGGTTTCTGATTTCTAGTTTCTGCTTTCTCTGTGCCTCTGTGGTGAAGGTAATGGTGAAAATAGTGGTGAAGGGTTTTGCGCAATGGGCGAACTAGTCAGCACGGGCCGTGAAGTCGCTATCGAGATCGGTGCGATGCCGATTCTGGTCCGCACCGATAGCCCCGAGTTTGCGCGTCTGCTCGAGGACCGCTACGGCGGCTTCGTGACCGCGGCGCCTCTGCGTCCTGTCTTTGAGCTGGAAATCGAGCTGGCCCCGCCGGGCATCATCAACCCGGACGAAGAGGTGCGGGTGCGGCTGGAGTCGGGGCGTTGGGTGATGGAGCGTGGGGACTTCCACGCGGAGTGGGACCCCGAACGCCGCCAGGGTTGGGTGCGCCAGACCGCCAACCCTTACGCCATCGACGCTGTCTTGCGCATCCTGCACTCGCTCATCCTGGCCCGCGAGGGCGGATTCTTGCTCCACGCCGCCAGCGCCGTTCGAAACGGTCGTGCCTTCTTGTTCTCCGGAGTCTCGGGAGCCGGGAAGACTACAATCTCGCGCCTGGCGCCGTCCGATGTGGTGTTGCTCACGGATGAAATCTCCTACGTGCGAGAAGGCAGGATTCAGGATTCAGGAGTCAGGAGTCAGGAATCAGAAGTCAGAAGTCAGAAGTCAGAAGTCGGGAGCGAGAACGAATACTCGTGTGGCGGCCTTGCGGAAAGTCAGGACCTTTCCGTCCCGCTGGGCGGGACGGCAGAGCGGCTCGCGGCGCCTGACACCTCTTCCCTGGCACCTGACACCTGGCACCTGGCACCTGCCTTTGAGGCCTTCGGTACGCCGTTCGCGGGCGAGTTGGCGCGGGTGGGCGAAAACATGCGCGCGCCCCTGGCCGCGCTTTACCTCCTTGCCCAAGGCCCGGAAAACCGGGTCGAGCCCGTGGGCGATGCCGAAGCCGCGCGAGGGTTGCTTCGCAACATCCTCTTCTTCGCCCGGGACGAGGAACTGGTACGGATGATTTTCCAGACCGTTTGCGATTTTGTGAGGCGCGTTCCGGTCCGCCGGCTGGTGTTCACTCCGGATGTGCGCGTATGGGAGTTGATCCAATGAGCTCACTTTACATCGCCCACAGCAAAGAGATCGCGGCGCGCGTGCTGGAGGGCGAAATGATGATCATGTCCGCCCGCGATCCCACCCTTTTCAGCCTGAACGAGTTGGGCACGATTATCTGGCAGGCGGCGGACGGCGCAACCCCGCTCCAGGAAATCGTGGAGCGCAAAATTTGCCCCGAATTTGACGTTGAGCCTGAGGAAGCCTTGAAGGATGCCGAGAGCTTCGTGAGGGAGCTGGCCAGCCACGGGATTCTGGTGGTTTCCGATCAACCGATCGGGGCGGGGGAGTAGGCAGTGGGCAGTCGGCGGGGCGTAGAACAGAAGCAGCATAGAACAGAAGGCAGATGGAAACTCAATTAGGGCGTCCTTGCCGTGTTCTGCTTTCTGCCTTCTGCCTACTGCCTACTGGTCTCACCGGGAGTCCAAGTGAGCGATTTAATGCAGGAAATGGGCCGCCGCGCTCTTGAATTGGGCGTGCCCCTGAGCGTGCAATTGGACGTCACGTACCGCTGCAACGAGCGCTGCGTGCACTGCTACTTGGACCACGACGATCACGGCGAGATGACCACCGCCGAGATTCGCGACCTGCTCGAGCAGTTGGCCGAGGCCGGCGTTTTCTTCCTCTGCTTCAGCGGCGGCGAAGTCCTGATGCGCATGGACTTCTTCCCCATCCTCGAGTACGCCCGCTCCCTCTTGTTCGACGTAAAGATCAAGACGAACGCCTTCATGATCCGTGAGAAAGAGGCGGACCGCATGCGCGAGCTGGGTGTGCGGACGGTCCAGGTGAGCATCTACTCCCACCAGCCGGAAGTGCACGACGCCATCACCAAGCTGCCCGGCTCGCTGAAGCGGTCACTGGCCGGGATCCGTTTGCTCCGTGAGCGCGGGATGAAGACGGTCATCGCCAACGTGCTCATGCGCTCGAACCTGAGCGACTACGCTGGCGTCAAGGCGCTGGCTCAGGAACTGGGGGCCGAGTACACCATTGACCCCACCATCACGCCCAAGATGGACGGGGACCGCTCCATCCTGCCGCTGGGAATCGGCGGCGACGACTTGCGGCAGGTCTTTCGCAATGGCGACTTGGTGGGCAACGTGGAGGAGTTCTGCGCGCCTCCCCCGGCTGTGGATGACGATGTGCTCGACGGACTCCCGTGCAGCGCCGGCCATACGGCGTGCTACATTTCTCCCTACGGTGACGTCTATCCGTGCGTGCAGTTTCCGCTGCCTACCGGCAACGTGCGAAAGCAGAAGTTTCTGGAGATCTGGCGGCACTCGCCGCAAATGAACGAGGTGCGCTCCATCCACGCCCGTGACCTGCCCGTCTGCTCCACCTGCACGCACCCGGGTTCCTGCACGCGCTGTCCCGGCCTGGCCTACATGGAAGGCAACATGCGCGGCCCATCCTCACAGGACTGCGAGAAATCCTTCGCCCGGACCGGAATTCTTTCCGCCAACATGATCCTCAAGAATGCTTCGCGCGCCAAGCCCACCCTGGTGCAGATCGCCGGCGTGCGGCAACCACAGGCCTCTCCCCTCGGCCGGATCATCGATCCGGTCCCCTCTGCACAGCCTTCCGAGGAATCGTTCACCCGCCTTTAGCCCTGCGCTTGGCGCCCAGCGCCACTCGCTGGGTGCGACCCTTTCAGGGTCGATGTCAACTTCTCACCACAGAGACACAGAGAACTGAAAAGAAAGGGGCTTTTCTCTGTGCCTCTGTGGTTAATGCAATCGAAATGAAAACTGGGCTGGAGGATTGTAGGCGGGGGGGGGGCAAGAGTATATTAGCGGTCAGACGGGAATTGAAATGGAAATCCAGCACTACATGCGCCTGGACACAAGCGCTCGGGTGCAAGAGTCACTCGGTGCGGAGAGCTTGGGAGAGATGATCGAGAGGATTTTGATGAAGACGGCCTCCCGGCGCAAAACTCGGTCGAGGATATTCGGTTTGGCGCGCGGGGTGGGGTCTCGGTCCCTCCCGGCGACTCGCCGACCGGTTGCGACGTCGGCGGCCAAGGTCAGGAAAACTCCCCAGGCGCCACCGCCCGTGCCCGAGCGGGCCGCGTTCTGGCCGGAGCGCGCCCGCACACTCCTCATTGCGGCCCTCGTGGCCTGCGCCACCCTGCCTTATCTCAACATTCTGGTTAACGGTTTTGTCTATGACGACGGCAACCAAGTGTTGAAGAATCCGTACGTCCGGAGCTTCCGGCACCTGAAGGAGATCTTTACCACTAACGTTTGGTCTTTCACGGGCGTGGTTGCCTCCAATTACTATCGGCCGATGATGACGCTGGGATACCTTGTCTGCTATCGGCTCTTCGGTATGCGGGCTTACGGCTTCCATCTGGTCAGCCTTTTGCTCCACGTGCTCATCGTCTGCCTCGTCTTTGTACTCACCGAGCGTCTGACCGGGGACCGTGTGTGGGCCTTCGTCGCCGGCGCTCTGTTCGCCCTGCACCCGATTCACACTGAATCGGTGGCCTGGATTGCTGCGGTTACGGACCTCGAGCTCACTTTTTTTTATCTCCTCACCTTTGGTTTCTTTCTCGCTGTGGCGAGGCCGGGAGGCCGGCCTTCGAAGGCCCTGCTGGCCGCGATGGGGGTTGCTTTTGTTCTCGCCCTGCTTTCCAAGGAGCAGGCGATGACTCTGCCAGCCCTCGGCACTGTCTACGAGCACTTCTACAGGGAGGACCGCTCCGAAACATCCGCCTCTCAGAAGCTGGCCCGCTACGGTCTGCTGTGGCTCGTCGGCGTGGCCTACGTGCTCTTGCGCGTTCACTTTCTGGGAGCGCTGGCGCCGGAAGAGAAGTTTCGCCAGGTCACCTCGCAGCAAATAGTGCTCTCCGCCATCGCGCTGGTCGGCCAGTACGTTGGCAAGCTCCTCTGGCCCGTGCGGCTTTGCGCCTTTTACGTCTTCCACCCAAGCACCAGTCTGTTCGATCTTCGCGTTCTCGCCGGCCTGCTGGTCCTCCTCGCGCTGGCTGCTCTGTTCTTTGCCTGCTGGCGCAGCCGCGAACGAAACGTACGCTTCGCTTCCTTCGGGATCGTGTGGTTCTTTGCCACGCTGGCGCCGGTCCTCAACGCCCACTGGGTGGGCCTCAACGTTTTCACCGAACGCTACCTCTATCTGCCTTCTGTGGGCGTGGCGTGGTTCGTCGGTTTGGGCGCGTCGAAGTTGTGGTCTCGCACGGCGCCGCGTCCGGCGCAACGGCGTGCCCTTGTGCTCGCCGGCGTTGCGCTGGGCGGGCTTTGCGCCGCCCGCATCGTGATCCGCAACCGCGACTGGAACAATGACATCGTGCTATACACCCGCACTCTGGAACTCTCGCCAGACATCGACAACATGCTAAACGACCTCGGTTATGCTTACTGGTTCGGGGGCGCGGGGGACAAGGCTGAGAGCGTGTGGAAACGCGCCCTCGCCGTGAATCCTAACAACGGCGACGTGCTCAGCAATCTGGGCGCGCTGGCGAGCCTCAGGCGCCAGTATGCGGAAGCACTCGGATTCTATCAGCGTGCGATCGAGGCCAAGCCAAGCTTGCCGAACCCACATCTCAACTTGGGTGAGACGTACTGGAAGATGGGGCTGAGGGACCAAGCCGAACCCCAATTTCGAGCCGCAGTCACGCTCGCACCCCTCGACACCCACCCTCGCAATAGGCTCGGCCAGCTTCTTCTTGAGGAAGGGCGCGAGGACGAGGCCGAAGAACAGTTTCGCGCCTCCGTCCGTGTGGAGCCAAACGCGTTTGCTTATGACAATCTCGGCAAGATTAATGCTCGGCGGGGCGCCCTGGAGGAGGCGGAGCGCGACTTTCGGGCCGCCCTCAGCTTGGAGGAGTTTGACAGCAACGCTCACTTCGGACTTGGCGATATTTGCAGGCTTGCAGGCCGCAAGGCCGAGGCTTTGAGCCAGTACCAAGCCGGCTTGGTGAAGGATCCCACCAACCCCCGGGCGCTGGCGGCTATCCAGAAGCTGCGGCAACAGATCGCCGGCGCCGCACCGTAACCCCTGCCACAAGCAGCAGCGCTGGCGGGCAAAACAAATCCGCAGATTGCGCAGATGAGGCAGATGAGTGAAGAAAGACGCGACGAGAGAACCTACGCCATCATGGGGGCGGCGATGGAGGTGCATCGCGAGCTGGGGACGGGGTTTCTGGAGGCGGTTACCCAGCGCGTCGGGCGAGTTGGCGAAGCATCCCCCAGAGTATTTTCATACCGGCTTGAACGAACCACTTTGCGGTGTTGCACGCGACGCGCAAAGGCCGCAAGGCGTAATAAAGAAAAAACAGTGAGGCGGGAACAGGAAGAAGTTTGCACTCGGCCGGCGTCGGCACCAGGAGGCGAATGGCGAGATAGCGGAGCTTTCGGGCTGGTGTTTTAAGCAACCGAAGCAAGAAAAGGTTTTCCGAGGGCACCTGGAGATCGGAAGGACGCGGAACACGAGACCGGCGCGGGGGCGGTGTCGAGCCAAAGGCGGGGCCGAGGGGTGTCTCGAAAAGGGACCCACAAGCCGCGAGGCTGGATCGAACTGCCTCCTCCCAGCCCAGCCACTTCGCTTTTTCGTTCACCATTTTCCAGTCGATCATCCCACGGCAACATAACCGGTCAAGGTCCACATACCACCTGAGAGAAAGCCAGCCGTGCTGGGCGGCGTGCACCGCGAGGTATAGAAACTCCCACTCCGCGCTTAAGGCGAACGCGGGGACTCCGTAGAAACTTTTGCGACCTGCATCTGACCAGATTTCCTCGAGCAACTCCCGCTCCAGTTGCCCTCCCCACAGGAGACCGGAATGAAGTTCAAGCTGGTAGGCGCGCATGCAGTCCTGTCGCGTCAGGATGCAATGTTTACCGTAGCGCACCACAAGATCCAGGAGACGCGGCTGGGTGAACTCGCCTTCGTACCCTGAGGACAGAAGGAGGTGGAAAGCCTCGGCCACGTTCTTCGTGGGAACGAGGACGTCGGTGTCGGAACAAACGCGGAGAGCGGGGTCGCCGTAGAGTGACTCTCCCAGGGCGATGCCTTTCAGCGGCATGACAGGTATTCCAGCGTCACCGAGCAGCCGGAGGATCCGGGCCAACTCCCTGGCGAGAAGCTCGTTCCGAATCGCGTTGAAGCGGAAAATTGTCGTCCATTCCGAGCGGACGGGGTCGGGGACGCTGGGAAAGCCAAGCGTGCGGAGACCCACATAGAGCAGGGGAAAGATCTCGTATCTCCTGGCGCGTTCGAAAACCCGAGGCCACTGCAACGGGCCCGCCAGCAACCTCAGCGCCCGCTCCCGCACTTCGGGTGAAAGCTGGGCGCGAGCCAGCAACCAACACAGTTCATCTTCGGGAGACATCATGATTCCTCAGAAGTGGCTGAGCGTGCCGGTGATCCTCGCCCAGCGGCCGCCCTAGTGAAAGGCCAGCAGGCTTAGTGGCAAACCGACCATAGCGAAGACCCCCAACACTCCGATCTGCGGAAGCAGTTCGAGGATGGAGGCGTTGCGCAGGAGCGCCGCCCGCATCCCCACCAGGGCGTGGGTGATGGGCAGGAGTTGACCCGCGTGCTGAAGAAAACGTGGCAGCACCTCGAGCGGGTAGAACACGCCTCCCAAAAGCCATAAGAAGGGGTCGCCCCGCTTAAAGACCAGGGTGAAGCTCGCGGAAAGGATTCCGATGCTGCTGAAGGCAGCGACCGATAAGAGGAAAAGCAGCAGCACGGCCAGAAGGTTCACCCGGCCCAGCGACAGCCCAAACATCGTCCCGGCGAGCAGGTAGAGCAAGGCATCGAGGGCGGCGCGCACGAACGGGTAGAGCGAAGAAAATAGCACAAACGCCACCGGGGAGGTAGGCGTGACCAGGACCATCTTCAGCCTGTGGCCTCTCCGCCGGTAGGAATCAAAAGGGTGGAGAGAATTCCCAGCAACGTAGTCTTCCCCGCCCCGTTCGGCCCCAGCAGTCCCAGGACTTCACCTTGATGGACTTCTAGGCTGATCCCCTTTAGCACCTCCGTTCCCCCACCTTGGGGGGAGCCTTTAGAAGTACCCGGAGGACCTTCCCAACCGAGAAGGTCTTGGTGAGCTCTTGGATCGCGATGGCCACCTTGCTCATAGACTGTTGGAATTTCCTCCTCTTACCGGCATGCGAGCCGGGTCGCCTTGAACCCGGATTCCGAAATCAAGGAGCACTGTCGCGCCCCAATCCGTTAGATTAATGGTGGTTACACACTAACGGAGGAGGAACAGAACAGTGCAAAGAGAAATTACCCCGCTTTGGGGAGAAAAGAAAGTACTTTTGCGCCAGACGCTCAGGGCGGTGTCCCGCCTTGCGGGATCGGGGGTCTGAGCGTGTTTATCGACTTTCTGCGGAAGATCGGCTATCGGAAGCAGGTGAGCGAGCACCTGATCTGAGTGTGCGTTGTCGGCCCGAGCGCCCTGCCCCGCTCGAAGCTCTTCAGGTAATCATCGAGCAATGGGGGTCGACTATTTGAAGCGGGGTGGGGCGTGTTCTTCATCTTTCCTCTCACCTCTGGGTTGGCCGTCCTCCAGCGAGGAGTGACCTCGGCGACGAAAGATTTCGCTTTGGGCTGACGAGCCGACTGCATAATCCATGCATGATGGCCGATAATCGGGATGCCGCCAGGCCTTTTTACCTCGGATGGGCGCCTGCCCTCGCCCCGGCTTCCGCAGAGCGCGACACCACGTGGGGGCCCTGATAGAGCGCGCGCAGGGCGTCAGACTGATCGGGCGACTCCGTGACGTCCGGTGAGACGAGGAACCATGCCCAGCGGGGTTGTTGTGTGAAGACTTCGGCGGGCGGGAGCTTGCCGCTCAACCCAAGGCCAATCACCTTGCCCGCGCCCTCCAGGGACAGCCCGACATCAAGGGGAAAGCGGAAACTTCCGCCTGCGACGTCGACCGAGAGCGCGTCAACGTAAGTCAGCCCCGGGAAGAAGTCACTATAGCGGCCTGGCGTATCAGGCCCGAATCCCGGGGCGGCGGCTACCCACACCCAGATTAGATTTCGCAGGCCATGAGTATTGACCAGGCGGTCATACAACTGGCGATAGAGCACTGCCGAGCCTCGGACACCCTTCCGGCCCGCCCACCAGAAATGCGAGCCGTTGCTCTCCGGATACGGCCGCCACAGGACAGGAACCCCGGCATCCTGCAACTGCTTCAAGGTGGCTGCGACCTGATCCACCTGATCGCGCCAGCGCTTGTTGAGATCGGTGCCGGGTGTGAGCAGCTCACTCCATTCAAAATCCGTCAACTGTCCGTGGGCACTGTCACTGGTGGGTGGGTCGTCGGTGGGGCGCGGCGCATGCCAAGTCAAACTCACGATGGCGCTGTTCTGGTACTGGCGCTTGGCCTCGTCGACGATGGCCTGCCAAGCAAGATCAAGCCCGCTCCCGGGCTTGTTGGGGATGGCCAAATCCTGCCCGTATATCACCGGATACTTGCCGGCGACTGCAAAGACCCGGTCGGTCAGTTCCGCGGCTGAGGACGGACTGTTCTCCTGGCCACTGAGCGTGGTTTTTCCCGAAGCGCTGTATAAGCGCGCCAGCAAAGACTTGGCTTCCGGTGTAGGTCCGGGCGTGACCGGCTGGGGATTCGGCAGCGCGGAGGCATTGCGAATTGCCGCCATCGGTTCGGCCACCTGTGGATCGTTACGAGTGAGAACGTTCGGGCTATCGAAAATCGCGCGTAGGGCCTCGAGGGCGTTGAAATCAACGATGTCGGCCCAAATCATGAACCACGTCCACCCGGGCTGCGCCTTCAGAACATCCGGACTGGGGGCCATTCCAACTTCACCCAATGCTATCGGCTTGCCTGCGGCCAGGGTCAGCAGGTCGTCGTAATAGCTCTGTTTGAACTGGCCATACACCTCAACCGACAGGACGTCCACGTACTTCTTGCCGGGGAAGTAGTCGGCGTAGGGTCCCGGTCCCGTAGAGTCTTGCCCCGGAGAGTTGACGTTCCACACCCAGAGGAGATTGTCGAGGTGGTGATAATTCACAAAGCGGTCGAACATTTGACGGTAGAGGGCGGCAGACCCCTCTTCTCCCTTTCGCCCACCCCACCAGAACCAGTTGCCGTTCATTTCGTGATAGGGACGCCAGAGGACGGGGATGCGCGCATCGCGCAATTGCTCAAGATAGCCCGCCACCACATCCACTTGCGCGCACCATCGCGTGTTCAGATCGGTCCCCGGCGTGAGCAACTCCCTCCACTCGAAATCGGAGAGGTGGCTAAGCACGTTTTCGCGAAACAAAACCGGTTCGTCGTAGGTCGGTCTGACTTCATGCCAGGTCAGCGTAATAAGGGCGCCGTTCTGGTATTGCCGTTTGATCTCTTGGATCATTGCCGGACGGGCCTCGATGGAGTCTTTATCGTCGCCGCCCGCGAAACCGAAATCCTGCCCGAACAGCGCCGGGTACTTGCCGGTCAGATCGTAGGTGCGGTCCGTCCAGCGGGAAATGCTGTTGGGAAAGTTGTGCTGACCAGCCAGAGTATGATGACCCGAGATGGAATATAGATAATGCAGCAGGGCGCGTGCTTCGGGTGAAGCGTGCGGGTCGGCGGGCTCGTGCTGCGTCGCGCTCGTCGCCGTCTGAGCTGCCTTGGGAATTGCGCACGGAAGCACAAGAATAAATGTAACTGATATAATGATTCGCCATTTCATTTTGATCCCCTCCCGTAGGACGACAAGAAAATTCAAATGCTTGAATGTCTCCCCGGATTACTGGTCCAGTTGAGACCCGACTCCCGTCCGTGCAAAGGTTATATCAGGGCCGTCCTCGCCGCAACCACCTAAAGCAGCCGAGAAGGCATCGTTGAAAAGAGATTGCACATACCTTCGTTGCGGTGTGGGCGAAGTAGCGGTCTTCATCGAGATGAAAATCACCGGCGTGACCGAATCGTAAGGGCATGCGTGGCCTCCCTTCATGTCAAAACATCAATGCACCCTTCTGTTAATGGGGAACGGTAAGGCGAAAGAGTATCGTCAGCTTAACGGATATGAAGAACGGGCGAGTGCTGTCATGTACCCGCCCTACGCTGAGGACTAGGCACCCGAGGGAGGAATAATGGAGAATTGAAGGCCAGGGGATCAAGAGAAGACAACCGGTGGTAGAATGGCTGGAAACCGGGAGATCAAAATGGGTCAGGGATCATTCGCGCTGCGGCGTATGAAGCTCATCTGATGCGGAGGAGAATTGCATGAACCGTCTGTGGACTTTGTTATGCTTGTTGGCATTCATGGCGCTACCGGCGTCCGCGCAGTACGACACTTACGGCGGCTGGACCAAGATCAAAGGACGGAAAACCGGCTTCTTTCACGCGGAACGCATCGGGGGGCGGTGGTGGCTGGTGACACCCGAAGGGAACGTGTTTTTCTCCAAGGGTGTTTGCAACATCAACGCCAATCCGGAGAGCAAGTCTTCGCCTCCGCCTCCGGCGGACGCGAGCAAGTGGGCCGCCGAGACGGCGCGGCTGCTCAAGGGCTGGAACTTCAACACGGCCGGAGCCTGGTCCGTGGAGCTGATGTTTTCCCAAGGGCTGGTCTATACACCCGTATTGGATATTGCAGCCGGAGAAACAGATGAGCTCTGGCTCAAGGGTGGCATCCCGGACTATTTCAGCCCTGAATTCCGCCAAGCTGCGGATCGCGCCGCCACCCGGGGGTGCCAACCGCGGGCCAACGACCAGTGGCTGCTGGGCTACTTCACCGATAACGAGTTGCGGTGGGGAGCGGACTGGCGCTCCAAGGAAAGTCTGCTCCAAACCTACCTGAAAATGCCGCCCACCGCGCCCGGATATCAGAAGGCGATCGAGTTCTTGAAGGCGCGGGGCCACACTCCTCAGAACCCGGAGGAGGACGATCAGTCCAGCTTCCTTGAGATCACCGCCGGGGAGTACGCGCGCATTGCCCGGGAGGCCATCCGCCGCTACGACCCGAATCACCTCATCCTTGGCTGTCGCTTTGCCGGATACGCCCCCGAGGCCGTGCTGCGCGGCATGGGACCGTATTTCGACGTCATCTCCTACAACAACTATTCGCCCGATGCGCCCGTAGAGAAGCTGCGGCAGATCTTCGATCTGACCGGCAAGCCGGCGATGATCACCGAATTCAGCTTCAAGGCCATGGACAGCGGGCTTCCTAACACCAAGGGCGCGGCCAAACCGGTGGCCACGCAAAAGGAGCGGGCCGAGGGGTTCACCCGGTATGTCGAAGCCTTGGCGGCGCTTCCCTCCTGCGTGGGCTTCCACTGGTTCGAATATCGCGACGAGCCGGCAGAGGGGCGGTTCGACGGCGAAAACAGCAATTACGGCCTGGTGAAAATCGACCTGACCCCGTGGACTGTGCTGACCGACCGCATGAAGGAGGTCAACAGCCGGATCGAAACCCTGGCCGCGAAGAGCGCAGAACGAGGCCGCTGAGCAGCCGTGGAGCGCTGGGACAAGGCAGAGGTGGTTTTGATCAGCCACCACTATTTTGATGATCTCAGCTAATATGCGACGTAGGGCCGCCCCGCCATGGCGGAGGGATGGCCGTACATTCAAAAGGACAGCCTCTTCGCGCCCTGAAGGCTGCGGGAGCTCGGTCTAATCGCCTGGAAAATGAGACCGCCAGCCAAGGCTCGCCTCACCCTTAGCTCTGGAACAATCCCAGCTGATCTGAGGTCGTGGCGGCACTCGATGGCCTGCGCGAGGCTTTACGCCTGGGTACACTTTCAAGTGAAATACCGAACATGAGGGCTTGTGTCACCACTGCCGGGATCGGCGCTGGCGGTGGAATGATGATTTCTGGTACATCCCTCTCTGGAGGTTCTGTCTCCATTTCCGATGGGGATGTCTCCACGGGCCGAACTCCGAATACTTCCGCCTGCTTCTCCACGAGCCGCTTCCACTATTCCGGGCCGAAGACTATGCCGAGCGAGGAGCCAACCCTCTATCCCATCCCCAGGGTCGAACCAATTCGCTCTGCCTTCCAGTTGGGGCTTTTTGAGTGATCACCCTCGTCTGTCGGAGAGGACTCGGCATAGTCTTCCAGGTCGGACCAGCGGCCAACCTTGTGGAATCCCTGCTTCCCACCTGCCCATTTCCTGTTATAGCGCCTTGAGGAAGGCCAAGAGTCGGTCATCAGGCCGATAACGGCCAGGCTTTCCATTGGGCGGAATGGTTTTCGCCAAGGCTTCCTCCTTCAGCGCCAAGTTGGCATCGAGATAAATCTGCGTTGTCTCGACCGACTCATGCCCCAACCAAAGGGCGATAAGCGCTCGATCCACACCGGCTTGCAACAACTCCATGGCCATTGTGTGGCGCCTATGTCTTGAGAGACATATCGCCATTGTTTTGCCACGCATCTGCTGGAAGCGGGTGCGGACCTACGCACCATCCAGGTGCTGCTCGGTCACCGCGATTTGGAAGAGACCACGATTTACCTCCACCTTTCCAACCGCCATCTTAGCGCCACCACTAGTCCGCTGGACGCGTTGGCGCTGGCGTCCACGGTGAAGAAAGATGAGCCGCCCGGAGACCCATAAATGAGTCGGCCGCCGCTGGAGGTGGCCGATCTCATCCGGGTGGCGGGACAGCAATTCATTGAAGCGAGTCGTCGGTGGATCACCCGCCAACATCTCAAAGTGTTGGCGGCCATCGAGCGCTGCCGGACTGCCACCTTGGGTGGACATCGGGATCAGTGTTCCCGCTGCGGGTATCGCGCCATCTCGTACAATTCCTGCCTTATGGGAAGTTTTTTCTAATGGGGAGTCCAGTTTCGGAAAGGACGCGCAGCCTTCGCCCCACGCCCTTCCGACTCTCCATTATGATTTGGCCTTCAGCAAGGCGATCAGTCTGTCCGGAGGTTTAAACGATCCCTTGCGCAAATGAGGCGGCAAGATCGCCTCAATGGCCTCGAGTTTTTCCGTAGGATCGGCGCGGGTATACACTTCCGTAGTAGCCAGATTACTGTGTCCCAGCCAGAGCGAGACCTTGCGAATATCATGGGTGGCCTGAAGCACGACCATTGCACAGGTGTGCCTCCTATGTCGCTGGAGACATGGTCGTCACACCTCGGCGATGGCCTTGCTCCAGGGTGGAGTTGATACCTCGTTTATCGCTCTGTGGCTCGGACACGAATCGCCCGCCACCACCCAAATCTATTTGGACGCGAACTTGGCGCTGAAAGAGCAGATCCTGGGCAAGATGGAGTCTTGGAACGGAACGAAGACGGACCGTTACCGTCCTCAGGACTCCATCTTGAAGTTTTTGAAAGAGCTGTAAACCGACCCGAAACTATGCCGAGTCGTCGCAGAGGAAGTCGGCAAACCAGAGGGCGTAAACCGGACGGCTCGGCATATTTTTCTACGCGGCATAGCGGCGACTATGCCGAGATCGGCATAGTCGCCGCACGTGTGTCCGGCTCTGTCACGTCGCGGGCGGGGAGCTTGAACAGATCCAGTTTTTGCTCGGCCATGTGAGCGTACAGACGACGGAACAGTACCTTGGGTGCAGACAGAGGTTGAAGAACGCAGTGAACGACTGCATCGGAATTGAACCCGAGGAAGATCGCCTTGGCGGGTGAGCATTGAGTCCTAACGACAGTGGCGAAGAGCCGACTTCACAGGCCGAATCCTGAACTGGGATCGCAACTCTGAAGCCAGCAGCAAATTACAGCGAATCGAGGCCGGCGAACAGGTTTCGCCGTGATTTGGATTGCGCCACAGCGAATGTTGGCTGACCCACCGAGGGCAATAAGACAACCACCAACATTACTGACACCTGCCATCATCGTCGGACCGGTCCTCGGCGGTCGCCAAGAAATGACTCACGACATCCGCAGCGCTCCTCATAGTGAACGCGACATTCCGAGGTCGAACTGCACGCCCCTCGCGGTTCTTGGGTGGGGTCCGCCACCGGCTGCACCGCCCGGGCAGCGTCACCAGATGAAGGGGACGAGCCGAAAGGGGGTACGGAGGCAGTATTCGGAATAGCCGGGCAATTCCTGGCAGAGAGTCTTCTCCTCGTTGAGGATACGGAAGACCATGATCGGAATGAGCAGGGTAAAGGCAGGCAAGGCAATACACGAGCCCAGCGCCAAAGGAGTGGCGAGGAACAACACGACCAAGCCAGAATACATGGGGTGGCGAACGATGCGGTAGGGTCCGTTGGAAATTACTGGCTGGCCGACCTCGACTTGGATTGTGCGTGCGGCGAAGCTATTGACTCTCAAGACCCAAAACACCAGCAGGAAACCGCTCAGAACCAGGGCGAGAGAAAGCAGCGTGAGCCACAGCGGCACCGGCCTCAGGAATTTGCGTGACCAGCCAAAGCGGTAATCTAAACCGGGAAGCAAGAGCGAGGAAAAGAAAATCAGTCCCCCGACAGCTTTGATGAGGTTCTGCGCGCCGACTTTCTCTTTGACCTGCATTCGGCGTTCGAGCAACTGGGGATCGTGTCGAGACAGGTAGAAGACAAAGAAGAGGTTAGGGATGAAAAACACGGCCAGCCATGCCCATCCTCGCCAAAACCTCCACGAGCCCGCGGGAATGAGCAACATCGCAGCGGCGAAGATCAGGACAAGAGAAAAGCGAAGCAAAAATTTTGATTGGAGATTCATTCGACCAGGATTTCCATATTGGCGTTCTCTAAGCTGCATAAGGCTGGTCGCGCAACCTGTCTCTGCTGACACCGTTCCTGGCCGCCTCTTGCTCAAATCCCTTGCCCCCAAACCGAATATAAATCCAGCGCCAGAGAGCAAAGGGCATAAAGGGGACAGGATTCTTCGCCATCAACCTTACCGCCTGGGCTGGCACCGGGTGCCCCTCGGACAGAGCCGCGGCTGTCAAATCCAGGGCTCGGATCACGTGCTTGACAGGTAGCCCCGAGCGCTTCGTCACGGTGAGAGGCTGCCCGCCGATCACCCCTCCTCCCCCCAGGGCAAGGCCGCCGCCCCACGCGATGCCGCTCTGGGCCGCGAACTCTTGGCATATCGCCAGTGCCACCGAGTTCTGGTGGGTTTCGGGAAAGCCGCTGTTCACAATTGCCACCAGCCGCTGCGGGGGCGGGTCGGCGGCTGCTCGTCGATGAGCTGCAATCACGGCGAGGGCCTTGGTCGCCAGACAGGGTAGGGCATCGGCATAAAGTGGAAAGACCAAAAGGATCAGTCCGGCGCGATCGATTGACGCAAGCAGCGCGGCCTCACCCTCTTCACGGCTCAGGCTGGCTCGGAGTGTCAGCGATTCGGTTTCCCAGCCGCGGTCGCCAAGGCGCTCCAAAAGGTAGCTTCCCAGGACGCTTGAGGTGCTGGGCGAATTGGTCTTGGGACTACCGACAATGAGTAAAGCCCGTCTTGGGCTGTTCGGGTCGGCGGCCACGCCGGAGACCACTGGCGGCGGCATCAGCGAAGCGGCGGACTCGCGCCGAAGGGCAGAGCATCCGACCTGGCCAGCAACGCTTCGAAGCGCCGGCGGAGCGTGTCGGCAGGATCCGTAGCAACAACAACCTCCGTTGCATACGTGGGGGGATGGAAATTGATGGCATTGCGCCCGGCGAGGGTCTTGAAGATATGAGCCTCATGGGAGTTGGGATGCCTCTGTACACCGACCATCATGAGCCGGGGCTGGTGTGCGTAGCGCGGTGGGTGGTGAACTTCACCGTGATCCATCTGGAAATAAGGAGATATGAGCTGAATGAACCGATCCATCATCTTCTTCAGATCCGGCGAGTATCCCCCGAAGGTTACAGGCGTGTAGAACACCGTGGTATCACTCTGAATGACCGCTTTGGCGATTTGTCGACCGGCGTCATCCTCAACGCACATGCCCGGCGTCTTCAGCCAGCAGCCAAAGCAACCGAGGCAGTGGGCCAATTTCATTTCGTGCAACGGGAAGGTCTCTATTTGAGAGCCGTCCCGTCTGAGCACGTCCGACAGCCCGCCAAGAACAGGGGCCAAGTCTTGGTCAAGAAGCCCACAGCCATCGAGGATTACGACTTTTTTGCCGGACATGCGGTATCCCCCTCGCGCAAATGTTACCACATGGAAATTCTCTTGTCTGGGTACCGAACGCAGCCGGAGGCGAGATCAACTGCGAGGCGGATTGGGAAACGCCCTTCCACGCCGGAATCCAGCCGGCCGCAATGCACTGTGCCAGTTGACGGCTAGCCGACTTATCAGGCACAATCCCGATCTGAACACGCCTGTAGGTCAAAGGTCAGGGCTGCCGGCGGTCTTTAGCTCCCAGATGAGAACAATCCAAGCTTCACTGCTTCGTGTTGTGATGTAGACTGTTGCACTTCCCGGAGTACAAAAACCCCGGCATCTCAGAGCGATGGCGCTCGAAAGTTCCAATGCATTCAGGGCATCGCTCCCCGTGGATTGTTCCTGCCTCACCGGGAGCCGGAGCCCCGAATAACATAAGGGCGGTCCTCAGATGATGGCGGTCCGTCTTTGCTCCGACCTCCCTCGAATCACACCAAGCTCGAACGCCAGTGATGGCGTTGAACCTGATCAACGTTTGTGTCTTTGAGCCCTCTCCCCTCCGACCCGTTCTACCCGCCCGGCGGCTAGGAGCTGCCGGTGGTTGACCCGCAATTCACGCAGCGATACCAGGTGCCATTGCGCACCATGATGGCGCCGCAGTCGGAGCAACTGGGAGCGTCGTCGGACTGCCCTACACCCGCAAGGCTGGGCTGCACGGAACCATTAGGATATACGGTGGCGCGCTCCCCAGTGGCGCGCGTGAACTGCGTGGCCAGCCCCGTGGCCTTTTCCATATTGGCGCCGTTCAGCGGAGAACCACTGGCCTCCTCACTGGGCTGGGCCTCATGCGGGAGGAACTTGATCGCCAGCCAGCGGAAGATGTAGTCCATCACCGACTTCGCCATGCGGATGTCGGGATTGGGTGTCCAGCCGCTGGGCTCGAAACGAGAATGGCTGAACTTATCGCACAGCACCTTGAGCGGCACGCCGTACTGGAGTGCCAGTGAGATGGCGGTGGCGAAGGAATCCATCAAACCCGAAACTGTCGAGCCTTCCTTGGCCATGGTGATGAAAATTTCGCCCGGAAGCCCGTCTTCATACAACCCCACCGTGAGATAGCCTTCGTGGCCGCCTATCGAGAACTTGTGCGTGATGGCCCGGCGCTCATCGGCCAGCTTACGGCGGTAAGGTTTCGGCGTGGCACTAGGGACTAGAGGCTGGGGGCTGGGGGTTGGGGACGAAGCGCCTGACTCCTGACTTCTGAATCCTGAATCCTGCTTTGCACCGCCTGAATCCTGAATCCTGAATCCCGACTCCTGCTTCTCTGGCTCCCAAATTCTGACTCCTGTCTCCTTCTGTTTAGAGGTGTTTAGCGGTTGCACGCGCTTCGACCCGTCGCGGTAAATAGCTATGGCTTTCAGTCCCAGGCGCCAGCCTTCGGTGTACACATTGGCGATCTCGTCTACCGTCGCCTCCTCCGGCATGTTAACGGTCTTCGAGATAG
>Ga0208692_1000523_pt1 | contig 27578 bp, 21 predicted proteins | sample June2015DPH_20_1_3_FD_184721 | JGI IMG/M metagenome (GOLD analysis project Ga0208692, IMG submission 184721) | Peatland microbial communities from SPRUCE experiment site at the Marcell Experimental Forest, Minnesota, USA - June2015DPH_20_100... | ecosystem: Environmental > Terrestrial > Soil >... | reverse complement strand
AAGCGTCGCGAGCGTGAACGAGAGCTGGAACGCCAACGCCTGGCCCGTAAACGCGCGGCAAAACAGGCCGCCGAAAAACAAGGGGAATGAGCCCCGCAGCCCCCTTGCCGCCCGGTCGGGCGGTCCGCCGCGCATGCGCCGATTGAACTGTTCACGTTCCCGTCGCCTGCTACTGCTTCAATAATTGCCCTCGGAAATGCTCGCGCCTTTCCTTCACACTCCCCTGCGAACGCGGTTCCGGACAGTATTGTGCTGCGCACCGCCGCAAAATGGAAGCTGATCTTCGATCAGCTTCCGGGTCCCTTGCCGTTGAAGACCGGCAGATAGCGGTTGGGCATCTGCAGGATGATCAGGGCCATGGCCGTGCAGTAATCGGTATCCACCTCGCCATCCCAGCGGCCGGAGAATTTGTCCTGCCGTTCGATCAGGAGGTCGCGGATGGCGGGGTACCAATCGCCCCAGTATTTTCCGCCGGCCAGGAACATCGCCTGCACGGCGTAGTATTGTCCGTAAAAGAAAAAGTGGCTGCTGTCATCGGCGTTGGGGCCGTTGGTGCGCGGGGTGAAGCGGCTCAGGTAATCCAGGCCGCGGGTGACGGCGTTGTCCTGGAAGACGCCGGCGTAGTAGAGGGCGGAGGTTCCGGCGGCGGTGCGGGCAAAACCGCTTTCCCCGCCGTGCGCCTGATAACTGAATCCGCCGTCGGCGTTCTGGCAGCGGCGGACGTACTTGACGGCGTTTTCGATCACGCTGGCTTCCACCTTGATCCCCGCGTCGCGGGCGGCACGCAGGGCCATGACCTGGCAGATGGTCACGGAGATATCCGCATCCACCGGAGCGGGTTGATAGCGCCAGCCGCCTTCGGGGTTCTGGCTTCGCTCGATGAGGCGGACGGCTTTTTGCAGATGTTCCTTGACCTCCTCGTCGCCGGTCATGCCGTAAAGTTCGGCGATGAACAGCGTGGAGAATCCGTGCGAATACATCTCCCCCTGCGTGGCGTTGGTGGTGAAGAGGCCCGATTCCTGCTGGTTGCGGAGGATGAACTGCGAGGCTTTGGCGACGGCGTCGGCGTATTTGCCGCGGCCGGGGAGGTTGCCATCCGCCATGAAGGCCAGGCCGGCCAGGGAGGTGATGGCGGCGGTGGCGCCGTATCCGCCGCCGATGGAAAACGCGCCTTCAGGCTGCTGTCGTCCGGCCAGATATTCCAGGCCCTTGCGGACGGCTAGCTGCTGCGCGGGGGTGATTTCGCTGCCGGTGACCTGGGCGGGCTGATCGGCCAGACGCGACGGCCGTCCGGAATCCGAATCGGCCCGGCCGGACAACGCCCAGCCCCCCAGGAGCAACGCGGCGCCGGCGCCGATCACGGCGGCGCGGTGGCGGGAGGTTGAACGGAGCGGGCACTTCATTGTCCTCCCCGCGTTCCCAGGGAGCGGTAATAGTCGTCGATCAGGCTCTTGAATTTCTCGATGGGTTTTTCGGAAGCGGCCTCGACGACGGCGGCGCGTCTTCGCGGCGAGAGGGCGCCCCATTCCTTGAGCGTCTGCGTGATGTCGAGCGTGGGCGTGGAGGTGGTGTCCACGTCGCGGTCGTTGGTGGAAGTTCGCGCGGGCGTAGTGCCGTTGTTGCGGCTGGGACCTTGCGGCCGGCCGGGTTGCGAATTGTCGGGCTGGGCCTGCTGGGTCGGATCCAGGGGTTGCGAGGCTTGGGCGCGGCTCGGCTGGGCCCGCGTCTCTTCAGCCCGCGCCATTTCGATCAGCGTGTCCAGGTTCTGCAAGATGCGCTTCTGGATTTCCTGGGTGGTTTTGCCGGGATCGTGATGGACGGCCAGGCGCTGCCGCGAGCGGCCCATGCGCTGGCCGATCAGGTCCAGGTCTTTTTTCATCTGGTCGGCATCGGGCTGGCCGTCGTCGTGCAGAAGCGCGTGTTCCAGCTCCTGATTTTCGATGGCTTCCTCGCCGGCCTCCTCGGGCAATTTTTCGGACGGATCGGGCTCAGCACCGAGCTTCACCCGACCGCGGCTGGCCTTTTGCAGAACCTGATCCAGAAGATTGCGGATCTGCCCCTGGCGGCCGCCCAGGGTGACGAGCTGCGGTTCCTGCGCGTTGCCTTGATCGAAGATGGTCTTGGTGGCCTTGTTGATGGCGGCCTGGAGCTGGCGGAGCAGGCGCAGCTCGGCTTCGGGCGGCAGAGGCGGAGCACCGCCCCCACCGCCGCCACCGCCGCCGCGCGGATTGGCGAACGGGCTTTGCCGCGGGTTGAGCTTCAGACTCTCGATCATCGCGGCGATTTGCTCTTCGATGCGCTGCTGCTGGGCCTGCGTGACGGCATCCGTGCGCGGCTTGGCCAGGTCCGCCTGCACGGTGCGCATCGAATCCACGATGTCCTTGTTGGCCCAGACGTAGACGATGCTCTGCAGGGACGACAACTGTTCGTCGAGCTGGGCGGCCCGGTCGGCCAACTGCCCCTGCTCGGCCGGAAGCTGGCCCAGGCGGATGGCGTCGCGATGGCCAAGCTGCCCATCCGGCGTCCGCGCGGCCTTGTCGATTCCCGCGGTGTCCGCGTCGATCTTTTTCTGCCCGGCCAGGATTTTTTCGTACGCGACGCGGATCGAATCCTTGGTCTTCTGCTGCAACTGTTCGGCGTTGCGCCGGGCCTGCTCGTCCACGATCTGCCGCACTTTTTGCAGGGCATCCAGGGCCTCGACCTGCGGCGGATCGTACGCGCCGGCCAAGCGCTCGCGATCGGCAACGGAATCATCGCGCAAGAAGGTGATGGCGCGGCCCATGCGGACCGAGGCGCGGTCCAGGCCGGCGCTGATCGCGGCGCCCTCCGGCAGCGCTTGGGCCGACTTGGCGATGCTGCGCGTGTTGCGCTCGGTCTGCTCCTGCAAGCGCATCTGAGTTTGCAGGTCGGGGATGGGGGGAACGTGCCCGGCCGTCCACTGCGCCTGATCCAACAATGCGGCGATCAGCTTGGCATCCGCCTTGGCCAAAACATCGGCGCCTTGCAGCGAAAGATTCTGGTAATTCAGGCTGGCTTGCTGGCGGATCAGGGATGCGATCTGCTCCTGCAAGTCGGCCAACTGGCGGGCGAGCTGCTCGAGCTTGCGGTTCTGCGCTTCCTGCAACTCGTGGAGCATCATCTGCAACCCGATTTCCGCCTGGGTCTGGGCCTGCTGCGCGGCGGACTGCTGGTTCTGCCGCTGGGCGTCGGCGCCGGCGTGCATCTGCCCGGGGACGGATTGCTGCTGGCCGGCGCGGGCCGCCTGCTGCATGGCCGCGGCGCTGGTCGAATCCGTTTTGCCCAGCTTCTGCGCCATCGCGTTAAGCTGATCGATCGTCCGCTGGGTCTGTTCCGCCAGGGCGTCCTGCTTGTCGGCGTTCTGCTGCTGCGCTTTGCGGTCGGCATCGTCCAATTGATCCGGACGTTTGCCCAGATTTTTCAAGCCGATGTCGTCGCTGGTTTGGCTGATGGCCCGCTGCTGGCTCAGCAGGTCCTGAAGCTGCTGGATCATTTTGGGCAACCCGCCGGCCTGGCCCATGCGGGCCGCGTCCTGGTCGAGTTTGTCGGCGGCGGCCTGCTGGTTCCGCTGGGCGGCGTCCAGTTGGGCGTTGCGGGCGTCAGCGCCGCCGGTGCGGTCCTTGGCATCGTCGATCTGGGCCGCCGCCTCCTTCATGGGATGCTCGGCCAGGTCGTTCAGATCATCTCGCACCCCGGAGGCGATCGCCCGCAGATCCTGGGCGGTGGATTTGTTCTGATCCATGCGCCGCACCAGCTCGTCGAGCTTGGCCGACACCTGCTTGGTTTGCGACGCCGCGGTCGCCTGCGCGGCCACCAGGCCCGCCGCCGCCGCACGATCCGCCGCGCTGAATTTCGCCTGCTTGGCCGTCTCGTGCCGCAAATCGCCGGTCTGGTCCGTCAAGCTGCGCTGGCTGTTGCGGATGTCGATGATCTGTTGGCGAAGCTGGTCCATCAGGTCGCTCATCAGGGAAGTGAACTGCTCCTGGCTGAGGATGGCGATGCGATAGCGCGCGCTGGCCACGGGCGGGTGAGTTTGCCCTTCGAACGCGAAATTGTCCTGAGCTTCCAGGAAATATTCGATCACGTCGCCGCTCTTGAGCGCGGAGGCGTCGAGGCGGGACAAATCCCATGCTAAATCCATCTGCCAGCGGCGCTGCGAGCCGGAGGATTCCAGCGGCGTCCAGCCGACGCCGCCGGCGACCTGGCCGTCACGGACCAGGTCGATCGTGGCCAGCGGCTGGGGCCGCTCGCCCAGGCGCACGGCGATCAACTTCAGGGACTTGATGGCGTAATCATCCTCGGCGATGGCGCGCAGAGGCACCACCGCCTGGAGAGTGCATTCCTGGTTGCGTCCCGGCTGGGTGATCTGCACGGCCGGCGGCGTGTCGGGGCGCACGATGACCTGATATTGCGCCTCATCGGCGTTGCTGAAGCCGTCGGCGTCGAAACCGTGCACCGTGAACACGCAGCTTTGCCGCGCGATCCAGTGCCCGCTGGCGACGGCCCCGGTGGGCGGATTCCAGGAAACATCCGGCACGGCCGGCATTCCCGCGGCCGCGGAAAGGACCATGGCGCGGGACGGATCAAGCGGTTTGTTGAACGTCAGGCGCAGCGCCAGATCGGAGCCGTAGGTCACCGTGGCCGGCGCCGCGTCGAGCTGGACGGCGGTGGGTCCTTGGGCGGCGTAGGGCGGCGGCGTGACGGTCAACTGCGCCGCCGTGATCGCCAATCGCCCAACCACGGCGATGGTTCGAGGCGGCGTGGCGTCATCGCCGGCGGCCATCCAAAGGGTGATGAGCCCTTCGCCGCGGGCGTCGATGCTGGCGGCAAAGACGCCGTCGGGACCGCGCGTCATGAGTTCCTTTTCCACCCGGCCGTCGCCGTAATCGGAATAGACCAGGGCTTGGCGGGAGGGGCTGTCGCCCTTGGTCAGGCGCAGGCGCAGGTCGATGTGCTTGCCGGCCGGCACGCGCTGGGGCAACTGGCCGACGAGTTGAATCTGCACGCGCTTGGGCCAGGGACGGCCGTCAAACGGCGTCAGCAGACGCGACAGGGCGGGCAGCCAATAATCGCGCCCCAGCAATAGCGCCAAGAGCAGCACCACGGCCAAGGACCCGATCGCGGCAGCCAGGGACTGCCACATCGGCCGCGTGCGAATCGCGCTGGACAAATGCAGCCGGCCCGTCAGTTCCAGCGTCTGGCCGACGACGCGCTCTTTCATGACTTGCGATCCCGGCGCGGGCTTGGTGAGAAAATCGACCGTGCTGCGAAGGCGGTCGTCGAATTGCGGAAAGGCGGTTTCCAGCTTGCCGGCGACATCGGACAATCCGAGCCTGGCCAGCGCCGGCCGGATCACCCATCGGGCCAGCAGAAAGCCCATGGTGCCCAGGGCCGCCAGGAAGATGATGATTCGCGGGGCCGGCGGCAGATTCAGCAGGTAATCGACCAGCACGGTGGCCAGGAGCAGTCCCGCCGCGGCGGAGATGACGATCCCGCCGCCGTAAAGGACCGCCAGGGCACGCACGCGGCGCCGCACGGTCTGCAACGACTCGATGACCGCCATCGGGGGCATAACATCACGGGAGAAAAGAGCTCCCGTCCCTTCTGTCACAACATGCCGAGCATCTTGCGCACGATCCATTCGGCGGTGATCGCGCCGGCCAATAACGCCAAGGCCAGGGGGGCGTTCCACAGGGGCTGACTGACCTCGACCGGGATGACCTTGGCCGCGCTGGGGATCGCCGCCAGTTTCTGCCCCGCCTGGGCCAGCGGGATCGGCGCGTCGCTGGCCAGGCGGCTCATCGCCGCCGCATCCACCTGCGGCTGGTCCAACTCCAACTGCGGGGTCTGCACATTATAGGAGATCAGCATCTCCTGGTCGGTCAGATGGGTCAGTTTTGCGGAAAACTGGCCGACTTGGTCGGCGGTGAAAGACGCGCTGTAGAGCTCGCTGGCGCCGCCCTGGCGGAGCAGGTCCACCCGCCGCACGGCCTGGCCCGTGGCATCAGCCACGATCTGCACCCCGATCGGCGGCGAAACTTGCTCGATCAACTGCGGCGAAAGCAGGCGGACCCGCAGCGTGATCTGCTTGCCCAATTCGTAGGAATCCTGGTCGGCGGTGAATTCGAGCTTGCGCTGCCCGAGCTTTCGACCGCGGGCCAGGTAACGCAACTGTTCGATCCAGTACGTGTTGAAGATGGATTCGCCGGTGTAGAACCGCCAGCGCCACGAATCGTCGATGGCCGAGAAGATCGTTCGGCCGGCGCCGAATCGGCCGAGCACCAGGATAGGCGCCTTGCGGTTGTCGGGACCCAGATCGGTTGGATGCTCGGCATACACGATGCCCACGCCCGGCTTGACCATCACGCCGCGGCAATACCAGAACAGTTCCTGCAGGTGATTTTTGAGGTATTCCTGGTTGGCCGCTTCATCGGCAAAGAATCGGAAGATCGACGACTGGGCCCCCGCCGGGGTCAGCACGGGCCGAAAGCCCTCGGTGATGGCCGACTTGGAATCATCGGCCTCGGTATGCGTGATGATGACCGGAAGCAGCGGCTCGATGGGCGTGTTGCGGTAACTCTGCGGGGAGAAGCGCGGGCCGGCCACCATGGCAAAACCCCCGCCTTTTTTGCTCACGAAATCGCTGATGAGCTGAAGCTGGGCATCGGTGAACTGACGCGGATCGACATCCCCCAGCACCACCACGTCGTAGTCCAGAAGTTGCTCGAGGGTGGTGGGAAAGGCGGTGATCGCCCAGGTGCGGCCGGGGCGGTCCGGATCGTCGCTGCCCTCCTGGCGGAACGCCGGATCGGCGCTGGTCAGCAGGCAACTGATCTTGACCGTGCGGTCGCGCAGCATCGCGTTTTTCAAATACCGGTAATCCCAGCGCGGATACCCCTCGACGTAGAGCATGGAAATCTTGTCATCCAAAACGGCCAGTTGAACCGGGCGGAGGTTGTCGGCGTCGTCCAACTCGCCTTCTTGCGGCTTGGCGAGGACGGCCAGGTTGGCCGTGGGCATGTCGCCGGCCGTGGGCTTGTATTGCAGCTCGACGTCAAACGGCCTGTCATCGGGAGCCGTGACAATCTTGGAAATCTCGCGGCCATCCTGGTCGCGCGCGGGAACCAAAGTCGTTTGCCCATCCTTGGTGCTCTGCCGCATCAGCATCAACGTGATGGGATGATTCGGCTCGTATCCCGTGGCGCGCACGCTCAGGTGGAAATCGGTGACGTCATCCACGAAGGCGATGGGCTCGTAATCCACGCTCTGCACGGCGATGTTTTGCGGCATGCGGTCGGTGCCGACGGGCACGGGATAGATGTTGACGCCGAAGGACTTGTCGGCGGCGACGGCCTCGGGCAAAGCGGCCGATGGCGTGTCGCGCCCGTCGCTGAACACCACCACGCCCGCCAAGCGCTGGCCCTGCAATTCCTCCAGAACCGAATGCACGGAGGCGACGACCTGCGTTCCATCGCCCTCCGGTTTGAGATCCTGTAGCGCTTGCACGGCCTGAGGGACGGACGCGGGGCCGCTCAGGTCGGCGATTTCGCGCGACCCGCGGCTGAAGTCGAAGAGGCGCAGCGTGTGCACCGCCGCCAAGCGGCGCAGCAGCCGGCCGTCGTCCGCCCCCAGCAGATCGATCACCGCATCGAGGCGCGACTGGGGCTTGGCATCCGGGCCGGTCACGTCCTTGACCTTCATGCTGATGCTGTCATCGACCAGGATGGCCAAAACGGATGGCTCGCGATGCACCTGCCCCAGCGCCAGCACGGGACGATTGAGCAGGATCAGCACCAGCGCCAGGGCCACGCAGCGCAAAACGCCCAGGACGATCTTGGCGCGTCGGGAGCGGCCCTCGCGGCGGTAGACGTAAATCACCAGCGCCAATCCCGCCGCCGCCAAAAGCAAGTTCCACACCGCCGCGCCACCCACGTACTGTTGCCATGGCCAAGTCGGATTGAACTGGATCGACACGCTCCCCTGCTGGCTCAAAAAGCCGTTCTTCAGACCCAGGAGGATTTCCAGCAATCGCTGCATTTACGCTCTGCGGTAGTGGCCGAAGGTCATGGCCAGGAAGCACTCGCCGGCCAACAGGACCAGCACGGCGAGCATGACGCCCCAGCCCAGGTCCTTGGGCGGCTCGACCGCGGCGGTTTGGGCGGGCACGGCATCGCCTTCGAGGCGCAGATCGATCCCGCCCAGGGCCAGGCGCAGGGCGGCATCGTCGATGGGGCGCACGTCCGCCTCCTGCGGCGGAAGATTCACCGCGATCTTGTCATTGGCCAGGCCGGTGGCAAGCGAATAGAGACCCGGCCTTTGCAGGGGCGGGCTGCGATAAACGCTTTGGCCGTCGGCATCCGTCGTTTGCCGCAGGGGAACCTCGATCTGCCGCGGGTCCTTGAGCGATGGTGAAGCGGTCAACTTGATGGAAGGCGGAACGGTCAGGGCTTGGCCGACGCTCAGGTTCATCCAATCGCTGCCGCCGCCGACGGTGCCCAGGATCAGCATGTGCATCAGCGCTGGATACGCCTGATGGGCCATGAAGGTGGTCCACTCGGAATTGGGATCGGCGCTGGTGGCGTAGAAGAGGACGCGGCCGGCGCCCAGGGAATGGACGGTGATGGCCGGATCGGGCGGCGCATGGGGGGCATCCTCCGCCGGCAAAAAATCCAGCACTCGCTCGACCTTGGAGTCGGGCGCCACGTCCACCTGCCAGTAGGAGTAAATTTCCGCCGCCTCCATGCCGGTGTTCATGTGGCCGGCGAAATCCGCCAGCAGCCGATGCAGCACGCCCTTGGGGTCGAAGGCGAATCGCCGCGGCGGCTGATCCGCGCCGACGGTGACGCGCTTGGTCAGCGGGCCGGGCAGCAAGTGATGCTTGTACAGCGTCGCGTTGTAATTTTCCGCGGTGACCGGATCGCCCATGAAGAGCATGAGGGTGCCACCCTGGCGGACGAATTTTTCCAAATCGGCGGCGGTGGATTCCTGAATCTGCCCCACGCCGCACAGGCAAATGCAGCGGTAGTCGCCCAGAATCTTGTTGCCCAGTTCCAGATCGCTGATGCGTTCGGTGGCGACGTAGCTGGACTTGCGGTCGTTGCCGCCGGGATTCAGCGCCGTGTCTAGAAACGCGCCGCTGGAACCCATGCCGCCGACGCCACGCTCGCCTTCGACGATCAGAACCTTGAGCTGGCTGACCACGTCGACGACGCAATAGCGCGTGTCGTCGATTCTCAGAGGGTCTTGCCCATCGATGGAGGCGGCGATGACGTGAATTCCGCCGCTCAGGGCGGTGGCGGTATACGTGGAAGGCGACGCTTGCGGCGATGCATTGACGGCAACGGCGCCGGGGGCGGCGGCTTGATCGTCGATGGTCCAAACCAATTTGCTTTGGGCCGGCCCGGGGCCGTAGGCGCGCACATCAGCGACAAAATCCGCGGGGAAGCGGTCGGTCACCAGCGATTGGGCGCAGCTCAAGGCGACGACCGCCCGGTTGGATTGGCCCGGGACCGAGAGGTTGAAATGCGTGATGCCGGTCTTGTACAGATCGGCCAATTCGCGGCCGAGGCGCTGCAGGGCATCGCCGCCCCCCTGCCAAGCCACGCGCGTCGAGTCGTCGATGAGATAGAGACTTTTATTCGCCGAAGCGCTGTCGGCGCGGGCGATGTCGCGGGCCAGGGCCAGGGCGCCGGCTTCATCCGTGCCGCCGTAGGATTGCTCGATGCGGTCGACGGCCGCCTGGGCCGCGGCCAGGTCGTACGCCGGAGATGCGATCACCGCCGCCGCCGGCCGCCCCGCCGTCACGATGGCCACCGATTCACCGCCGGAAGACAGGCGGCGGATCAGCGCCTTGGCGATGATTTTGGCTTGATCGAGTTGGGTGCGTGCCCCGGGCCGGTTGGCCTGGTAGGCCATGGGATAGCTGTTGTCGATGACGAAAACGTGCAGGCCGGTTCGCCGCCCGGCCAGATTGGCCAGGGTGCTGGACTGGCACCCCAGGGGCCGGGCCAGGGCCAGCCCGGCCAGCAGCATGATCAGGCAGCGCGTGACCAGCAGAAGCCACTGCTCGAAGCGCAGGCGGCGGCGATTCTTCCGCATGGCCCGCAGCAAAAAGTCCATGGCCGCCCAGGGAACCAGGCGGAATCTCCGACGGTTGAGGATGTGGATGATGATGGGGATGGCGGCCAGGGCCAGCCCGGCCCAGAAAAACAGGGGTGAAACAAATGCAAATGCCAGCGTGGTGGCCATCTTCTGATCCCCATTCGTCAAAGCGCGTCGCACGCGACGCAGCTAAAAAGACAGATTTATTTGATGGACGCCGAGCGCGTGGCCAAAAACGCGCTCAAGGCCACGTCCAGCGGCTCGCCGCTGTTCATGCGCGTAAAGTCAATGTGCATTCCCCGACACGTTCTCTTCAGCTCATCCGTGAAGGCGTTGAGCTCGGCCAGATAACTGGCGCGCAGGCTGCGCGGCTCGGTCAGCAATTCGCCCAAATCCTCCAGCCCTTTGAATAGCGTCACGTCCTCAAAGGGAAATTCGATCTCCATGGGATCGAGAATCTGAAAGGCCATCACCTCGTGCTTGCGGTAGCGCAGGTGGCGCAGGCCCTTGCGCAGAGAATCGATGTCGTCGAAAAAGTCGCTCAGCAGCACGATCAGGCTGCGGTGCGTGAGCTTCTCGGCAATCTGGTCCAGCACGCGGCCGGTCTGCGTTTTGCGCAGGCGCGAAACCTGCATCAACTCCTTGGCCACGACCTTCCATTGACCCGGCGAGTTGCTGGGCTTGAAAAACCGCTTCAGCTCGCTGTCGAAGATGGCCAGGCCGACCGAATCCTGCTGCTGCACGGCCATGTACGCCAAAGACGCGGCGATGGCGGTGGCGTGGTCGTATTTGCTCCAGGTCGCCCCGTCGTCGCGGATGGAGGAATATCCCATGGACTGGCTGGCATCGACGACGCAAATCAGATGCAGGTTGGTCTCTTCCAGATACTGCTTGAGATAAATCTTGTCGGTCTTGGCAAAGACTTTCCAGTCGACGTGGCGGATGTCGTCGCCGGGCACGTACTGGCGGTGCTGGGCGAACTCGACGGAAATGCCCTGGTACGGCGAGCGGTGCATGCCGGCCATCAAGCCCTCGACGATCAGGCGGGCGCGCAAATCCAGCGAGGCGATGCGCGCCAGCGTCTTGGGCTGGAGATATTTGCGGTAATCGGTGTCCAGCTGGGTCATACGGCTAGGGCGGCCGGCGCTAGGCCGCGGGCGCGTCCTTGATCATCCGGGCGGCGGTTTTGTCCAATTCGTCGTACTGCTGGCGCGGGATAAACTCGATCAACCTCTGCACGATCTGGTCGCTTTTGACGCCCTCGGCCTCGGCGTTGAAGTTGGTGACGATGCGATGCCGCAGCACGGGCAGGGCCACCTGGCGAATGTCGTCCGTGCTGACGTGGTATCGTCCCTTGAGCAGGGCGCGGGCCTTGCCGGCGAGGATCAGGTACTGGCTGGCCCGCGGGCCGGCGCCCCAGGCGACAAAGTCCTTCACGAAATCCGGGCACAGCTCCCCCTGGCCCCGGCGCGTCAATCGGCTGAATTGCAGGGCGTACTTGATCACGTGATCGGCCACGGGAACCTTGCGCACGATCTCCTGGAGCTGCAAAATCTCTTCGCCGCTGAGCACGTGACTCAGCTCGGCGCGCTGCATGGCCGTGGTCAGGCGCACGATCTGGAATTCCTCCTGCTCGCTGGGATAGCCGACGTAAATGTTGAACATGAAGCGGTCGAGCTGGGCCTCGGGAAGCGGATAGGTTCCTTCCTGCTCGATGGGGTTTTGCGTGGCCAGGACAAAGAACGGCTGGGGAAGCCGATGCAGGGTGCCGCCCGCCGTCACTTGATGTTCCTGCATGGCTTCCAGAAGCGCGGCCTGCGTTTTGGGGGGCGTGCGGTTGATCTCATCGGCCAGGATCACGTTGGCGAAGATGGGGCCGCGCACGAAGCGCAATTGCCGCCCGCCGGTGGTCTTGTCCTCCTCGATCACTTCGGTGCCGGTGATGTCGGAGGGCATCAGGTCGGGCGTGAATTGAATGCGGTTGAAGCTCAAGCCCAGGGTGCGCGACAGTGTGGAGATGAGCAGCGTCTTGGCCAGCCCCGGCACGCCCACCAGCAGGGCGTGGCCGCGGCAAAACAGGGCGATCAGCAATTCCTCGATGACCGCATCCTGTCCGACGATCACCTTGGCCAGTTCAGTCTTGAGGTCGAGGTACCCCTTCTGGAGTTTCTCGACGGCGGCCAGTTCCTCGGCGGCCAGGTCCGCGGCCTGCGGCTTGGTCAGGCCAATGTGCGAATCCATGATCTGCTCCTCTGCTTGTCAGGCAACCCGGTGCTGACCAGACTATTATTGCCGCGCAACGCCCCGGTGGATTGGGCCGAGGTGTTTTTATAGCACCGCCGGCCAACAATCCAATAGACGCGCGTGGATCGGATAAGTTTCAAATGCCTGAGCTGCCGGAAGTTGAGACGATTGTGCGGACGCTTTGGCCGCGATTGGCCGGGCGGAAAATCCAGGGCGTGAGCCTGCGCCGAGCGGATGTGATCTTCCCCGACCGCGTGAACCTGGCCGGGATGCTGGTCGGCCGAAGCCTGGCGGACATCCGCCGCCGGGGCAAAAAAATCGTCTTCGCCCTGACCGATGGCAATCGTTTTTACATCCACCTGGGCATGACCGGCCGCCTGAGCTTGCAACTCGCCCATACGCCGCCGGCCCCGCACACGCATCTGATCCTGCGACTGGACGGCCGGGAGATTCGCTTCAGCGATCCGCGTCGCTTCGGCGGGGTCTTCTGGCTGGGCAAGAACGGCTCGGCGGATGAAGGGCTGGGCCCCGAACCGCTGAAAATGCGAAGAACGCAGCTGGCGCGACTTTTGAGGCGCACCACCCGCGCCATCAAAAGCGCCCTGCTGGATCAATCGCTGATCGCGGGATTGGGCAACATTTACGCCGATGAATCCCTCTTTGCCGCGGGCATCCACCCGTCGATGCCAGCCAACAAGCTTTCCGCCCGGCAGATCGCCCGCTTGAGCCGCGGCATGAAGCAGGTTCTGCGCCGGGCCTTGCGGCATCGCGGCAGCACGCTGCGCGACTACCGCGACGCGGATGGCAACGCCGGGGATTTTCAAAAGCTACACCGCGTCTACCGCCGCGCCGGAATGCCGTGCGTGGTCTGCAAAACCGCCGTGCGGCGCATCGTCATCAGCGGCCGATCCACGCATTTTTGCCCCAAGTGCCAGACGTAAAGAGAAATGCACGCAGACGAAGTTCCAACATCTGCGTGCATCTGATTTTTATCCGCGGCTAATTTTTACTTGATCTCTATTGCTCATAGTTGCTGGTTGTTCACGGATAGCTGTTGACCTTTTTGCAAGCGCGGCAACGCCATGTGCGGCGTTGTCCACGAGATAAGCTTTCCTGAATCATCTTCCAATTCTGGCGGGCCTTTTCCCTTGCGCTTGGAAGATTCTCGGGTGGTACGTCGTCCAACGAATAGACCACATCCTCTCGGTCTAGAGCGCTGCCGTCTGAAACTATCACCGTAGGGCCGCCTAATAGACCAAAAGCAAGCTCCAGTGTCATGGCGAAGGAATCGTCGCCGATCCTGTACGTCTTGTTGCAACCTGAACAGACAAGCGTGGGAACGGTCGGTGCTTCCGGTTTCAGTTCAGCGTTGGGTGCAGGAGGAGCGGCTGCATTTGATGCGGGATGCTCTTGCGCCTTGATCAGTCCATCCTTGCGGGCCATGACCATCACCAGATCGACCACGCGGTAGCTGTAGCCCCACTCGTTGTCGTACCAGCTTACCAGCTTGAAGAACCGCTTCTCGCCCTTGAGGTTGTTCTGCAGCGTGGCCAGGGCGTCGTAGATCGACGAACGCGGATCGTGAATGAAATCGGTGGAGACCAGTTCCTCATCCGTGACGCCCAGGATGCCTTTGAGATACGTTTCGGAGGCTTTGCGCAGCAGTTTGTCGATCTCCTCGATCGAGGTGTCGCGAGCGCTGCGGAAGGTCAGGTCAACGACGGAGACATCCGGCGTTGGGACCCGGAAGGCCATGCCCGTCAGCTTGCCCTTGATGGCGGGCAAGACTTCGCCGAGGGCCTTGGCGGCGCCGGTGGAGCTGGGGATGATGTTGAGCGCCGCGGCCCTGCCGCCGCGCCAATCCTTCTTGCTGGGACCATCGACCACTTTCTGCGTGGCCGTGTAGGAGTGGATCGTCGTCATGAGCCCGGTCTCTATGCCGATGCCTTCCTTGAGCAGCACGTGCACCAGGGGCGCCAGGCAGTTGGTCGTGCACGAGGCGTTGGAGACGATGTTGTGCTTGGCCGGGTCGTATTCGTTTTCGTTGACGCCGATGAGCAGCATCTTGACCTCGCCCTTCGCCGGGGCGCTGATGAGGACCTTCGTGGCCCCCGCGGTCAAGTGGCCCTTGGCCTTTTCCGAATCGGTGAACAGGCCCGTGGATTCGATGACGTACTGCACGCCCAGCTGCTTCCAGGGCAGTTGCGACGGATCCTTGGTGGCCAGGATGCACTTGATGGGATGACCGTTGACCACCAGCGTGTCATCCTCTTCCATGTTCGGGGCGCTCTTGCGGGTCTGGACGGTGTGTTTGAATCTGCCGTGGATCGAATCGTATTTGAGCTGATAGGCGAAGTACTCGGCATCGGTGGAGATATCGACAACTGCCACCACGTCGATCTGCTTGCCCAGCAGCCCCTGGTCGCAAATGGCCTGAAAGACCAACCGGCCGATGCGTCCAAAACCGTTGATTCCAACTTTTAAGGCGGCCATGCTTTTCGCTCCTATTGAAGTCAATTTAGACGAAGCACCGAGTCCATCGGTTCGCCCGGGTAGGCTAGGGGTGGCTGCCAGACCTGTCAAGGCAAGGAACACGAAGGCGCAGGCGTCAATCTCGACACAACCGATTTGCTCTTCGCCGTCTTCCAAGAATTTGATCGGTGAAGCCGGCGCTTGTCTGGGATGCGAATTGAATTGGCGTGCTTGGGGAGTATGATGGACAGTTTGCGGTCGGTGCGCCGTTTGGCATCGATCGGATTGCAAGTGTTGTACATGGAGCGGCATGTCCGGGGTTAGTGTGCCTGTGACTCGACCGACCGGTCGAGCGCTGATCGTGGGTCAGGTCGCGTGCCGGGCGGCGCCGGCGGCGACGCTGCAGCGGCTGGGGTTCGCCTGCTCGGAAGTGGATCATCCCTACGAGGCGATGGTGCAATTGAGCCGCCGGCCGCTGTTCTACTCGGCGATGATCCTCAGCCTCAACAGCCTCTATCGCGAAGAACTGCAAATCATCGGCAGCATCAAGCGGCGCTTTTCGCACGTTGAAGTGTGGGTGACGGACACGGACGGCCGCCAAGCCGCCCTGGCCGAGGCCCTGCGCTTGGGCGCTGACGGCCTGGTGTCCGGCGACGGCCTGCATCGCATCGGCGCCGCCGGCGATGCGGCGGATGTGCTGCCGGATGTCCTGCCCCCCAGCGCCGTCAAACCGGAGGCCCCTTCCGCGCCTGCGGCCCCGCCGCCCGCGCCGCCGCCACCGCCGCCGCGCACCGTGGGTGCCGATCTGGCCGACGATTTTGGCTCCAGAGCGGTCCAACCGAACGAGGTGTCTCCAGACGATCCCCTCCTCACCGCCGAGGAGCTGCGCGCCCTATTGCAGGAAAGCCCCGGGTCTAATGGCGATTAAGAGCCATTAAATCCTACGCACATTTCTTCTTTGCCTTTTGGGATTTACGGTTTACGCTTTAAGAGTCTGTCTCGACGGTTTGGATGGGGATGGTGCCATGGTGCGGTTATCGCACGAGCGCGTGCTTCTGGTGGGCGACAGCGATCGGCAGTTGTATTCGGTGCTGATGCAAGCGCTGCCGACGGCGCAGGTGCGCTGCGTGCCCAGCCTGTTCGACGCAATCGCCGAACTGACCCACGAACAATACACGACGGTGCTGGCGGCGGCCGAGCCGATGGAGCGCCGCCCCGAGGCGGCGGTGCGCACCCTGCGCGAACTCAGCGGCGAGGGGCGCCTGCTCTTGTTCGGGCACCCCACCCTCGAGCCGCTGTCGCAAAAGATGCTCGACTTCGGCTGCGACGATTACCTGGTGACGCCCGTCACTGCCGGGGATCTGCTGGAGGCCATGGGTGCGCCGGCGGCGCGAATTCACCGGGGCGCGGCGGCCCCGGCGGCGCTGCCAAGCGCGGCCGCGGCCGCTACGCCGGGAGCACTGGCCCAGGTTCCCTTGGGGGACATCATTCTGGATGCCCTGGTCAACTCACCGCAGGAAGCCGTGGATGCGGTATTGAAGCGGGTCAACGCGGCTCTGCCGCCGACGATCCGGCTCACGTGCGCGCCGGCCAGCGCGGCGGCCCCGGCCGCCGCCGCCGGAAGCTGGGTCGTCTCGCATCAACCGGCCACCGGAGCCAACGGCTGCTATCCCATGGCACTGCATCTGTCGGCCCCGGCGGATCAGGACAAAAACGCCGCCACCGCGTTCCTCGAAGATGTCGCCCGCCACCTGGCCCAGGTGCACCTCCTGCAAGAACGCCACGGCAAACTCCAGCACCTGGCCATCACCGATGATTTGACGGGCCTGGCCAACGGGCGGTACTTCCGCCATTTCCTGACCAAGATCATCGAAAAAGCGCGCGTGATGCGCTTCCCCGTGACCCTGTTCCTTTTCGACATCGACAATTTCAAGAGCTACAACGATCAGTACGGGCACGGGGTGGGCGATGAAATCCTCAAGCAAACGGCGGCCCTGATGCGCCGGTGCGTGCGCGATCATGACCTGGTGGCGCGGATCAGCGGGGATGAATTTGCCGCGGTCTTTTGGGAAAAAGAAGGCCCGCGCCAGCCGCGCGAGCCCAAGCCGCTGGCCCCCGGCCGCACGCCCCATGAGCCGCAAGAGATTCTGGACCGTTTCCGCAAGCTGCTCTGCAGCCAAATATTCCCGGGGTTGGGTCCCGGGGGCAAGGGAACGTTGACCATCAGCGGCGGACTGGCCGTCTGCCCGTGGGATGCCCAGGATGCCAACGGCTTGATCGAGGCGGCGGATAAGCAACTGATGTTCGGAGCCAAGCGCTCCGGACGCAATTCCATCCATCTGGTCGGCGGCGAATGCCTGCCCCTAAACGCGGACCCGCCCCAGAAAGACAGCCCCCATTGAAAAGTCAGACGTTGATGGCCGTGATCTTGACGGCCAGTTGCGTTTGGCGGTGGCCGATCTTCTTGTGATATCCCTTGCGGCGTTTGTACTTGATGGTATCGATCTTCTTGCCCTTGAAAGCGCCCAGGATATCGCCCGTGACGGTGGCCCCCGCCACCCAAGGCAGGCCGATCTTCGGCTCGCCGTCGCCCCCGACCAGCAGCACGCGATCGAAGGTGATGGATTTCTCCGTCGTGGCCGGGCGGTCGATGTGAATGACATCACCCGTGGTCACTTTGTGTTGCCGGCCACCGTCATCAATGATCGCGTACATGGGAAACTCCGGGTGATTTTGAGAGGGGGAATTCTGGCCACGGCGACGTAGTTGTCAAGCCTACGCCGCAGCGCCGCTCTGATCGGCCAGGACAACACTGGAAACGGCGCTGAAAGTGCTAAAAAGTCTGAGTCGGCCCGTCATGAGGTAAAACTCGTCGGAATCCGGTCCTTTGGCATCCGGATCGAATGCAATATTCTCGGGATGTTCAATCAAAGCACGGTCACCGCTCTGGAGGCTGACGACAAATCTACGAAAGGGAACAGCGCGAACCAAACGATGGATTTCGGCACGAATTGCTTCGACGCGTGCCACCAATCCTCCGGTGAGCGGCCAGAAAATTATAGCAGCTCCTGGCAGGGACGCCACGCGATGATGTCTGACCGCAAAGCGCGCCTCGCACTTTCCGCCAGTTCACGCCTTTTCGTGATTTGAGCGCCCTTTCTGCCTGGGCGATGCGATCGAGAAGCGGGCGGCGCGTCAGAAAGGCGACAAAGTCAGCTAACGAAGAGAGCCGAGCCGGAGGCATCCGATTCACGGCCTTCTTGATCTCCCGGCGCAGTTTCAATGTGCTCATCATTTGTGATTATTGCCCATGTCGCGCCATCAACGGAATAGCCGCCACCATGGCCGCTTGCGCGGCGGACCCGGCGGTTGAGCCGATGCACCGACATCAGCCGTCGGCTCCATGAACATATAGACCTGTTGGGGCTGATCGTCGATTATGGCAGCATGAATGCTATAGAGACGGCCATCGACTGTCCCTAGCGGATAGTGCCAGATTTCCATTGAACTGTTTTGGTCCTTGTGAGGGGGCGACCCGAATTTTTCTACCAATTCGGAGGCGTCGCGGCATCGCTTCATTTGATCGATGCGGTTCTGCCACTCTCGAATCTGGCCAGCCTTATCCACCATGAGGCAAGACCTGCACTCGACCAATCGGCTCCTCACGCGAATTGCCGTAAACCAATACCCGAGGGAGTTCCGGCACTTCGGCGCTCCACGCGCCATCGACTTCTTGTTCCACTTCGACAGAGCAGGTGATCATCAAGACACCACCGATGCGCCTTGGACAATGCGCGGGACCCTGGCGCCTAAGCGGCTTCCACGGCCGTGTAAACCTTCCCATGTAACTTGAGCCAGTCGATGTCCCCGTTCTTCGCGTGCAACTCGATCTGGCGGAGCAGTTCGACGGTGTGGGCTTCAAAACATGGCTCACTCGGATCGGCGTCGGGAATGACCGCCTCAACCTCGACCGCGACCACCAACTTGTCGGTCCGAACCAGCCGCGTTCGTCTCACTCGCTTGCCTGTCAGTTGCATAAGATTCACTCATCAAAGAAGTGTACCGTAACGAGTTTCGCCACCTCCACGGAAATCACATGTGACCCGACCGCCTTGATCGGGGTTCCATCGGCGAGCAATTGCCGCACTTCCACAGCCGGATGCGGCGCGGCGTCGGGATGCGCCGCCAGAACATCCGCATGTTCCACCCCGTCTACAACTTGCCATTCAAGAATGCCGCGTTCCTCAAGTCGCTCCACGGCGTGCTGTCCGACCACCTAGCGGCTGGCCAGAACCAGCCGGCAAATGGTCTCGAACAGCGCCTCCACTGTTGCCTTCCTCAGCCCGATGGAAACCCAATCATTGGGTCGCCGTAAGCACCCGCCTCAGTTCATCAACCCCGCGTGATTATACCAGAGTACCGCCGCGGAAGGCGCCGCCGTGCTTGCAAACCTGTCCCCCCACCGCTAAAACGCAGCGAATCTTCGGCAGGGATGCGTGAAATTCAACCTCATCGACAAAATCGAATCGATCTCCGACAGCCGGCTGGTGGCGCTGAAGTACGTCAGCCTGGCCGAGGAGTACCTGGCCGATCATTTCCCCACCTTCCCCGTGTTGCCGGGCGTTTTGATGCTGGAGGCGATCACGCAGGCGGCGGGCTGGCTGCTGCATCGCAACCATAACTTCGCACGCTCGATAGCCGTGCTGAAGGAAGCGCGGAACGTCAAATACGGCACGTTCGTGGCGCCGGGAAATTGCCTGCGCGTCGAGGTCGATGTGATCAAACTGACCGAGGACGGCGGATCGTTCAAAGCGTCGGCGACGGTGAACGGTCAAGTGGCCGTGTCGGCGCGCGTCGAATTGGCGTATGTAAACGTCTCGGCCGCTCAGCCGGAGCTGGCGGAAATCGATCGGCGGCTGGCGGCACACAACCGCGACCGCTGGAACCTGCTGAGCCAACAAATGGTGCAACTATAGAGGAAAAGTCGCATGGCCATCTCCAAAGATGCAATCTACGAAAAAGTCCAGGGCGTGCTGGTGGATGCCTTGGGCGTGGACGAAGAGGAAGTGACGCCCGAGGCGACGCTGCGCGAAGACCTGGGCGCCGAGAGCATCGACTTTCTCGACATCGTGTTCCGCCTGGAGAAGGCGTTCACCACCGACCCGGCCAAGCCGTTCAAGATTCCGCGCGGCGAGCTGTTCCCGGAAAACCTGCCGGCGATGATGTCGGATGAGCAGTTCGTGAAGGACGGCAGGATCACGCCCCTGGGGAGCGAGGAACTGAAAAAACGAATGCCGTTCGCGGATTTCGCCGAGTTCGACAAGAATCCGACGGTGCAAGGCGCGCAGAACCTGCTGAACGTGCAGACGGTGGTCAATTACATCAACTCCAAGCTCAACGGCTAAAATCGTCGCGCCCATGCGGTGGATCTGGATCGACAAGTTTGTGGAGTTTGTGCCCAAGCAGTCGGCGGTGGCGGTCAAGAACGTCTCGCTGGCGGAGGAATACCTGCACGATCTATACCCGGCCTTCCCGATCATGCCGCACACCCTCATCATCGAGGGGATGGCGCAAACCGCCGGCATCCTGGTCGGCGAAGCGCGGAATTTCTCGGAAAAAGTGATCCTGGCCAAGATCGGCAAAGCCGTCTTCCATCGCCTGGTGCGGCCGGGCGAAACGCTGGCGTATCGCGCCAGGATCGATCAGCTTTCGGAAACCGGCGCCTCGGTCAGCGGCACCGTGCGGCTGGGCCTGCAGAGCGACGGCCCCGTGGTCGCCGAGATCGAGCTGATGTTCAGCCACATCGACAAGAACCTGGCCGGGGCCCAGTTCCCCGAGCATAATTTCGTCTTCACGCGGCAGTTCACCGAACTCTTGCAGAGCTATCGCGCGGCGGCGAACATCACGTTGTAAGAACCGCTTCAACATGGCCAGAGTGGTCGTCACTGGAATCGGCATCGTTTCGCCTTTGGGCGTCGGCAGCCGCGCGCATTGGGAGGCCCTGATCGACGGCAAGACCGGCGTGCGGCGCGTCGCGGCGTTCGACGCGTCCGGTTTTGCCTGCCAGATCGGCGGCGAAGTGCCGGCGTTCAAGATCGGCGATTTCGTCCCCAAGAGCTACCGCAAAGCCACCAAGGTGATGGCCCGCGACATCGAGCTGGCCGTCGTGGCCGCGGATGATGCGTTCAAGGATTCCGGACTGCAATCCCAGGCGTACACCCAAACGCCCAACTTCGACGGCAGGCGCTTCGGCTGCAACATCGGAGCGGGTTTGGTCAGCGCGGAACTGGCCGAGCTGGGCGCCGCCATGACCACCGCCCGATCCGCAAACGATCCCAATCGCCTGGATTTGGGCCAATGGGGCAAGGATGGGATGACCCAACTCACGCCCCTGTGGCTGCTGAAATACCTGCCCAACATGCTGGCCTGTCACGTGACGATCATTCATCAACTCAAAGGCCCCAGTAACACGATCACCTGCGCCGATGCCAGCAGCCACCTGGCCATCGGCGAAGCGTTCCGCACCATCCAGCGCGGCAACGCCGAGCTGGCGATCTGCGGCGGAGCCGAGTGCAAACTCAGCCCCATGGGCCTGCTTCGGCAGACGCTGCTGGGCCGGCTGAATGTGTCATGCAACGACGATCCCGGTCGGGCCGTGCGCCCCTTCGACGCCGATGCCGCCGGCACGGCCCTGGGCGAAGGCGCCGGATTATTGATTCTGGAGGAGTACGATCGCGCCAAAAACCGCGGGGCGAAAATTTACGCCGAGTTGGTCGGCTTTGCCGCCAGCCAGGACAGTTACCAAGTGACGCAGCCCGATCCCAGCGGCCGAAGTTACGCCAAGGCCATCGCCAACGCCCTGGCCGATGCGGGGTTGACTGCGGCGGAGGTGGATGTGATTGTGCCCAACGGCTTGGGGATCGCGTCGCACGATCGCGCCGAGTTGGCGGGATTGCAGACGGCTTTGGGCAGCGCCGCGGCGACGGCGCCGGTTTCTCCGATCAAAGCGCAAACGGGCAGCCTGGCTGCCGGCAGCGGCGTCGAAGCCGCCACCGCCGTGCTGGCCCTGCATCACGGCAAAATCCCTCCGGCCATCAACACGCGCAAACCGTTGGGCGGCGTGAAACTGAACGTGTCGCCGCAGACGCGCGACGCCAAAATCGACGTGGCCGTCAGCAGCGTCTACAGTTTGGGCGGCCAAAACGCGGCACTCGTGTTTCGGAAGGTGTAACGTGAATGCCATGAACCGCGTCGTGATTACGGGCATGGGATGGGTCACGCCGATGGGGCACAACATCGAGGGCGTGTGGAAGCGCCTGCTGGGCGGCGAGTCGGGCATTGCCCGCACGACGCTCTTTGACGCCGCCACGTTCCCAACCTGCATCTCGGCCCAAGTGAAGGAGGACTACCGCCTGGAAGATTTTCTGGGCGATCTGGGGCCGCACGCGGGAGCGGGACGCAATACGCGGTTTGCCCTGGGCGCTTGCGCCCAAGCGTGGAAGGCCAGCGGGCTGGATGCCGCCAAGCTGGATATGGATCGCGTGGGGATTTACCTGGGCAGCGGCGAAGGTTCGCTGGATTTTGACGCGTACAGTGGCGCGATCCTGTCCGGCTGGACGGCACAGTCGGCGACGATGGACATGACCCGATGGGCCGCGGTCGCTTTTGAACGCATGAACGCGGTGCGGGAACTGGAGCAGGAGCCCAACATGCCCCTGTCGCACCTGGCCCTGTTGACGGGAGCGCGCGGCCCGGCGCTGAACTGCCTGACGGCCTGCGCCGCCAGCACGCAGGCCATCGGCGAGGCGATGGAGATTCTGCGCCGCGGCGACGCGGATGTCATGATCGGCGGCGGAGCGCACAGCATGATCCATCCGCTGGGCGTCACCGGATTCATCCGGCTGACAGCGCTGTCCACAGCCAACGAGGATCCGCCGCGTGCCAGCCGGCCCTTCGACGCCAAGCGCGGTGGATTCGTCCTGGGCGAAGGCGCCGGCATGGTCATCCTCGAAACCCTGCAGCACGCGCAAAAGCGCGGGGCCAACATCCTGGCGGAAGTGGTCGGCTACGGCTCGACGGCCGATGCGTTCCGCATCACCGATCAGCACCCTGAAGGCGAAGGGGCGATCGCCGCCATGACCGAAGCCCTGGCCGATGCGCACCTGGAACCCAAGGACATCGGCTACATCAACGCGCACGGCACGGGCACGCGCGAAAATGACGGAAACGAAACGGGCGCGATCAAGGCGGTTTTTGGCGAGCATGCGCGAAAATGCGCGATCAGCAGCATCAAGAGCATGATGGGCCATCTGATCGCCGCCGCGGGAGCGGTGGAGTTGATCTGCTGCGTGCTGGCGATCCGGGACAACATTCTGCCGCCGACGATGAACCTGCAGAACGCCGACCCGGAGTGTGATCTGGATTACGTTCCCAACAAAGCTCGCCGGGCCAAAGTCGATGTGGCCATGTCCAACAGCTTTGGCTTCGGAGGCCAAAACGATACCCTGATAGTGCGACGATTTGTCGGATGAATCTTACATAACTCGTTGCAGGAGCAGAAACAGAAAATAGTCATATATAAATTTTATAGGAATTGTTATAAACTCAACGAAGGTTGAACGGGGTGTCAGCCATGAACGGACGCCGAAAAATCTACATTTTGCTATTCGCGGCGATGTTGGTAGGCGGCTGCCGCAAGGAGCGGCAGGGGCAGCCAGCGGCGGCGCAGCCGGCGCCGGCGGAACTGCGACTGGCGTATTTCGCCAACGTCACCCACGCGCAGGCGGTGTTGGGCGTGGCCTCGGGCGAGTTCCAGGCGGCGCTGGGACCGGTGAAGTTGAAGACGCGCGTGTTCAACGCCGGGCCGGAACTGATCCAGTCGCTCAACGCCGGCGAAGTGGACATCGGCTACATCGGGCCGGGGCCGGTGCTGATGGCGCATGCCAACAGCGGCGGCCAGGCCGTTCGCGTGATCAGCGGCGCGGCGGCCAACGGCGTGGTCATTGTGGCGCGCAAGGACGCGGGGATCGCCACACTGGCCGATCTGCGAGGCAAGCGCATCGCAACCCCGCAGCTCGGCAACACGCAGGACGTGTCCGCGCGGCATTACCTGGTGGCCGTGCTGGGCCAGGCCAATGCGGACAACGTGCTTCCAGTTCCCAACTCGCAGCAATCGGGGCTGATGGCGCGGGGGAAGATCGACGCGGCGTGGGTGCCCGAGCCTTGGGGGGCGCGGTTGATGGCGGACACGGGCGCCATCCTGGTCGGCGAGGAAAAAGACCTGTGGCCGCGGCACCAGTTTGCCATGACGGTGATCATCACCACGCCGCAGTTTCTGGCCAACCATCCGGACTTGGTGGAGAAGATTCTGACCGTGCACCACCATTGGACCCAGCGACTGCGTTCCAGCCCCGGGCAATGCGAATCGCCACTGGGAACGGCGCTGGCGGCGCTGACGGGCAAACAGTTGCCGGCGGATGTGCTCCACGCCAGCGTGCAGCGGACGCAATTCACCGATGACCCCCTGCCCGATACCTTTGCGGCGATGGGAAAATGGTCGGCAGATTTGGGTTTCATTAAGATTGCGCCCGATCTGACGGGGCTGTTTGAAATGGGTATGATTGAGCGGTTGGGCGGGGCAACGGCAACGACGATGCCGTGACGAAAGGCGTTGGATGACGTTGGCTCGGACGTACCAAGACCTGTCCCGCCCGGGGGCTGGAGGAACCGCGCCGCTGTCCGCCACCGCCGCCGCCGCGCCGCGCAGCGGCAGGCTCGTGCTTTCCGGAATATACAAGCGGTTCAACTCCTCGCCGGTGGCGGCGCTGCACGACGTTTCGCTGCATTGCCAGCCGGGGGAATTCGTGGTGGTGGTCGGACCCAGCGGCTGCGGCAAAACCACGCTGCTGAACATCGCCGCGGGGATCGTCCATCCCGACCGCGGCTCGGCGGTCCTGGACGACAAACCCATCCGATTCCCCGGCCCTGACCGGGCCATGGTGTTCCAGGATCACGCGCTTTTCCCGTGGCTGACGGCCCAGCAGAACGTGGAATTCGGCCTGCGCATGGCCGGCATGGGCGCCGCCGAGCGGCGCCAGCGCAGCATGGAGGCGCTGCGCATGGTGCATTTGGGCGGCAGCGGCAAGAAACTGGTACACGAGTTGTCCGGCGGCATGCGGCAACGCGTGGCGCTGGCGCGGGCCCTGGTGATGGACCCGGCCGTGCTGCTGATGGATGAGCCCTTCGCCGCCCTGGACGCGCAGACGCGGACGCTGCTGCACCATCAATTGCAGTTGCTTTGGTGCCTGACGCGCAAGACGGTGCTGTTCGTCACGCACTCGGTGGGCGAAGCGGTCCGCCTGGCCGACCGGGTCATCGTGATGCACGCCCATCCGGGCAGAATCCGCAAGGTGATTCCGGTGCAACTGCCCCATCCGCGGACCTTCGACAGCGCCGACATCAACGAGCTGGCGCGCTTGGTCCGCAGGGAAATCGAGGAAGAGGTCAACCGTGTCAACGCCGCCCTGGCGGCCGAAGATTCGTGGCGGCCTAAAGAGACTGCTGATCTGGGTGCTCCTGCTGGCGACCTGGGAAGCGGCATTTAGGACGTTCCAATGGCGGCCGTTCATCTTTCCGGCGCCCAGCCAAGTGCTGGATGCCATGCTCAACATGCTGGGCATTTCCAGCGGCTTTGGTAAGCCGCTGCACGCCGGCTGGCCTCTCGTCGCACGGGAACCGCTGGATTCCTCCCCCCTGCTCAGCCGCGTTTTGCACAGCCCGCTGATTAGCGCGGACCTGGTCAGCGCTGCGCGGCTGGTCGTGGGTTTCGCCATCAGCGTCATGCTGGGCGCGGGCCTGGGGGCGGTGATGTGGCGCTGGATCGCGGTGGACGATTTTCTGGGGCCGGTCTTTCTCGGGTTGCAGACGCTGCCCAGCGTCTGCTGGGTGCCGCTGGCCGTCCTGGTCTTCGGGTTGAGCGAAACGGGAATCCTGTTTGTGCTCATCATGGGCAGCGCGTTTGGGATCTCGCTGTCGATGCGGGATGGGCTGCGGACGATTCCGCCGCTGTATCACCGGGCCGGGCTGATGATGGGAGCGCGTCGCTGGCGGTTGTACCGCCACGTGCTGCTGCCGGCCGCCCTGCCGGCCCTGGCCAGCAGCTTGCGCCAGGGGTTCAGTTTTGCCTGGCGATCACTGATGGGCGCGGAGTTGATCCTCGTCGCCGAACGCCGCGGGCTGGGGTTTTTGCTCAAAACCGGCCAGGACTATTCGGATATCGCCCAGGTGGTGGCGGTGATGGTGGTGATGGTCGTCATCGGCATCCTGGCGGATCGGCTGGTCTTTGCCCCCATCGAGCGGCGCGTGCACCTGCGCTTCGGCTTGGCCGGGGCGGGATAAACCGCATCGAGGGCCGGGGGCGCGTTTTTTGACGCTGCGCCGGCGGGCGGCTAAAAACAGAGCCATGGCCGGCCCCGATCGCCTGGAAACGCTGCGAAAACAGATCGATCAGTTGGACGCGCAGATCGTCCAATTGCTCAATGCCCGCGCCCGCGTCGTCGTGGATATCGGAAAGATCAAACAGTCCCAGGGCGACCCCATCTACGCGCCAGACCGGGAAAAAGTGGTCTTGGAGAAGGTGCGCGAATTGAATCAGGGTCCGCTGCCGGACCGCTGCCTGGATGCGGTGTACCGCGAGTTGATGAGCGGCAGCTTCGCTCTGGAAAAGCCGCTGCGGATCGGATTCCTCGGCCCGGAGGGTTCGTTCAGCCACGCGGCCACGGTCGCCAAGTTCGGCAGCAGCGTGCAATGCGTGGCCATGGCGGACATCCCCGGCGTCTTCGAGGAAGTCATCCGCGGCCACATCGACTACGGCCTGGTCCCGGTTGAGAACAGCCTGCACGGCGGAATCGTCGATACGCTGGACGCGTTCCTGCACAGCTCGGCCAAAATCTGCGCCGAGGTGCTGATCACGGTGCATCACAATCTGCTGGCCAAACAGCCCTGGGAGCAGATCAAGACGATCCACAGCAAGCCGGAGGTGTTCAGCCAATGCCGCAACTGGCTGGCGACGACGGCCAAGGGCCGCGACGTTCAGGCGGCCGCCAGCACCAGCGGCGCCGCCGAGCTGGCCAGCAAGCAGGACGGCGCCGCCGCCATCGGCAGCACCTTGGCCGGCGAACTCTACGGCCTGCACGTACTGTTCGAGAACATCGAGGACAATCCGGACAACGTCACGCGATTTTTCGTGATCGGCCGCGACGGCGCTCGCCGCAGCGGCGACGACAAGACGGCGATCATGTTCACCACCGCCCACAAGCCCGGCGCCCTGGCCGAGGTTCTGGACGTGTTCAAGGAAAACGGCATCAACCTGACGGACATCGAGAAGCGTCCCAGCAAGAAGGTGAACTGGGAATACTATTTCTTCATCGACGCCCAAGGCCACGCGGACGATTTGGGCATGAGAACCGCGATCGAGCAGGCCAAGAAGCACTGCCTGCAGCTCACCGTCCTGGGCAGCTATCCGCGGGCGACGGAAGTGCTGTGAGTCGGAAACGTGAAACGTGATGCGTGAAGACGTGAAACGTGAAGACGTGAAAAGATAACTTCTTCACGGTTCACGTTTCGGACTCATACGCCTTCCGCGTGATTCCCGCGCGCTGTTCGGCGCTTGTTAGGTTGCGCGTTTGGCCCGAGCATGAGATGCTCCTGCTTTCCAGCACGGAGGCATCTCATGACGGTAGTTC
>Ga0208692_1000516_pt1 | contig 27962 bp, 16 predicted proteins | sample June2015DPH_20_1_3_FD_184721 | JGI IMG/M metagenome (GOLD analysis project Ga0208692, IMG submission 184721) | Peatland microbial communities from SPRUCE experiment site at the Marcell Experimental Forest, Minnesota, USA - June2015DPH_20_100... | ecosystem: Environmental > Terrestrial > Soil >... | reverse complement strand
GCGAGGAGTTGCCTCGCTTACAAAAACTCATCGACGAATACAAGAATCGCTCCGACGTTCAGTTCATCTCCTTCAACATGGACGAGAACCCTGGGCTCATCGCGCCCTTCCTGAAGGAGCATCAACTCGCGCTCACAGTCATCCCGGCGTACAGCTACGTATGGCAGACGCTCAAGGTGCAGGGAATCCCGGCGAATTGGATTGTCGACGCGGGGGGCGTCGTCCTCCTGAAGGGCCTCGGTTACGACGCGACGGAGAAGTGGGTGACCGGCATGAAGGAAGCCATCGAGAAGGTTCAGGCCGCCACGCCCCCTTCCAACCCTCCCGCAAAGTGAGCGTGCTGAGAGACTGCCGCAGAATCACAAAACAATTCTGCGCCGTTGAAGACTCCAGGTATTGGAGGACAATATGTCCCTTCGACCCGTTAAGCGGCTCATCATGGCGAAGCCGACCCTGGAAGGTGCGGGCGTTCACCTGCGCCGTGCGTTCGGCTTCGGCAACACGTCTGAATTCGACCCGTTTCTCCTCCTCGACGACTTCCGGAATGACCGTCCGGAGGATTACCTGGCTGGCTTCCCATGGCATCCCCACCGCGGGATCGAGACCATCACCTACGTCCTCGCGGGAACCGTCGAGCACGGCGACAGCCTTGGGCACAGCGGCGCCATTGCCGCCGGCGATGTCCAGTGGATGACGGCGGGGAGCGGCATCATCCACCAGGAGATGCCGAAGGGTGATGAAAACGGTCGAATGCATGGTTTCCAGTTGTGGGCCAACCTTCCGGCGTCTCTCAAGATGACAGCGCCGCGTTACCAGGAGGTGAAGGCGGTCGACATCCCCGTAATCACGGATGACGACGGCACCCAGGTTCGCGTCGTCTGCGGAAGCTTTTGGGGGAAGAGCGGTCCCGTGGACGGGATCGCCGCCGACCCGATCTACCTCGATGTGTCGGTTCAGCCGGGCAAGAGGAAGACCTTGCCGGTCGAGACGACTCGCCACGCCTTCGCGTACGTTTTCGCCGGGGCGGGGAAGTTCTGCAACGCGTCGGGTCCCCTGGCGGTGCCCACGGAACCGGCCGGATGGGCGGACACGTCGCCTCCCACGGAGGCGGACAACCGCTCGCTCGTGCTCTTTGATCGCGGCGACGAAGTCACGGTACAGGCCGGGGACGACGGAATCCGGTTCCTGCTGGTCTCGGGAAAACCGCTTGAGGAGCCCGTGGCGTGGTACGGCCCGATTGTGATGAACACGCAAGAGGAGCTCCGGCAGGCTTTCCGGGAGCTCGAGCTCGGGACGTTCCTGAAGCATAGGGCGCCGAGGTAGGAGACAGCTCGTCGGCAGAGCGCAAGGCATCCAGGTGGCAATCATGTTTATCATGACCCTCATCAACTGCCAGCCGCCTCCGACAAACGCCTCAGAGTAGAACAAGGTCTTCAGCAACTGGCCGTCGCGCACACCTCCAGTATCCCATCGTGGCAGATTGCAGTGGGTTCCAAGCACCGCACCAAACGTCGCGGGGCGTACCGCATCGACTCTCGGCTCTGCACCCTGCTGGACATTAGTGTCTTGCTCCTTCTATCATCGACAATTATGGACAAGCCTTCGTTCGACCCCGGCTTTACAGAAAAATACCGCGGCGACTTAAGTCGAATCATCGACCCCAACGGGCAATTCAATGTTCGCCGACGCGGAGCCACCTGGCGGGACATACATCCCTATCTTTTCATGATCAACACCTCCTGGCCCGTTTTCGTGGCCATAATCTTCGCCGGGTATGTGATTGCCAACCTTGTGGTTGCCTTCGTATACCTGGGGATCGGCGTCGAACACCTGCAAGGCGCCGACACCAGTACGGCGTTGGGCCGTTTTCTGACCGCCTTTTTCTTCAGCGCGCAAACGTTCACCACAGTTGGGTACGGTAAAATCTCTCCCGACGGCATTCTGGCCAACCTAGTGGCGGCGTTTCAAGCGCTTCTCGGACTGATGGCGTTTGCGATCGCCACTGGCCTGCTCTTCGGAAGATTTTCAAGGCCCGCGGCGCGCCTCGCCTTCAGCAGGCAGCTGGTTGTGGCGCCCTATCAGTCCGGCGCCAGCCTGCAATTCCGCGTCGCGAATCGGCGCAGCAACAATCTAATGGAGATTGAAGCGCGGATGCTCCTGATGACCGTGGAACCGTCGGACCGCGGACTGGTGCGCAAGTACAGACCCCTCACGCTCGAACGCTCCTCCGTCGTGTTCCTGCCACTCACCTGGACGGTCGTTCATCCTATCGATGAGGCCAGCCCGCTCTGGGGCCAGACTGCCGAAAACCTCGCCCGGCAGCAGGCCGAGTTTCTAATTCTGATTAAGGCTTTCGACGATACGTTTTTCCAGACGGTCCACGTTCGCCACTCCTACCGCCACGAAGAGGTGGTTTGGGGAGCGCGCTTTGTCCCCGCTTTCGAGGCGGACGCGCGGGGCAAAATGGTGCTCGACCTCAAGCGGCTCAGTGAGACCGCTCCCTCCCAGAATCCAGGCATCCCGTGAGCTGTATGGGGCCTTAGGACGGCCGCTCGCTTTCTGGCCACGCCCAAGGCGATTCTCAACGTATTCCTGCCGGGTGGTCGTGCACTCGGAAATTACTCTGAAGTGGTCGCAGAAGAATATATTCGCTGGTCACGCTGCAATCCACTGCCGGTCAGGAGGTTACGCTGGGTTTTAGGGATTCCGCCTGAGAAGTCGGCCAGCCGCCAACTGGCGTAGTGCATTCCGGTCGGCTGGATTCCGGCGTGGGAAGGGCGTTTTTCAGGCACAATTTGGCAGAGGTGGTCGGAAGGGCTGTTCTCCCTTGTTGTCACGGCTGCCAGTCGATTCCGCAACTGCGCATGTGCCGAACGGAATCGCATCAGAGGCGCGCGTAAGAAATGGGGACCCAAAGGCCGAGGGTGACCTTACGGCGGGAAGTTCATGCGGCGCACGAGGTCTTGGAAGCGCGGGTCGGAGCGCAGATTGTCGAAGACAGAATACCGTTTGACGTAAAGCATCAGGGCAAGCCGTTCATCACAGACCTTATCAAGCAACTCAAACGCCTGGTCGCGTTCGTCAAGGGCGGCGCAGAGGATTGCGACACGGTAACCCAGAAGCAGATTCCCCTCGAGCAGGGGCTTCAATTCTTCCAGAATGTTCAGCGCCTCGTCCCGCCGACCTGCAAGGGTGTGGACATACCCGAGAACGGCGCGGCTGAACAAGTTGCCGCCGGGGAGCAGCCTTATTTTCTCACACTCCGCCGTGGCTTCCGCACACATACCCTTGTGAGCGTAAGCCAATGCCAACATTTCCCGGGGCCTCATAATACTCGGGTCGAGCTCAAGCGTTTTCCTGAATTGTTCGGCCGCCTGGTCGTAGTGGCGGGCGTAGAAGAGCCATCCTCCCAAGATATGGTTGTTGGCGGGAGAAAGGGGCTCCAGGTCCACGGCCCGCCTTTGCTCTGCCACAGCCTCCTCGAGCCTCCCCGTGACCTGCAAAAAAACGGAGTACGCTTGGTGGGCCACCGGATCGTCCGGGTTTAACTCCAAGGCGCGCCGGGATTCCTTTTCCCCTCCCGGCCAGTCCCAATCGTGGAAGAGTCGTGTGAGCGCCAGGGCTGCATGCGCTTGCGACAGCCCATCATCGAGCGCCAAGGCCCGAAGCGCTGCGGCCTTGGCCCTGGGAAAAGCTTCCTTGGGTCGGACGAATCCGAAATGCCCGAGCATGGCGTAGGAATAGGCCATCACAGCATAGGCCGTCGCGAGAGTCGGGTCCTGCTCAATTGCCTGCCGGCTGTACTCGATCGCCTTGTTCAAGTCTTCCGGCGACCACTTTTGGTAGAAGTAGGCGGCCTTCAGATAAAACTGATAGGCTTCCTTATTCTGCGTGACGCGCTTCGCCAGCCGCCTCTTTTCCTCCCCCGTCAACTCCAGCCGCAGCTTTTCTGAAATCTCTCTCGCGATTTCTTCCTGCACGACAAAAATATCCGCCATCTTGCGGTTGTACTGCGCTCCCCAGAGTTGTGACACCCTAGCCACGTCGAGCAGTTCAGTGCCGACCAGCAGCATGTCACCTCGCTGCATCACCCTCCCGGTCAATACCGCGCGCACATTCAGCTCACTTCCTAGCTGCCGCAGGTCAACTTCTTGGCCCTTGTATCGGAACACGAGGCCCCGCGGTACCACGCGGAGCTTGCGCAGTTGGGAGAGGCTATTGATGAGCGTGTCGGTAATGCCGTCGCTCAGGTACTCCATCTCCGGGTCCCCACTCAAGTTGGTGAAGGGCAGCACGGCGAGCGAGTCGATCGTCTTGCTCAGTTTTTGGGGGCGAGGAGGCGCTTCAACGGCATGCCCGCTGACCGGCGCTGTGCGACCCGAATCCGTATCGCGTTTCAGGCGCTTCAGATCAGCGCGCAATTCCGACGCGACCTGGTAACGCACGTCGCGGTCTTTCTCCAACGCCTTGTTGATGATCTCTTCCAACCTGGGCGGCAACTCGGGATTCAGACGGACCGGTGAAGTCGGCGCTTTGTGGAGGATCGCGTCAAAGATGAGCGCAGAGGTCATCCCCAGGAAAGCCTGATGCCCCGTAGCCATCTCGTAGAGAACCACGCCGAAGCTGAACAGGTCGGTGCGCGCGTCGAGTTCCTCACCCCGCGCCTGCTCCGGCGACATGTACGCAACGGTGCCCATCGCCACGCCCGGGCTTGTCAGGTGCTCTTCGTCGAGCGGTCCCGTAGGCGCTGCCGTGGCCGCCGCGTCCTTCCCGAATCCCGAACCCCGAGCCCCGAGTCCCGTTAGTTTCGCCAGCCCAAAGTCGAGAATCTTCGCCTGCCCACGGGTGGTCACAAAAATGTTCGCCGGCTTGATGTCCCGATGGGTGATGCCCTTGGCGTGTGCGGCCTCAAGTGCGTCGGCAATCTGAATTGCTAGGTCCAGTACTTCGTCCGTCTTGAGCAGTTTCCCGGCCAGGCGCTGCTTCAGCGTCTGCCCCTCCAGGTACTGCATGACGATGAAGGGCTGTCCTTCGTACTCACCAATCTCGTGAATCGTGCAGATGTTGGGGTGGTCGAGCGCAGAAGCAGCGCGGGCTTCCCGCCGGAAGCGCTCCAGGGCCTGATGGTCCTTGGCCAACGCCTCGGGCAAGAACTTCAAAGCTACAAAGCGGCCCAGCTTCGTGTCCTCAGCCTTGTACACTACGCCCATGCCCCCGCCACCCAGCTTGTCAACGATGCGGTAGTGGGAAACCGTCTGGCCGACCATGAGGCGATTACCTCTCAGCAAGATGACGCGAACTTCGATTGCGGCTAGCATACGCCGCGTGTACCGGCAAGTCAACACAATAGGACTATCCGGGACCGTTCAAGTCGCGGAGCAGTTCCCAGGAGTGCTGTCTGCGGCAACACCTCTCCGTGCTGGATCCACCGCGAAGTGGTCCCGGGAGCAGAGCAGAACTTCCCTAAAAGTCGCAGTGAAACTTATGGGTGCTGGGCACACAGAATGGATTGGGAATGAAAAGTCGGCTTCCCATCATCTGGCCTCGGCAGGCATGGGGCAAACGGGATTCGGGCGTTGAAGGGCGTTTCCCAATCTCGTGGGGTGAACCCCTGTAGTGAGATAAAATCTTTGGGCACACATTAGGACAACCAATGGAGATCGCTCGATCGTTGGCTTGTCTGATCGACCGAAAAGTTTAACCTCTGGGCCAACTCCCCCTGTACGGTTCGAGCGTTTGGCTCTGTAAGGTCCGATGAATTTGCCAGCGAACCGACCTTCGGGTTTTTGATTTACACTTATGACTCTTGACTCTCTCATGGCTCGCGTTCCAAAGATCGACCTCGAGTTCTGTTGTTTTCGGTTGCGCATCGGCCAGTCGAAGACTCACGGCCGGGGCATCTACGCTGACCAGCACATCCCGCCGAACCGCAAGGTGATCGAGTGCCCGGCGATTTTGAGATCATGGTGGGAAAGTCGTCGGCAGATATTTCTTTGCAGGGAATTCTGAGGGTGGCGCGTAGGAGGGGCAGGCCTTGTGCCTGCCCGGGGCGACCACAAGGGTCCCCCCTACTCGATCATTCCCCAAGGGAGGATAAGTTGTGACAACCGGACCTCGAATTCAGGCACGCATGCTGGCACAGTTTGTTGTGAGCTTCCTCGGGATTTTGCTGGCACTGCCGGTGGTGGGCGCAGACATTCCCGTGAATAGCACTTCGGACCAACCACCCCGCAAAGTCATCATAGGCACGGTCATGCAACCGTTCTGGGGAAAGCATCCGGGCCTGCAAAAACGCCTGGACCAACTGACGGCGATTGTTGATCGCATGCAGGCGGAGTCAGAGAAGAAGTATGGCCGCGGTCTGGACCTGGCGGTGTTGCCGGAGATGGCGCTAACCGGTGAAGGCGAGGCCGTGGGAGGAGTGGCGGATTGGTCGTATCCACTGGCAGGCGCGGTGCAGGATACCTTTGCTCAGGAGGCGCGCAAAATCCATTCCTACATCGTGCTGCCGACCTTTCTGCTGGAGGATTGGGCGACGAAGCGATGTTCGAACGCCGCTATTCTTTTTGGCCGCCAAGGTGAGGTCGTGGGCATCTATCGCAAGGTGCATCTCGTGGTCGATACCGATTCCGGCTCCATGGAGCATGGCTCCACGCCCGGCACGGAAGAACCCGTCTTCCAGTGTGATTTCGGCAAGGTAGGGATACAGATTTGTTACGACATGGATTTTGATTATGGGTGGAGAGAACTGGCCCGCCAGGGTGCCGAGTTGGTCGCCTGGCCGACCCAATCACCGCAGACTTCCCAACCTGCTGGGCGCGCCAAACGAAACCACTGCTACATCGTCTCCAGCACCTGGCGGAACAACGCTTCCATCTTCGAGCCGACTGGTAAAATCGTTTCCCAAGTGAAGTGGCCCGAGAGCGAGAAGAAAGTGGAAGCTGGCAGACTCATTCCCCCCGAAGACAATATCCTGGTTCAGGAACTCGACCTGAGCTACGCCATCCTCCCCTGGAGTTCGGCCCTAAAAAACGGGGAAGGTCTCAAGCACATGTACGGCGATAAAGTTGGCTACCGCTATTACGAGGACGAGGATTGCGGGATGTTTTGGTCAAATGACACGCACATGACGATCCGCCATATGCTGCGAAGCCTGGGCCTGATGGAACAGCAGGAGGAATACCAGCGCGTCGAAGAGGTGTACCATAAAGCCGGTGTTCCGAGTTACTGAAGGGGGGAGTGACTCATTTTGAGGTGGCACGGTCATCTTGACCGTGACTGCTCACGGGCGGGGATTTACAGGTTGCGGAAAAATGCCTCGATGCCGTCATCCTGAGCTTTGAGAGCCTTGCGGCTACGCCCAGTCGCGTTCACGGCTGATCCCATTGGCCAGCATTTCCTGGACATGCGCGACGTCGTCACGAATCTGCCAGTCGAACATGCCCACGGCGAGAAAATCGCTACCGTGCTCGAAAGCAAGGCGGAAACCTTCCTGGGGTTTCACCCGGCCGGCTCCCAAGACCTTGAAGGCGATCCAGGGCTTCTTGATTGACCGCATGAAGACCCCGACCTCGGCTGCTTCGCTACAGTAGTAATTCACCCGGTTGATTGTCATCATATAGAAGTCCGGATCGATCTTGGCTTGCACGCTGGCACGTGCCGTATCGAGTAGATGGGCTCCCATACCTGCCATGATTCCAGACTTTTTGAACCCTTCCACAATCTCGCCGATCTCGTCTACTTTGCCCGCTTTTACGAGCCCGTCCGCAACTCCGCCATGGAGATAAACGGCTATGGCGCCATTGTCGCGGGCGCGCTTGGCATTTTCCACCGGGGAGCCCTGCTCGGGTGCGGTGGTGGCAATCCACTGGAGGGTCCCTCCACGCTCCCTCTTGAACATATTGTAATGACTGATGATGCGGTCGTCAGCGCGCATCAGGAGGGTGTTGATCCCGTTCTGTTCCGCCAGCGTCAAGGTTTCAAGGATCTTCGGGGTAGTGAAATACTGGGTCATAAAGTCTGCTTGATAGACAAGCTCGCCCGCATGGGCGATCCCTGAAACCGGGTCTCCGCCAATAATGAGCCGGGAAACTTCGTATTTGCCGAAATTTCCGCGCTGAAGACCCTTTGCCGGCTCCTTGACCCTGGCTCCCTGCGCGGGGGCCATCATGCGTGCCATCAGTGCCTTACGTTCATAGCTGACTCCCCCCACCAGGGCGGCGGTAGCTCCCAGGGAATTTCTCAGCAAGTCGCGGCGGCCAAGTTTTTTCATTTCTTAAGTCCCTTCAAGCCAGTCCCGTAGCAAATAGATGGATAATGCTCAACCCCTCCCATCCTCGACTTGTGCTCTGGCAATTCGGGTGCCAATATTGATGGCGTTACCAGTGGTGGCGGGGTAGGGGACGAACAACGTGGGGAGCTGCCCTTCCGGCGGTCCCCGCCTCCTTGAATGGCACAGAAATGATCATTGCAAGAATTCGTCAATATATGCGTTGTCCTGGGCGTCGGCAAGGTCCGTGGTATCACCCAGAATGTAGCGATACTGATAGGGTCCCTTAAGCGCCACAATCCGGTTCATCCAGTTTGCCGGGTCCGTCCACATCACCGTTCTCGTTCCCATGGCCTGGGTGAGATCGTCAAGGTCCCAATGCAGCGCAAAGCCGGGAATGACGGCATCAAACAAATCTGTATTCAGAGTGTACTTGAGAGCGGCGCGCAAGCTGGTGGGGCTGCGGTCGAGCCAGACCTTGCCGATGCGCGGGTCCACCGCCGCCGCGAGCAATAACCACACCCCTTTCACCCCGCGGGCGCCAGCATGGATCGAGGCCGGGTCCACGTCGCTGCGCGCCGCGAGAAGATCCACTCCGCGTAGAATGTCATGCGCCCGCATGGCCGGCAAATTGAGCCCAATCTGGTTGGCCCTTGAGTTGGTGATCCAATTTCCCACAAAGGGCGCGTGGGTATTCTCCCCGGGAGTGTCGCGGGGTTCCAGCGTCAAAACAACCCGCCCTTTCTTGGCCATCCTGCTGGCCAGGGAATCGGTGGTTGCCGCCTGGAAGTAGGGGCCACTGTCCGCCACCAGCAGCACTGCGGGCTTGCGGCCTGGAGGCGAAGCGGGTACGTAGAGGTTTCCTTCGATCTCGACCCCTGGCTCACTCTCAAACTTGATGTGCTCGCGCCGGACATCGGCATCGTTCGACTCATCCAGCACCGTCATTGCCGGAGAAGCGCCGTCGGAGGGAATTCCGAGCCTCCGCAATTCCGCTTGCAGTTCGGGGATTGTTCCCTGCCGCATCTTGGCGTGAAAATCGTCGAGGATCAGTTGGCAGACTTTGCGGCTCCCGGGAATATCATCGACGTGGCCGGTGGGCGTGACCAGCAGTTCGAAATTACTGTAGAGATGTACGGGCTGTTCGTGAAAATCGCCCTGGCCGTCCTTGAGCCAGCGGATCATCCACTGATAGACGGCTTCCCGGCTGACCAGGGGAGTGCCGTGGGGACCGGGGCCGACAAAGAAGCTAATCTTATCCTCTGCTCCGTAAATGCGGTACCAATGTCGCGCTTCCTCATAAACGATGCGAGCGCCGGCGGGCGTAAAGTAGTCGCCCTCGGTTTCTTGGATCAGCCAGGGCGTGGGCGCCGTCACTTCCACATAATCCGCCACGTCGAGTCCGTGCACGAGAAATTGGGGGAAGGTCATTTCGGTATCGGGGTCAGGGCCGGCGAACAACAACTGATAGGAATTGGGATAGCAGGCGGGAACGACCGCTTTAAGTCGCGGGTCCAAAGCGCCAATGAAGGTGGTGAGCGCTCCACCCCCCGAGCAGCCCGTAGCACCCAGACGTGTGGGGTCTACGTCTGGCCGGCTGACCAGATAGTCGATGCCGCGCTTCGCATCCCAAATGAAAAAACGCGCCGCACTCTCGCCAATCAGAATGCTCTGGGCTCCCGCCTGGATATGCTCGGGAACGGACCATCCCCCCAGTGCCCCCGAGAGTTGCGGATCGTACGATTGTTCCCGTTCACCTTGACCAATCGGGTCGGTCGCAAGCACTACAAAGCCTTTCAAGGCCAGGTTGGCGGCGGCGCGCTGCGGCTCGGGCTTTCCCTCCTGAGTATGGCCGGATTGAAAGAGAATGGCGGGGTAACGCCCCGGCTTATTGGGCCGGTAGACGTTGCCCGTGACATAGAAATTCGGCAGACTCTGGAAAAGCACTTTCTCGATGGTATAACCATCGGCCTGAATCTCGCCCGTGATCTTGGCGTTCAGCGGCCCATTGTAGTCGGGCAGACCACCTAATAATTCCAGAAGCGTGGCGCGGACCTTTTGTTTCCGTTGTTCCGCTTCAGCCACAGTATGGATTTGGTCAATCACCCTCTGCCGCTCCTGCAGTTGCCGCTTCGCAATCTGGTTCATCCAGCGGAGAAGGGGGTCGTGAATCGCCTCCTGCGCAAAGAGGGAGCAGGGGATAAGAAAGGTCGCGCACAGTAACGTTGCGCACAGTAATGCAATTCTCGTCAGTTTCATAAAGTGCTTCCTCGCTTGAACGCAGCTGCCGCGGGCAGCGCCCCCAGGATGTAGCGCGGGCGTCCCGCCCGCTGTCGCGGGAACGTCACGCTCTCGCGCTGCATCCAGACCTGGAGCCTGAACATTGTAGTTGAGACCACAGTGTGTAAAGAGGCGCCATTCCACATCAAGCGCGGCTTTGGTGAGCGGATCGTCGTTGTCAATTCGGGTGATGGTTGGATTGTCGTTCGTTGCTGCCTTCCTTCCTGAGCTTTGGGGCGTCCGATTGTCTTAGGGCGCTGCCACCCAACTATCAGCCGGAATTTCCGTTTTCAGCTTCCCCTTTGCCCGAAAGCCTAGCCCTCCTGTCCCGTCGTGTCAACCGCAAGTCACGCTGGTCCCTTTGGGGTGCTAGTGCAGCTCGTTTTGGCCGTTCTGCGGAGCCGCTGTGCTGGGATTACCCGCCCCAGTCTGCCTCGCCGCTGACACTTCCGCGCTGGATGGCTTCCGAGCGCTCGTTTGCTTTCTGTCCTGGTTCGCTAACCGTCCGGCAGCGGCAACGCCGCGATCATTCTCAGCATGCTGCCGAACAGCCCCCGACTCAGGTGCCCCTCGGCCAATAGCAGCCAGTAATAGCGCACATGTTTCACCAGCCGTTCGCCGCTCTCAACAAGCTGCTGCTGCAAACTCGTCAGCGAAAAGTTAGTGAAGTCCGTATCCCATCAATGACTTCCACGCAATTTATCGCGTCGCGATCGGATTGGGAATGGGAAGTCGCCTTCCCATCGGCTGGCTCACCGTTTGGGCTGGATTCAGGCGTGGGAAGGGCGTTTTTCATTCCAAATCCAGTTTGCACCGGACCCCAAGTGAGCCTTCCAACGCATCACCACGCCGTGCCCGCCCTGCCGGGGTCCCCGGCTGCCGTTCTCTTTGGGCATCGTCCACTAACGGCTGTCCTTGTGGGCTTCATGGTGATGTTCTTGCTTTCCCTCGCTGCATTTCTGCTCTATATCTTCACCCTGCCGCCAGACCGTGGCGGCGGGAACTGAGGCAGTTTGGAAAGTAATAGGGAGGATTTTCATCGTGGATATTGGCAAACGGCTTAGAGCGTGGCGGGAGGCCAATGGCTTGAGTCAGAGTGAACTTGAAGGCCGGACTGGTTTGGTCTGCTCATGTATCTCCCAAGTCGAAGAGGGGCACACACTGCCGACGCTCCCAGTGCTGGAGACATGGGTGAAAGCCTTACCTTTGACCTCATACTGCGCCTCTATAGCAAGTCGGTGCACATTTCATAACCAGGGGTGACATCCGATTCAGCGACTGTTATTGCAGCACCACGTCACGGGGTGTTCAGTCCCTTTTTTGGGCAAAAACAAACAGCCACCTGCCCCCGCTATCACACGCATTCGATGCGCGAAACGGCTTTCAAGGTCCACGGCGTCTTTGCGGAAAATTGCCCGGTCTACCTCAGCCTTTACAAGGCAATCACCATCACCACCGAACTGCTCTTCGACCCTCTGGGATCAAGCTGAGGGCGCGACCGAATGGCAATTTCGGTAAGTAGATGTTGGTCCTTCTAATCCTCCCGCCAGACGACATAAGCGGCGAAGACCATCACGGTGAGGAAGGCGGCCGCGCTGGCGGCCAGGAGAAAGGACGGCGTTTGGCCAGTCCCAGCCTGTGCGAGCTGATGGAGCCACCCGCCGCTGGAAGAATACTCGGGCATCGCCGCGAAGCGTGGTATTGGGGCCAGACTCGCCACGCGCTGAAGCCAGCCCGCGATGCGTGGCCACTGCCACACACCCAGCCCCGGCACCGCGAGGACTCCAAGCGCATAAGCGGCGCGCTCGACCAACACAATCGGCGCGGCGGCACGCTGCTCGGCCGCGCGACGAGCCTGGAGCTGGGCCTTCCACCAAACGAGCCCGGCCGAGGGCAGGCCCGCACCCGGTTGCTGGAGTTCGGCCCGCGCCAGCTCATCTTCGACCTGAAACTCCTGGGCGACAAACGCCACCTCTGCGCACACCGCACAAGCCGCCGCATGCTGCCGGATTTCTTCGCCCCACGCGCTCGCCCATCGGCCGGACCGCAGAGAGTCCACCACCTCTTGTTCGCGCTCACAATGTGGAAGCTTCATGTGCTTGCTCATCTTTCATGAACGATGACTTGTGTCGCCCTGGGTCTTCAAAGCCAGCCCTGGCCGACGGAGCAATTTCAGCATCTTTTGCCGCGCCCGAAACAGCAGCAGGCGGACGCTCCCCGCTCTCAGGCCCACAACTTCCGCGATCTCCTTGTGGCTCGCGCCCTCCGCGTAGGCGAGCCACAGGAGTTGGCGTTCCTGCGGTTTCAGGCGTTCCAGGGCGCGTCCCAGGTCCGATTGTTGCTGTAAACGCTCAGCAGTGCGATCATCCGCCGGCACCTGCTCGGGATTGGCGGCCTCCCCTTGTTCACGGCGTGGCAGGCGGCGCCAGTGATCGCGCGCCAAATTGGTCCCAATCCGGAAAAGGTAGGCCTTTTGATAAGTCGCATCATCCGATTTCAGGTCGGCTCGCAGGAAGCGGTAGTAGCTTTCCTGGACGAGATCGTCGGCAAGGGTCGCGCTGCCCAGAATCCGGCAGAGGTAGGACCACAGGGGGCGCGCCGTGTCTTCGTAGAAAACCCGGAAGGTCTGCTCGTCCATGTGGAAAGCTTGCTCGGCTGCCTCTGCCCCGATCTTCGAACCTTCCAATTCCGCCACGGTGATTTCCCGGATGGACATACTCGAATTCTGCCACGGAATGGGGCCGGAGTTCAGGATTTATCTGCCGGCCGGTCGTGCCATCAATGTTTCAGCGCCAGGTTACCTTCCTGCCCTGCTCCGCCGATCAACCCGAGATGCTTGGATAGACCATAGGAAACCATCGCCGAAAGTATGAAGCCAGCGCCCAGAGTCACCCCCAGCGTTCCAAACACGAGCAAAGGGGTCACGTCAATTGCGCCCATATGCCCACGGAGCAGGAGCAAACCGAGACCCGTCAGAAGCAGGACCAACCCGGCTTGCACCGACCAGAAAATTCGGCCGACGGGATTGGGCAGGCCCCGCGGGGAAGCATCGAGCGCCGGCGGGGCCCACTCTAGTAACCGACGGCCGGCGTCGGATTGCAGGTAAGCGCTAAAGTCCTGGCCGGAAGCAAACTTTTCAATCAGCTTGGTGTGGAGTTCCTCCTGCATCTTGAAGCTGCGGTTCCAGCGGCGGTTCTCCAAGAGGGCGCGGGTCACCCAGAGAATCCCCAGCAGGGCGCAGGCCAACGCCAAGACAGGCGCCAGGTCACTCAGTAATTCATCGAACCCCGATCTGGGACGTTCTACCCTCCATTCTCTCGGACTGATGAACGCGCGTGGATCGGCTTTCACTTGCGGGTGACTATCGAGGAAAGCTTGCAGCTCAGGATGTTCGCGCAGGTAGACTTCATTGCTCGTCACCGCTGGATTGCCGAGTACGTCGTTTGCGATCTCCAGGTGCGCGTCGAGAAAACGGTCGAAGGCGCCGCGTTGCGCATCAACACTCGCAATGTCTTGGTCCGTCGGGATGGCTTTGCTGGTAACTGCGGGGGGCTTCTGAGCATAGGCTGCTACCGGCCAAGCCCCCACCGCGCCCCATATTGCCCCAGCCAAAACCAATGCCCAAAGAGCGCTTCGCCGTTTAGCTTTTGTTTCCATTTCCGTTCCTCCCTCTTGATCCCTCCGGCCCTCGAACCCGCGCCGGCCTGGATGCTCTGACCTTGTTGAGTTCTCTTCAGTGGGTATAACGCTCGAGGAGGGATTTGGTTAACAACCTTCGGAACTCGGCCGTCCTCCGGGACCACCCCCTAATCGACTGGTGCGACCGAAGTTGTGGATTCGGCCTGAAAAGTCGGCTTCCCATCGACAATCCCGGCGTTTGGCTGGATTCCGGCGCGGGAAGGGCGTTTTTCATTCCAAATCCGACGAAGTACCCACTCAGCATAGTTTCCGAGTGCGCCGTCATCCAGGACTTATCCCCTATCTGATCGGCTAGACTTAGCTCTGACAGGCAGATGGCGCTTTCTCCCGGCGACAAACTCGGTCCGTATGAAATTGTTGCGCCTATTGGTAAAGGCGGCATGGGAGAGGTGAATCGCGCACAAAACACGGTTCGATAGATCTGTCGTGCAGGACGCTTCGGGATGAGCAAAGTGGAACCAGCGCGGTTGTGCCCCACTAGATTTCTGATCCACCCACGGCTAGAGGCTTAGGCGAACGGTCGTTGCTAAGTTAAGAAGCGCGATCGAAGACCCTGATGGTCTTATCGATTCCAGAACTCGACCGAAAGCTTCCAGGCCACTCGGTGACTTCAGCGGTTAAGACCCTGGCAGAATCAGAGGCGGCGCGATCCGGCCCGCGCGAGCCAAGAAAAGCGCCACCTCCGTTTTTGCCGATCCAAACAACAGGAACGGCGGTTAGTACCAAGTTGACAGCTCTCTTTTCCGCCGAGCTCAGGCAAGGTCGTAGCGATCAAGGTTCATCACCTTGTCCCACGCAGCCACGAAGTCCTTCACAAACGCCTCCTTCGAGTCGTCACATGCATAGACTTCCGCGATTGCTCGGAGCTGGGAGTTCGAACCGAAGGCAAGGTCGACACGGGTGCCGGTCCACTTGATTTCGCCCGTCGCGCGATCGCGCCCCTCAAACACGCCTTCGGATGTAGAGGAGGCCTGCCACTTCGTATTCATGTCGAGCAGGTTGACGAAGAAATCATTCGTCAGCGTCTCGGGTCGGTTGGTGAAGACGCCGTGTTTGGACTGCCCGAAGTCCGCATTCAGGGCGCGCATGCCGCCGACGAGAGCCGTCATCTCGGGGGCCGTAAGCGTCAGCAACTGCGCCCGATCCACCAGCAGTTCCTCCGCCGGTCTTCGGTGTCCCCTCCGGAGGTAGTTGCGGAACCCGTCTGCGGTCGGCTCCAGTACGGCGAATGAGTCCACATCGGTCTGCTGCTGCGAAGCATCCGTGCGCCCCGGCGAGAAGGGAACCTTCGCGGAGTGCCCGGCCTTTTTCGCAGCTTTCTCGACGGCTGCGCAGCCGCCCAGAACGATCAGGTCAGCCAGCGAGACCTTCTTCCCGCCGGACTGCGCGCCGTTGAAATCCTTTTGAATCGCCTCCAGCGTCTGAAGGACCTTCGCCAGTTCGGCCGGCTGGTTCACTTCCCAATCCTTTTGCGGCGCGAGGCGAATGCGTGCCCCGTTGGCGCCGCCGCGCTTGTCGCCGCCGCGGAACGTTGTCGCCGACGCCCAGGCCGTCGTGACCAGTTGGGAGATGGACAGTCCGGATGCGAGGATCTTCGCCTTTAGGGCAGCAATGTCCTGCTTGCCGATCAGTTCATGATCCACAGCGGGAACGGGGTCCTGCCACAGCAGCGCCTCCGCCGGAACCAGCGGGCCAAGGTACCGCGAAATGGGCCCCATGTCACGGTGCGTCAGCTTGAACCACGCCTTGGCGAACGCATCGGCGAATGCCTGCGGGTTCTCGTGGAAACGCTTCGCGATCGGCGAGTAGATCGGGTCCATCCTCAGGGAGAGGTCCGTCGTGAACATGATCGGGGCGTGCTTCTTCGACGGATCGTGGGCATCCGGCACGGTGCCCGCTGCCGATGCGTCCTTGGGCGTCCATTGGTAAGCACCGGCGGGACTCTTGGTGAGTTCCCATTCATAGCCCAACAGGTTCTCGAAGTAGTTGTTGTCCCACTTCACCGGGTTGGTGGTCCATGCGCCCTCCAACCCGCTGGTGAACGCGTCGGCGCCTACGCCGCTGCCAAAGGTGTTTTTCCAGCCCAGGCCTTGCTCTTCGATGTCGGCAGCCTCGGGTTCGGGACCGACATACTTGCTCTGCTCGGCAGCGCCATGGGCTTTGCCGAACGTGTGTCCGCCGGCGATGAGGGCCACTGTCTCCTCGTCATTCATCGCCATGCGGCGGAACGTCTCTCGGATATCCCGTGCCGCAGCGACGGGATCCGGCTTTCCATTGGGCCCTTCCGGATTCACGTAAATCAGGCCCATCTGCACGGCGGCGAGAGGATTCTCGAGCTCGCGATCGCCGCTGTAGCGCTCGTCTGCCAGCCACTTCCCCTCCGGCCCCCAGTAAATGGCTTCTTCCGGCTCCCAGATGTCCTCGCGCCCACCGGCGAAACCGAAGGTCTTGAATCCCATCGACTCCAGAGCGACGTTACCGGCCAGGATCATCAGGTCGGCCCAGGATATTTTCCGGCCGTACTTTTGCTTGATCGGCCAGAGCAACCGGCGTGCCTTGTCAAGGCTCACGTTGTCCGGCCAACTGTTGAGGGGCGCAAATCGCTGTGCTCCGGACCCCGCGCCGCCTCGACCATCGGAGATACGGTACGTGCCTGCGCTGTGCCACGCCATACGGATGAAGAGCGGCCCATAATGGCCGTAGTCCGCGGGCCACCAGTCCTGCGACGTCGTCATCAAGGCATGGAGGTCCTTGATCACGGCATTTAGGTCGAGGCTCTTGAATTCTTCAGCATAATTGAACTCCTTGTCCCTAGGATCGGACAGGGGGCAGTACTGGTGCAGGATCTTCAGGTTCAGTTGATTCGGCCACCAGCCCGCATTCGCCGAGGCCCCGGCCGTGTGTCTGCGAGCGCCGCCCGATACCGGGCACTTGCTTTCGGTTGACAAGTTTTGCTCCTTATTATCGGGGACAGGCGCCCCCGCCGTGGTGGTGAGTTTTTGCTCCATATAGTTCTCCCCCTTTGAATTATTTAGAAAAACTGTGACGAACTACGAACCCATCCTGGCTTTCCCATTCGCGCAATCGCCGCCGACCGCGCTCGCTGACGCGTGCCATTCATTCGGTATCCACACGCCTACGACAGTTAACCGGAAGCGTGCCGCGGAGCGCACTTCGTGCAGAGCCCCCGGAAAATGAGTTCGCATTCGCGAAGAATCCGCTTACCAAGGAAGCCCGAGGCAGGCCTGGGCACGTCGCACCACTCAATGTCCTCAACATTGCCGCAGCGGTCGCAGATGAAGTGGTGATGCCGCATGCCTTTCGCATCGAATCGCGCGGCACGGCCCTCGACGGCCACTTCACGCACCAAACCCGCCTGCACCAAGTCCCGCAGATTGTTATAAGTCGTGGCCCTTGAAGAGCGCGGATCCACGCGATTCACGGCTTCGAAGATTTCCGCAGCCGTGGGATGCCTGTTGTGTTCCATCAAGAATGCCATCACGGCGTAGCGCTGCGGAGTGCACCGCAACCCGCTGCCTTCCAAGGACCGTCTAATCGCCTCAGCGTCCATCAAAGATTTAGATTATATCTAATGTGACATTTTATCAAGACTTATGCTTTTGGTTGCTGCTGCGAGCAGAAGACTGGCGGATGCCGTATTGAGTATCCTCATCGAGTGGCCGCCCTGTTACTCTTCCACGTCGAACGGTCCCGACGTTGCGCTCGCGGGGTTTTGAGACGACTAGGGCAGTGGGCGGCAGATTGGTGCGGAATCATGAGGCGCGATTTCCCTGAATAGCAACACGTTCGGAACGACCACCCGCCGCCTCGCGCAATTGTGTCCAGATGGTCTGCAACCTGGAAGTTATTCTCTTGGGTGCGCCACGTATAGCCCGCGAATCACTCGGACGGAGTCGCTACCCAAAGAATCAAAAAGACGGCCCTTCCCGGTTTGCTGGGACGGCGTTCGAGCCACGTCGGTTCAGCGACCTCTCGCTATCGTGTAATCACACTTACGGCGGATCGGCGTCAGTTTCGATTCGTCGCAAATTACTGCAGGATAGACAGTTGCAATGCTGGCTGAGGTTTGGGCCTGAGAAGTCGGCTTTGCGTCCAGTGAGGTCTCCACCCCGCCAGAGCCAGGTGCCCCTCAGAGAATACGCGCTTCCACGAGGATCGCTGGGCGCTCCGCCTCGATAGCGGCAGGCCGGTACTCGCGTACTATTACCAATCGTGGAACTTCCCTTTAAGCTGGAGAGGATGCTGAAGGCTGGAACGGCATCTGCCGGGGCGGCAATGGCTCCGGCGGAAGCAAAAACTCGAGTGAGGTGAACGATGATCCTATCTGCCCTAATCCTGATCCTCTCTACCGCGTTCTTCTTCTTCCATCTACAGGCCACTTGCCAACGCATCCTGCGCCGGCAATTCGACCGAGCGTACTTCCTAGCCATTGTCAATGCCAACCGCCTGGAGTTCCCTGCGGTGCGCCGGGCGTTGGAACAATTCAACGCGCCCGTCGACTACCCCCGGCTGCGGATGATGCTCAACTGCGATTTCCTGGCACTTAGTTACCTGCTCAAGCATGCCGTCAACCTGAACCAGCGCTATTCGCGTGAAGAGCGGTTATTGATGTTGTACTTCCGCCTGGTCTTCGCTTCCCTTATCACCCGGCATTGGCTCCGAGTGCGTGAAGAACCGGCCATCCTGAAGCTGACTTCGATTCTCCAGTACTTCGCCAACGTGGTGGGCCAGCGCGTGAACACCGTCTCCTTCGCCAACCTGACCGCCTCCGATTACCTCCTGGACCACTAGTTTTCACCTTCTTCTCGCGCCGCGAAGATTTTTCCTGCTGTGCGTAGTGTCTCCGTGTCCTCCGTGGTCAGAAGAGTTTCAACGCAGAGGTCACTGAGAGGCTCAGTGTGCTCCGTGTTAAAGCTTGAGAGGCACGGAGGACACAGGGAGTCTCGTTTTGGTTGCGGACACCAGCCGCGCTGTTCAACTATGCGGGGCAATTCTTCCCCGCTCACCCGCCATCCCGGCGCTACGCAAGGCTCCGGCCGGATCTTCAGGCTTATTTGACCGGTAGTTCCTCCCCCGAATCCTGACTGCTGCATTTTGTCTCTTGACATGCGGAAGAAGCTAGGCTAGGATCGTAAGTGGGGTTGTGGAAGAAACAGGATTAAGGACCCAGGCGCCAGGTGACAGGCGCTCGGGCTGGGGCAGTTCTGAATTGTGAATGGTGAATTGCTTTCTTCCTTGCTTGCCACCGCGGACTGCCTACTGCCTACTGCGTTGGAGGGGAGTTCGAGTTGGCGGGACTCTTCGGCCCCGCCGCAGCCTGGGACAAGATGTCAACTCCGACAGCGAGGGAAGAAAACGTAGTAACTTTAAAAAGTGAACGAGCAATGCGGCAATGTCTATGAAAACAAAGGGTCGGCTTTCCACAGCCCGCAGTGAAGCGGGAATGTGTATGAAAACAAAGGTACTTAGCCATCTGGAGTGGGAATGTTGTTGAAAATAAAAGTGGTTAGTAGACGGTAGGTGGTATGTGGTAGGCGGTAGGTGGGGAAAAAGGTCTACCTCCGCCTTCCACCAAGTTTTTCCTGTCAGACCTCTGATCTTTGCCTTTTTGCTCGTTACTCGTCACTCGTCCATGCTCGGCGCGTCACTCTTCTTTAGTGCACCACCCTTCGCCCACGGTGGTTTTAGCTGGCGGATTTCAGAAGTCTGCGGCGCTCGTAAACCAGGAAAATCGCTTGGACAGCAGTCAATAGGACAGCGAAAGCCGCCACCAGCGAAATGCCTGCCCTTACGGTTGCAATCTTCGCTACATACCCGATGGCAGGCGGGAGGATTACTCCGGCAGACAGACCAACGGCAATGAGGATGCCAAAAACCGTCGCGAACAATTTCGGAGAGTAAGTGCTGGCGGTTCCGGCCGTCGTGGGGAAGATCGGCGCATAGGTTAGTCCGCAGATCACGATGCCCACGGTGGCCACCACGACAGAGTGCGCCATGGCAACCACTAAGAGCCCGCCAACCGCACCCATCGCGGCGCCAAGAAGCAGATTGGGCCCGCGCACAAACTTGACGACTTGGCTGGCGGCGAGTCGTCCCACCATCATGGCAACCCAGAATATCGTCAGGATGGCTTTCGAAGTCTGTGGCGTGGCGAGGAGGTCTTGCTGGAGAAAGGTTCTGGTCCACCCGGCCGTGGAGATCTCCACGGCGGAATAGAAAAACAAGACGAAAGCTAGAATGATCACCGCCGGATTCAGAGCCAATCTCCGCGCCTCGTGCCAATCAAACCCACCGCCCGCGCTGGCAGGCGGAAATCTCTGCATCAAGGCGACCACCGCAACCCCGGCGACCAGCAGGGTTATCAGCCACAGTGTAATAACGAGGCCTAGCCGTGCCGTCATTAGAGCGACCAGCCAGGGGAAAAAGATCGCGCCGACGCCAAAGAAGACGCCCCCCAGATTCAGGGCGGAGGAAGGGTTCTCGGGGTAAAGGTCGGGGATAAGCGTGTTGGAAGCGCTCATGGCCGAGCTGCCTCCCAGCCCCAGCGCGACGAGTAGCGCTCCCAGGACGGCATAGCTTGGAGCATAAGCAATGCCCAGCAGAGCGGCTGCGCAGAGAAGGAAACCCCCGGCCAGGATGGGCTTCTTTCCAAAGCGGTCGATCAGCGGGCCGGCCAGAAAAACCATGGGAATTTGGGGGAAATAAAGGAAGCTGAAGAGAGCGCCGCCGCGCCCCAGGTCAAAGTTCAAGCGCGTGCTCAGCTCGGGAAGAGTGGCGCCGAGGAAGGAGGTCATAACCCCGAAAGTGAATAGTCCGGCACACGCCGTTGCCATCAAGTATCGCGTGCCTGTCCGATTCTGTGCGTCCATTAGAAATGCCCCCACAGTCTCCTCTCGCCGCCTGTGGCTTGCGGGCGAACGAGGAATCGTTCCGGTCGGATTGCGGATTATAGCCTTCATTCATGTAGAATGGCTTGCCAACTTTTTCAGCGGGCTGCCAGGTTGGTTCTGTGGGTTACACGGTGCAGCATTCGTTTTTTCTTCGCTTGGCACGAAGCTGCAATATGGGTAAAAGGGAGTGGGCGCCGGATGTAGGCGCGGGCATCATGGCGCCGTCGAAGGCACATCGCGGATCAATGGCCGGAAACAAAAGCCAAAGGCAGAGGCGTGGAGAAAACTCTGTGGCTTTGCTACCCTTGGCGCCCTGGCTCCGTGTTCGCCTGACCACTGGCGTAAGAGCTTTTTACCACGGAGAACAGAGCGCGGCTCTCGGCGGCAGCCCAAAGCAGATTCTTCTCCCGTAAGGACGACTCTGGCCTCGCGAAAGGACTCATCATGCATCCCCTTGACTCACTTCTCAAGCCACGATCCATTGCGGTGGTCGGCGCCTCGCGCAGGGCCGGCTCGATTGGCCGCGAGATTCTGCACCAATTGATTGAATTCGAATATCATGGCATGCTTTTTCCCGTCAATCCCAAGGCGGATTTCGTTCACTCGATGAAAGCTTATCCCTCGGTCAGTTCCATCCCTGACCAGGTGGACCTGGCGATTATCGTAGTGCCGCGCGAAGCAGTGCTGGCGGTTGTGGACGATTGCGGGAAAAAAGGTGTGAAAGGCCTGGTGGTCATTACGGCGGGCTTTTCTGAGACAGGTGACGAGGGGAGGAGGATGGAGGCCGAGCTGGGCGAGCGAATTCGGCGTTACGGGATGCGCATGATCGGACCCAACTGCATGGGATTGATCCACACCGCCCAGGCGGTCCACATGGACGCCACCTTTGCGCCCACTTTGCCGCTGACCGGCCGTATCGCCTTCATGTCGCAGAGCGGAGCGCTGGGGGTTGCTATCCTGAACATCGCCCAACAGCTCGACATCGGCTTCTCCTACTTTGTGGGACTCGGCAACCGCACGGATGTATCCAGCAACGACATGCTGCTCTACTGGGAGGATGATCCGAACACCGACCTGATCCTGATGTACCTGGAGTCATTCGGCAATACAAAGCGCTTCATGCAGATTGCTCGCCGCATCTCAAAGCGCAAGCCCATCCTGGCGGTGAAGTCAGGCCGGACCGAAGCAGGAGCTCGGGCGGCATCGTCACATACGGGCGCACTCTCGGCGCGCCAGGGTCTCGACATCGCCGCAGACGCGCTCCTGGAACAGTCGGGAGTAATCCGGGTAAACACCGTGGAAGAGCTTTTCGATCTGACACTGGGCTTTTCCAAGAACCCACTGCCGCGCGGGAACCGGCTGGGGATTCTGACCAACGCGGGCGGGCCGGCGATTATGGCCACCGACACGGCTGTCAGTCTCGGCCTCCGGCTTGCCGAGCTTTCCCAGAGGACGCGCGAGGAGTTGCGCCGCCTGCTGCCCCCCGAGGCCATCGTGCAGAACCCTGTGGACATGACGGGTAAGTCCGACCGCAGCAGGTACGATCCGTGCGCCCAGATACTCCTGGAGGATGACAGTGTCGACTCTCTCCTGGTGGTGTTCGTTCCTCCCATGATGATCGACGCCATGGACATCGTCGAAGGTCTGGAGGCCTTGCGCAAGAAGTTCGACAAGCCGATGTTTGGCGTGTTCATGGCCCCCGATGAGTTCTTCCAGGAGTTGAACAAGAAGCATCCCGGCCACATGGCCATCTACTTGTTTCCCGAGTCGGCCGTGCAGGCGCTGGCGGCGTTGGACCGCTATCGACAGTGGCGCGAAAAGCCCATCGGCGAAGTGCGGAGTTTTGACGTAGATCGCAAGGCGGCGGTGGAACTTCTGAACGAGGTCCGCCGCCAAGGTCGTTCTGAATTGACTGCACTGGAGGCGCAACGGCTGCTCGAGTGCTATGGCATTGCCGTCGCCCGATCTGCGGTCGCCCAGGACGGGAAAGAGCTGGGGGAAATTGCCCAAGCGGTGCGCTTCCCGGTCGTCCTGAAAGCTCTTGCCCCAGGGCTTATCCATAAAACGGAGGCGGGGGGAGTGAGGGTCGATATCCATACGCCGGAGGAATTGATGGCTGCCGCCCAGAAGATGACGGAGGAGGTGAAGCGGCGGCACCCGCCTTCGGCCCTCGCGGATCGTCAAATGGGTTTCCTGGTGCAGGAGTACGTGCGCGGGGGGCGCGAGGTCATTGTCGGTATGACTCACGACCCCAAGTTTGGACCTCTGGTAATGTTCGGCTTGGGCGGAATCTATGTGGAGACCTTCAAGGATGTCGTCTTTCGCGTGCCGCCCATTACCGATCTCGAGGCGCAAGAGATGATTCGCCAGATTCGTGGCTACCGGCTTCTTGAAGGAGTGCGCGGCGAACCTGGCGTCGATGTGGCGGGCTTGGCAGAAATCCTGGAGCGATTCTCTCAACTCGTCGAGGATTTGCCCCAACTCGCCGAGATGGATATCAATCCCTTGATGGTTTTCCCGGAGGCGGAAGAATTTCGCGCCGTGGATATCCGCGTACGATTGGCCGAGAAGTAAGGGCGCTGTGGTTCAGACGTCAGAACTCGATTCCCGCTTGCGCGGGCGTGGCGTGTTTCACTTGCGTAACGCAGCACTGGCCGACGGCGACGAGCTAGCCTAGCACTGCATTCGGTGATGGGATGCGAATTTCGGGATAGGTCGTTTGATCGGAGGCGGGGCGGTGGGTGCAGCAGCGGGACATGTCGGTTAAAATGTCACTTTCATCGACCCACGGGGGGGGCAAATCCTGGACCACCGGTCGTCGCTCCTGTACCCAAGCCAAATCCGCGGGAAGCCGGCAGCGTCCGTTTCCAGAAAAAGGGCGCAGCCGAACCTTGTGACTCGCCTCGCGCCACGAGATTCTTTGCCGCGCGCAGGATGGCTTGAACAGGATCTAAAGAACCTACTTCAGGGCGAACTGGATCTGCCGTTACGAAGTAAACCCACCCGCCGCACCATCGTGAGGGTTACATCCGCGGTTAGCCGACTTACCGCTCATGTGGATCACTTCCGGGTTGCCGACAATACGCCCAGAACCAGCGGGCGCCACATCCGCGCATAAGTCGTCCGTTAATGTGGATTCTCCCCGCGCTTTTCGGGGAACTGTAGCGATCTCACGAACCGCGGAGTAGTGCAGACAGCCCGCAACTCCGCGCTACCAGCTTGATTGTCGACCATTGCCTTCTTTGCAGGGCCGGGGCTTGCCCCGGCCTCGTGAGGTCCACCTATGTGTGCGGGAACGAATGAGGCCTGGGCAAGCCCCATAGGCGTTAACCTAAGGAAAAGGTGCTTCCGCGCTCGCCGTCGCTCGCCCAGAACTTCGGATTACCCGTGTGGATTCGTCGATAAACCCTGGGCGACAAGGCAGCAGCTATTTCCTCGAACCCCGTTTCTCGGGAGTTTGCACGCGAGTGGCACTTCAACGGGCAGCCGACATACCGTCAAAGTTGTGGCATTAAATGAAGCTCGGAATTCGCCGCGCGCGGAGCCTCTAGGGCTGAATCATTTTCATTAAGTTTATGCCTGCTGGAAGTACTTGTTGGTTCTGTGGAGTCTTTCCGGACTCGAAGATTGTTTGCCAGTATTCATAGTTCTGTCTACCGCCAAACACCGACAAAGAGAGATCACGGTTTACCCAGAGCGGCATCTTTATAAGATTAGTGACAAAGTTCTCGATATTGTCCCAAAGGGGCTCCGGGAATCGGTACTGGCATAGCTTGTTTTCTTGTATTGGTTTCCCGGTAGTGATGAAATAACTCTGCATGATCTGGCGAACAAATCCAAGCCAACAGTAAAGGATTTCCTCCCGACTCAGGCGATAAGCTATGAGGTGCGGCTCTGGGATGTCGCCGCCTTTTTGTATCTGGTTCTCTATTCGGGCCGTGCCAAGGGCGGGATCGAAGCGGCCGATATAGATCTTTTCAGCGATGATGTTCATGAGCTTCAATATCTGCTCTTTTTCAAGGTCGCGCGGATTCTCGTTCTCATCGACTCGGCAATTAAGAGGGGTTTCAAGAGCGTCGCCGAATATAAAGAACGAGTAGAAGGTTTTCTCCACCGTGCTGTAGGAGAGAGGGCGCTCCTTGCCCTTGCCCGCGAAGTCTATGTAATCCTTCAGTTTATTCTCCGGGTTGTGAGTGATAGTGTCGCGAACTGCGTCAAGAATGTAGCGACGCATTTCTCGCCATTCACCCTTGAAGTGATTCACCAAATCCCTTTCAGAAAAGTCCTCATTGTCTGAAGGGAGTCCTCGTTCCTTTCTGTACCTATCTAAGCGGTCCCCGAACAGCGCGCTGCCCAGGTGCCTTTGAACCGATTTGTCAAAGGCGATCTGACGCAATGTCGTCCCCGCGTTTGTGTTAGCAGTGAGCAAAACATCTAGATTTGGGTTCAGGAAGACTCGCAAGGGAATCTCTCTGACCCCTAGCAACACTTGAGCTGTTGCCTTATGTTGTCCGTCAAAAACCTTCACCCTCGTTACGCCTTCGGTCTCTTTCAATTCCGTCCATGCAAGCCCTACCTGGAGTTGAGGCCGCTTCTTGTGGAACTCGTCGATTAGCCCATTCAGACTTCCACCCACAGCCCTCGGATTTATGCGGTCGTCATGGAATAGGTACTCGATAGGCAGCTTTGCGAAAAAATACCGCAGGCAGCTCAAATCATCCTCGTATAGAGGAACCTGGAGGACCTCATTCCTCCCGATTTCAGGGAACGAAAAGCTCACAGAATCGGCCCCAATCCTTACGGGAAGCCCATACAATGCGCCCTTGTAATGGCGTAGGACATCGCTTAGGTTGGGCCCGCGGTTCTCCTTCGCAACCTCGTCTCGAATCGACGCGAATCTTGCCAGCACTCGTGCCACGCGAAGGTCACTTGCTTGCTTGGATCGATTGCACGACGAATGTGTGAGGGCAAAGTTGCTTGGGTCGTCCTTGCCTCCAACCTTTATGGGCTCGACATGGTCAATGTCGAGGGCGTTGGCGTGGAGCACCATATCAATCGGCTTCTCACAAATGAAACACTGTCCCTTCTGTGATTTCAAAAGCCGGAGCTCGAGCTCTTTACGTTGGTCGGCCGACAGACTATTCAGATACAGCGAGCCCATTGTCCCTCCCCGCTAATGTTTAGTCTCGTAAAAGTGGGGTCCTACTATGATTGCTACTCAATCTGCACTGCGTGCCGTTAGGTTCACCTTTATGATTTGTTGGACATCGGGTCCGTCTAGCCACCCGCCTGCGCGGACTAGTGCATCACGCAGCTCCAGGATGGCCTTCCTCTCCTGCGCCGCTAACCGCTCTGCTCGACGCCTTGCCGCTAGCTCGATGTCCTGCCACTTCTCTGGGTGGCTTGAGTACGGCGCCGCGAATTCCTCCGCAGCAAGATCATCATCGTGCTCAGCACTTTGGGTATCGGGGAGATCGGGCATGACCTGGGCTGTTGCAGCACGCCCGGAGTAATTGGCACAAACCTGGCTTGTTACAAAGGCAGTGCATGTGTCGCATTCTGGATTGAAGTAGCCAGTGACATTGCCGGGCTCAGGGTTGAAGCGTCCTCCGCACTGTTCGCTTGAACAAGTCCAGTCATGCCCTCTATAAGATGTGACACGCGAGCAAGCATCCACATACTTGATTTCGTCCCCATTTATTGTCCTCGCAACCGCATGGCCAGCCTCGTGACAAGCCGCGTATTCGAGTTCTGCCTTTGACCAGCTGAGTGCAGCTGAGTAAACTCGCATCTTTCCGTTGGCCAGGTGGCTCCACGCGTTTACACATCGTCGCACCTCATTCGGGTCGATGGAATTAACTGTGCTCCGTTTAAGCTCCGCAAAGAAGGACGGGAAGAAATCAAGCACCTCCCGGGCATGGAGCGCCACTTCGGATCCGACAAGGATAAGCGCGAATTGGTCCTCGCCAAGAAACGAGTCCACAGTGTCCGCACACGCACCATGGCAGACTGCAAGACAGATCATATTGTCGCGGAGTTTGGAAGTCAGCCCGGCTAGCAGGTACCAATCGGTCACCCCTTCTGGAGACAAAACTGCTGAGGCAGAACCGTCGGCGTGTTCTTTACCTCCATGCGTCACCAAAAGCACAATATTAAATTCGTGAGAGCTAAAGAGGCCTGCGAAATCCGCATTGGTTTTAGGCCGCAAAACCTCTTTGCTTGCGAGCTCGATGCCGACCGCCTTTAGCTTCGCCAACAGGGAGCTACAAAGTGAATATTCAAAACCGTCTCGGTTGCCAGTTATATCTATAACCAGTAATCGAGGGCGTCCCGGCACAGAGCATCTTGTTGCTAACATAAAGATCTCTCCCCCGAAGGCTAATATCGTTGTGGTTAACCGCCGCTAGAGGCCGGGCAATGATTTGAAAAGCCTGACAACTTCCAAGCTGACGTAAATCACCTGCCCTACCAGCCGCACACCGTATTCTGGGTCGTCGGGGCGGTTGACAGAATGATAGCGGAAATACTAGCACTTTACGCACGGGGGAGCCAAGTAGGAATAGCGTGCGGGAGGGGCGCAGATTTTTGCTAGAGTGTCGACGCGCGCAAGCCCGCCCGCGGGGATCTGCTGCTTCCAGATACCATGTGGAAGTTATCCACCTTGACGCTACTCGCTGGCTGGCGCATCTCTGAAACGGTGATGCCGTGTCAAGGGAAATTTGGTTTATTTTTCTTTACCCTTGACAGGTCTCCGCGCACACCTCCAAGATGTCCTCAGCCGGTGAAGCGGAGGCGGGCTCTGC
>Ga0208692_1000514_pt1 | contig 28037 bp, 24 predicted proteins | sample June2015DPH_20_1_3_FD_184721 | JGI IMG/M metagenome (GOLD analysis project Ga0208692, IMG submission 184721) | Peatland microbial communities from SPRUCE experiment site at the Marcell Experimental Forest, Minnesota, USA - June2015DPH_20_100... | ecosystem: Environmental > Terrestrial > Soil >... | reverse complement strand
TCTGCCGAAAAAAGGCGCGGGCGGCTTCGCTATCAGGGTTCATAAATAGTGGACCCGACCCACAGCTCAGCTCGCTCATGCTACCTCCTACAGTTGCTAGCACACTCTAATATCATAACGAATCCATATCCCGTTAGACCAATTCTCCCACATTATGCTCTAATAAAGTACGGGGGAGGCTTTGGATGGGGGCGCGCGGACTTCTAGCAGAAATCTTTCAGGACGACGATCTATTGCTGCTTGCCAAGGCAGTACGTGAATTCGGTGAGCGCGAGCTTGTGCCGTACCTTAGAGAGTTAGGCAAGGAGGAGTTTCCAGACAAATTCATTCCGCTAGCTGCCGGGAGTGGATTTCTGGGCACGGCCATCCCCAGTGAATTCGGGGGTCAAGGTGGAACGCTGGAAGCGTTTCTACCTGTCATCGAGGGTATCGCGGCTTATGACGGGTCCTTGGCCCTCACGCTTGCTGCTCATGAATCACTTGCCACAACGCATGTATTGCTGGCAGGGAGCGGTGAGCAAAAACGGAAATGGCTCCTTGACTTGACGACGGGTAGGAAAATCGGCGCGTGGTGTCTCACTGAGCCTCAGGCGGGCAGCAACATCTTTAATGATATGAGAGCAAAGCTCTCGAGAACTTCGCAAGGCTGGATACTCAATGGGGAGAAGACCTTCATCACGAACGGATGTCACGCCGATCTCTACGTCGTCCTGGCGCGAGCCATCGGCCAGGACGGGCAAGATGCAGGCATAACCGGCTGCCTTGTGGAAAGGCAAGGTAATCGACACGGAATCACCCCCGCGCCGCTCCATGGGAAAATGGGGATGTGGCACAGCGACACCGCGGCTGTGAAGTTTGATAACGTCTTTATTACTGAGGACTCTATTCTGGGTCCAGTCGGAAGCGCTGGACAGGTTACGCGACGCGTCCTTTTGCGGGCAAGAATTGGTGTAGCGGCCCTTGCCCTGGGCCTTGCCCGCGACTCGCTCGAGCGGGCGACCAGTTACACGAAGACGCGAAACATCGGCAAGGCGACACTTTTTGAGCAACAGCTTACACGCACGAAACTTTCCGGCATGGAAGAAGGTTTGTGGGCGGCGTGGCAAGCCGTGCGCAGCGCAGCCCGCTTGGCTGATCAATCCAAGCCCTTCAAAGTGCAGGCGTGCATGGCCAAGGTGTTCGCTACGGAGACTGCCTTGCGCATTGCCGACGAGGCCATCCAACTTCTCGGCGGCTACGGGTACATGAGGGATTACAAGGTCGAGCAGAATTACCGTGACCTACGCCTGTTAACCATTGGGGAAGGCGCCTCCGAAATCCTGCGGCTCGCCATTGCCGGGCATCTGGCAGAGCCTGGGTTTGGCGGCGAGGACCTCATCCCTTCGCTGGAGAGCCTTGAGTGTGATGCCGGATTGACATGTGCATCTGCGAGCTCCCCCTGGGGCCCGTCTCGTCATGCCTTTCAACTTGCAAGCGATTCATTCCGGATTGCACTCGAACAAATCAAGAAGGCTGAAGCTTGTGGTGATTTGTCTTCGCTTAGGCAGTCCAGTGCAATTAAGGTGGCAGACCTGGGTACCAAACTATGGGTCGCCGGTCAGGTAATCCGCTCCGGCGCTCAGCTTGTCAACCGTGGGGCCGCTTCCGGAAAAATATTGTCTCTCGCAAAATCTTTTCTCATGAAAGCTTCCCTCGAGATCTGCCACCAGGCCATGGAACTTCTTCGAGCACACGGCCTGACCGACGGCAGGTTGTTAAGCAACTACTCAGCAGTGCTTGAAACCGCCGCAAGAAACTGCTCTTCCGAATCTCCTCTGCCGCGCACCGCCGAAGGGTCATGACGTTCGCTTATTGACGTTCGAGCCTCTCCCAAGTAACCCCTCACCCGGCCCGCTTCCCGATGAAGTGCATCGGGACAGCGGGCCACCCTCTCCCCTCGGGAGAGGGCTGGTACCAAGAACACATAAAATAGCGGCCCTCTCCCTTGCCCCATGGCCCGGAGTCGCCGCGCCATCCGCTCCGCATAGCAATGCTTGCACCCCGGGCTGACCTTCGTGCAGCCCGTAAGCGGGTTCCAAGTGGATTCCGTCCACTCAATTGTGGGGTTCGCCGCCACGATCTACCTCGCCCGGCCCCCCAAACTATCGAAGCTGGCGGGCGTGAAAGGCGGACTCTAGAGCCCCTCGCTCAAGATCTCTGCTACATCACGGCTGCCGTGCAGAATGGTGACCACTTGTAACGGTTTGGTTTCAGGTCGGTACACAATCAGATAGGAGTACACAGAAAAGAACCGCACACCGGCTGAGGTCAAATCGTGCGGCCAGTGGCCCGCGCCGGGAAAGCTGGCCAGGTAGACACACTTGGTTCGGTTGGTGGACTCAACCCGGTCGGCTGCTTCCCTGCCGACTTCCCGCTTTACGTAACGCCAGATTTGTACCAAGTCGCGGGCTGCCTGCGGAGCCAGGACATATCGCCGTGTCATTCCGGTTGAGCTTTCAGTCGTTCAAGGTGCGCGTCCAGTTCGTCCTCGGGAATCCCTTCTCCCCGATTAAGTTCTTCGATTCCCCTGCGGATCTTGGCATCCACCGTTTGGCGATTGGCCATTAACCATTCGTCCCGCTCATGCAGCACCTCCAACGCCCGGTCGATCACGTCGTCGGGGCTTTGATAAGCGCCGGAGCGTAACGCTTCCGCAATGCGGTGTTCCTGTTCGGGCTTCAGTCGGATAGGCATGGCCAATTCTCACGGCGGACTCGGCGATTTCCCACTGATGCCAGTGTAGAGGCGACCGCCTGGTTATGTCAAACGAACCGCAAGGCGGGGCAGGCGCCGAGTGCCGCTACAGAGGACCTGCGACCTCATACCCAAAGGATTTTGAGGGCAGTGCCGACGCGCTCGAAGTCCTTGTCCCTCGTGACCAACGTTGCCTTTCTGGTTTGGGCGAGGGCGGCGGCGAAGCAGTCGGCATAGGGAAGATTGTACTGAGCTTTGAGGCTTGCGGCCAGCTTGGCCAGTTCCATGTCCACGTCGAAAACCTGGACGGGAAGCTGGGCGATCTCTTGCAGCTTGGCGGAGGCCGCCTTCTCTCCGCGCGCGCGCCAGACCGAGTAATAAACCTCGCCCCAGTTGACCACCGACATCGCGAGCGGGTGTTTGGCCTCCGCCGCCTTCGCCAGCAGTTCTTCGACCTTGTCGGCCCCCGGGCGGTCTTCGAAAAACGTCATAAGGGCGCTCGCATCTAGAACGTAGGTTTTCATAGGGTCCGCTCGCGCTTGCGCTCCTCGAGCAGGGCGGCGAGCGCTGAGGGTTCCCCTTTGAGCGATCCGCGCAGGCCGCTGATGAATTCGCGGGTGACTGGCTGAACGATGATACGCCCTTCATCTTCAACAAAGGTGACCCTCGTCCCCTTTTTGATCCCGAATCGGCGGCGCAGGCGAGCGGGGATGACGAGTTGTCCCTTGGTGGTTACAACGCTAGTTTCGATCTTCATTGGGCACCTACTACTCACTTCATCCTACTCTTTGTGTCTAGGTAAGTCAAGGCATTTAATTCCTACTCTGACAAGCGCGATGGATATAAAAGCATGACTCCGGGACATTATCCTGGCAAGCGCGCGTAGGGTAGTGGTGCGGGATCCCCTTCGGAACACTGGTCATTCCCGCGAAAGCGGGAAGCCAGTCCGTCGTCGTGGCATCTCCAATGGCTTGCGGAGTGGATTCCTCCCGCAGGGCGGGACGGGAATGACTGCACCTGGGAGCGCCCGTGTCTCGCAAATGACACCAGTACCCGCGCGTAGCACACACAAAAGCCGCGATTGAAGCGTTCAGGCGCTGGCGGGCCTGAACAAAAAGTGTTCCACGATTGCCAGCGTCGTGCGAACATAGGGATATGGTTTACCAACAGCAGTTCTCACTTCGCACCGCAGGGCAAGGCGACATGCACGACATCACTCCTCAGGTGGCTGCCGCCGTCGCTGCGTCGAGCATCAAGACCGGGACCGTCAACGTTTTCAATATCGGCAGCACGGCGGCAATTGGCACCATCGAGTTTGAGCCCGGGCTTCAGCATGACCTGCCGGCCATCCTCGCGAAGCTCATCCCCCCTAGCCGCAACTACGGCCACGAGCAGGCGTGGCACGACGGCAACGGCCATTCGCATTTGCAGGCAACCCTGCTCGGCCCCTCACTGACCGTACCCATTGCGCAAGGCGAAATGCGGCTCGGAACATGGCAGCAAATCTTCCATCTCGAGTGCGATGTGCGCGGACGCGAGCGCACGGTGATGGTCACCGTGATGGGCGAAACGTAGGTATCCGGTATGGTGGGCCAGCCCCCCCTAGGCGCTAAAACAGGGGAGCAAGCGTGGCGCTGTAGGTCCGCGCTAACGATTACTGGCCTCCGGGTTTTCCCAGCTCGAGAGCACCTCTTCGATCTTGTCTTGTACTGCCCATCGGGCCTCACTCCGCTCCACCCCCCGCATCAACAACTCGTCGTAATGGGTATGCTTGTGCCGGATGGAGGCGGTGACGGCCAAGCGCAGAGCGTGCTCATCGAGTGCGCGGCCTGAGGCTGAGCGGCCCACGCGCCCGCTGCCGCGCTCGGCGGTGTGCCGGCGGGCTGGCGCACACCCCGCAGCTTGGGGTCTGTCACTTAGGGCCTACGGCCCGCGAAAGCTCATGAAAAAGCATCATGGGTATGCGCGCGGAACCGATTCGCATTAACTCCTTTGATTTCAGCACGGCGTAATTTGCGAGCTAGGGTTTTTCGACCCTGCGATCTCCCGAAGGGACCGGGGGACTTTGCCGGGTCATCTGATCACAGCCTTTGCCGGACGTGCCTCCGGCGAATCGCAGACGTTAAAGGGCAAACGTCTGCGCCAGCCCGCTGCATTCCGTCGGCACGAGCACGATCAGAAATCGACGCCTCGGCAATTTTCCGCGCCCAATCAATATTATGGCCCGCTTCATAGCGACTTCCCCGACGTCCACTATCTGGACCACGACGGAGGGAACGCAACCTGTCTCCGGACGCGCGTGCTTCCCCATTCCCTGTTCCCTATTCCCTATCCCCTGTCCCCTATTCCCTGTCGTAGCTTGCCTCCTTACTCGCGCGGGCGCAGGGCTCTTCCGCGGCAAGGCCCTTTCTCGTCAACTTGGCCGCCTCTGTCCAACTTCCGGGTTGCGCGTCAACCGACAACAATTCGCCGGGCTGTAGTTTTGAGCGTTATCGCCTGATTTCGACAGCTAACATTGCACCGTGTTTTGTGCGAGAATCCTAGAATGTTCAAGATTCGGATGATCCTGTTTCTCTTGATAATCGTCTGCGGAAAAGCGTGGGCACGGGATCAATTTGAAGGGGTCAGGTGCGGAGCCGACATCCCCAAGTCTCTGATTGGGAAACACGACTCAAATGAACGAGTGGTTGTGCTCGAAGAACGGCACAAAGATTTGGGTCTCAAGGATTTGGGTGGAATAGAGATTTCTGATCGCTTGTTCCTGGTTTCTTGGCAGATTTGCGGAAACGAGTACGAACTGCTCGTGAATACGAAAAGTGGCCTTATTCGTGACGTGCTTCCATTCCCTCCTCATTCAGCGACCTTGCCCCAGTTCATTGGCACATGTCAATCTGGTGGAAAAGGGATTCCTGAAGCCGTTGTGGCAGTGCTGAATAACAGCGCAAAATACAACGCAAGAGATGCAAAACTGGCCAAGACTATGCTCAAAGCAACTGCGGCATGGAAGATAGACAAGACCGAAGAGAAGTTTGCTAAGCAATCGACGGAAAACCTAGGATGCCCATTGGGTGGAATCGTTACGCTAGATGGCGGTCCCTAGTGCAGTGACTTAGTTGGCGAAAGATCCCGATAGCACTCACAGCCCCACGATCCGGTTCTCACGGGACGTATCGGCAACTCGGAAGCTATCCAGAAACGGGGTTCGCGGTACTGCACCTATGATGAATTAGGTTCGAACATCGAGGGGGGATATTCCGAACAACATGCTCTGCACGGCCTGTGCAGCCACAATAGCTCCGGCTATACCGAATGCGGCGCCGGAACCGACTTGATTGCTGCTGTCGGGCTATTGAGTTCCCTCTTCTTATGATTTGATCCTGCTGGTACAATCGCTGGGTGTCCGTTCGTGCACGCGCGAGGGAATGAGTGCCGGCGGGCGAAGCGCAATCATGACGAGGAGCGTGCTGTGAGTGATCAGTCGGAAGACTTTGCCGCGATGTTCGAGGCTTCGATCCAGGCCAAGCGCCTCGATCAAGGCGAACTCGTTGAGGGCAGGATCGTTGCCATCGGCCCGGAGGTGGCGTTAGTCGACGTTGGTCGCAAGGGAGAGGCGGTAATGGATATCGCCGAACTGAAGAACGCCGACGGCGAGATCGAGGTCGCGCTGGGCGACCTGGTTCAGGCGATGGTGGTATCGACGTCAGGTGGGCTGACGCTCTCCCGAAGGCTGGCGGGAGCGGCCGCGAGCGATCGGCAGCTCGAAGCCGCCTTTCAAAGCGGCCTGCCGGTGGAAGGGAAGGTCGAACGGGAGGTAAAGGGCGGCTACGAGGTGCGCATCGGCCGGCGTCGCGCGTTCTGTCCGGTTTCCCAGATCGACCTTCGCGGCGCGGACCCGTCGGCGCACGAAGGGCATGTCTACCAATTCCGGATCATCGAGTACAAGGAAGGCGGCTCGAACATCGTCCTCTCCCGTCGCGCGCTCCTCGAGGACGAGCAGCGGGCGAACGCCGCCAAGGTCCGCGACAAGATCGTCCCCGGTGCAGTCATGACCGGCCGTGTCACCTCCGTCCGCGAGTTCGGCGCGTTCGTCGATCTCGGCGCAGGTGTCCAGGGGCTCGTCCACGTGTCCGAGATGGCGTGGTCCCGCGTGTCGGACCCTGCGGAGATCGTCAAAGCGGGCGAGGAGATCACGGTCAAGGTCCTGCGCGTGGACGAGGAAAAGCAGAAGATATCGCTCGGGTTGAAGCAGCTCTCTGCCGACCCATGGTCGAGAGTGCCCGAGATGTACGAAGTAGGCCAGCTGCGGCCTGGCCGCGTCACGCGCGTCGCGGAGTTCGGCGCGTTCGTGGAGCTCGAGCCGGGCATCGAGGCGCTGGCCCATGCTTCCACGTTCGCGCCGACCGGACGATCGGGAGGCTGGTCGGGTCAGGTCGCTACCGGGATGACGGGCACATTCGAGATTCTAGCCATTGACCTCGAGCAGAAACGGATCGGCGTGGCGCTCGTTCCGGAAGGCTGGGCGCCGGCCGAGGGGGCTACGGGAGCCCGGCTGGGCATCGTTCCGGGCGCGCGCCTGACGGGAAAGGTCGAGCGACACGAGAAATTCGGCGTGTTCGTCTTCCTGGCCCCCGGGCGTACCGGTGTCATCCCATTGAGCGAAACCGGCATCGCGAAGGAAGGCGATGTCCAGCGAGCCTTTCCGGTCGGCGCGGACGTCGAGGTCATCGTGCTGGAAGTCGATCCGTCAGGCCGGCGCATTCGCCTGAGCGCGAAGGCAGTCATGGAAGCGCGCGAGGCCGAGGAAGTGCGCGAGTGGGCGGAGCGCAATGCTCCTCCCGCCGAGGGCTTCGGGATACTCGCCGACAAACTGCGCTCGGCGCTCAAGTCGCAAGAGAAGTGACACTCTCACCGTCCCGCCTCTTGGTGCTTCCGCCATCCAGTGTTGGTGCGCCGGCCTTGGAAGGCGCATATTCTCAATCCTGGCCAAAATGGCCGAGTCGAATAATGGTATTGTGACCACGATCCGGTTCTCACTGGACGTGTCGTCGGCAACCCGGAAGTAATCCACATAAGCGGTAAGTCGGCTTGTCGGAAACTGGCCGCTGCCGTGCACACGTACCAGGGAACAGGGAATAGGGAACAGGAAACAGGGAATAGCAAGTAGCCCCAAATACGTTCTTGCTGGTCGCGTTATTTATGAACGCGTGGTTTGCGATTCAATTCAGACTGACCGACTATCGAAAAACCTATAGAGTCTGATATAGAGTTCCTACCGCGTCTCCGCCGATGAGGCTCTCAAACCCCGGTTGGAGCCAATTAACCACCAACGATTACTGGGCCTGCGCTTTTCCAGCTCGAGAGCCAACGTAGCAGGCTGCGGAAAAACCCGTCTGGCCGGTCATTCCGAGGAGTTCGCCATTCTTATTGGCGGACGACGACCCGTCGCCCGAAGACGGCTTTGGGTCGCAGGGCGAAGGCTCTGGGCCGCAGGGCGAGGAAGCTCGCATCGCGTTGAGAGTATTCAGTGCGACATTCTACGCTCCGCCCTAGGCCCTCCGGTCCAGGGCTCCGCTTGGAATGACAGCATGGAGGGGTTTTTCCGCCCTCTCCAGATCCCGGGTCGGAAATTACAGGTCTTCATCGGCCAGGAAAGGGCAAGCCCTACCGCTACGCACCGCGCGTGAAAACGACATTATGTCACCGTCTCGCCCTCGCCTCCCCGCTCGATTCGGAGGGAACGAGCTAACACGGAATTCTTCCCGGGGGTGGGCCCCTACCCTGGGCGATGGATAGCGAGCCTGTCGCTACAACCCGCTTTCTCCCATCTGGAAAGCTTTGAGGACGGCTTTGGCTTTATCGAGGCATTCCTGGTGCTCACGGGCGGGAACGGAGTCCGCAACGATTCCGGCCCCAGCCTGCAGGTATGCGCGCTGGCCCTTGATGAGCACCGTGCGGATGACGATGCAGGAGTTGAGATTGCCGGAAAAGTCGAGGTAGAGTACCGCGCCGCCATAGAGGCCCCGGCGGGTGGGTTCGAGCTCGTCGATGATTTCCATGGCGCGCACCTTGGGCGCGCCGGTGAGCGTGCCAGCGGGAAAACAAGCCGCCAGCGCGGCGTAGCTATCCGCATCCGGGCGGAGCCGGCCGCGAATGGATGAGACCAGGTGCATCACGTGGGAATAGCGCTCGACGAACATGACTTCCTGCGGGCGCACGGTGGAGAACTCGCACACGCGCCCGATGTCGTTGCGGCCCAGGTCCACGAGCATGATGTGCTCGGCGCGCTCCTTTTGGTCGGCGCGCAGTTCTTCCTCCAGCCGCTTGTCCTCATCCTCCGTCTTTCCCCTGGGGCGCGTTCCGGCGATGGGCCGGTATTCCACTTCGCGTCCGGAAACCTTCACCAACATTTCCGGCGAAGAGCCGAGGATGGTGGAATCGCCCATGCGCAGGTAGTACATGTAAGGCGACGGGTTCACCACCCGCAGGGCGCGATAAATCTCGAAGGGCGGGACGCGCACCGGCGCTTCCAAGCGTTGCGAGATCACAACCTGGAAGATGTCGCCGGCGCGGATGTATTCCTTTGCGCGCTCCACCATGGTTTCGTAACGCCGGCGGGTCATGTTGTGACGCACGCGCCAGGGGCCGCGAGGCGGGCGGAGGCGCGGCAGGACAAGGGGGCGGCGCAGCAGGCTCTCCATACGCGCGAGCTGGCGGACCGCGGCGTCGTACTTGGCGCGCAGGGCGCCGCTGCCTTCTTCCGTCAGGACATTCGCAATCAGGAACAGGCGGTGCTGGACGTGGTCGAAGGCGACGAGGTTGGCAAAGTACATGAAGGCAGCGTCGTCCACGTCGACGTCCATCTCGACGCGGGCCGGAAGGCGTTCCAGCTTGCGGACCGCTTCGTAGGCAAGAAAGCCCACCGCGCCGGCAGTGAATGGCGGCAGGCCGGGCAAGGTCACGGAGCGGTAACGCGCGCCCATCTGACGCAGGCATTCGAAGATGTCACCGGATTCTTCCCTCCGCCGCGAGCCTCGGGCGATGGTAATTCGATCCCCGCGAGAGGAAATCACCTCAAACGGGTCAACGCCGAAAAAAGTGTAGCGGCCTACCCGCTCACCGCCTTCGACGCTCTCCAGCAAGAAGCTGTAGGGATGCGCCTTGCCGGCAGGGGCACGGTGGCTCGCCCCGGCAGAGGTCTCAGGGGAAAGTCGCAAGTAAGCAGAAACAGGGCTGAGCAGGTCCGCAACAATCGTCCGGTAAACCGGCACCACGTTTCCGCGGCGGGCCAGGCGCTGGAATTCGGCGAAAGTGGGTTCGATGTCGGGCATAAGAACAGTTGTCAGTTGTCAGTTGTCAGTTGTCAGCGGTCAATTGCCAGTAGTTATTGACTGAGAACTGACAACTGAGAACTGATGACTGCTTTACCCGCTGGTGGAGCGATCCAGGACCTGGCGGGCGGCCTGCTCCATCAGGGCGCGTGGGGCCGTGAGCCCAGTCCAGATTTCGAATTGACGCGCGCCTTGCGCCACCAGCATTTCAAGGCCGGAGATAGTGATCAAGCCGCGCCCCCTGGCCTCTGTGATGAAGCGCGTGGCGAGGGGGTAATACACCATGTCGAAAACCACGGAGGCCCGCAAACGCGCCAAGTCGAGGGGCGAAGAATCCACATGGGGGTACATGCCCACCGGAGTAGCATTAATCACCGCATCTACTTCCAGCCCCTCGGCGCCCTCCCAGGAGACCGCCTCACCATTGACCGCGCGTGCCAGCCGCCGCCCTATCTCCTCGCGGCGCGCCGCGACGATGACTCGTGCGCCCTCGGCGCGCAAGGCGTAGGCGGCGGCGCGGCCGGCTCCTCCCGCGCCCAAAATCAACATGCGACTGCCGGACAACCTCAACCGCTTCGTGAGCACTTCGACCACCGCCGCCGCATCGGTATTCCAGCCCATCCATTTGCCGCGCTGGACGGCAACGGTATTGCACGCGCCGATGTGAGTGGCGAGCGGGTCAGCCCAATCCAGCGAACGCAGAACGGCGCGCTTGTAGGGCATGGTCACAGCGAAGCCGAACAAGCCCGCCTGGCGCGCGAAGGTGAGGAAGTCCGAGAGTTGATTGGTCTCGCAGGGCAGGAAAACGGCATTCACATGCTTGGCCTGGAAAGCCGCGTTTTGCATGGCGGGCGAAAGGGAAATCGAAGCGCGTGACCCGACGACGCCATAAAGCTGGGTGCGCTGGTCAAGCCGGTCCACCCGGTAAATGGACCGCATGATTTCTGCGGCAACTTGGCCGGGCACCACCGAATGGTTTCCCGGGGAAGCGTAAGTGATTGCCGAACCCCAAAGCAGAGCCAACAATCGCGAGGGAATGCCCGACGCGCCCATCGCCACCGCCACAAGCTTCGGACTCCGACGATGATAGGTCTTGAGGAGTTGTCGAATTTGAATGTTGTTACGCAAATGCTGCGCGTGCGTGGCGACCTTGACCATATCTACCGGGAGGCGAGCGAGTTGGCGATAGACGGCGCCCAGCGAGGGGGTCTTACGATAGTTGTGATAGGAAGCGATCACCCTTGCCGGGTGAAATTGCCGCAGCAGCGAGGAACCCGCTGCCTTGATGGACTCGAACTCGATGTCCACCCACCGGCAACCCGCACGCACCGCGGCAGCAATGACTTCTGCTTGCTGTTCCACAGTTCCCTTGAAAGCTCCGCCTGCCTCCTCCCTTCGGCAGGTGGCGATGGTCTGTGGGACATGTAAGCGCGAAAGCATCTGATGGAGTGAGACCTCGAATTGGGTAAAGTCCTGGAGGTGGTCCAATCGCAACTCGTAGCCCACGGGAGCACCGCTCAAGCGGCTTGCCTGGGCTTCCAATGCCGCGAGGCTAGGACCCGCCAGCGTGACGAAGATACGAGGTGTTTTGGGTTTAGCCAACAAACCGTCCCCAATCATTTTTTCCCGCGGGGATCAACGAGTTGACTATAAAGGTTTTGACTAAAGAAACGCAAGAATTTTGCGGTGGTGGTGCTCGTGTCATTCCGAGCGCAGCGAGGAATCTCGCTCTGTTCGTCTCCACCCACCTCGCAGGTAACCTTGAGCTCCGGACCGCCTGGCGCAGAGCGAGATTCCTCGCTGCGCTCGGAATGACACACTATCTTCCTCCCGCGGTGTACCAATGCTTCATGACCTCCATCGCCGGCACGCCCCAGGGCGTGTGCGAACTGTCTTCTCAGGCGAGTCATCTGATATAGTAGCTCGTCTCTTTGAGATGTCGAGTTCCTAGAAATTGGTCATTGAAATCATGGATGATTTCCAAAACAGAACTGCCAGACGCACCACACTCGGTAGACTTCATCCGATCCGCATCCTGATGGTTCTGGCCGCGCTCTCGTTTTCCGCTTTCGCAGAAACCCAGCTTGATGACCACTTCCGGGCGATTGCCTGGCCACCCTACCAGGACGAGATGGTGAAGTTAATGCGCGAGTACCTGCGTATTGACACCTCGAACCCGCCCGGGAACGAGCTGGCGGCTGCGGAATTCTTCCACCGGCTTTTCGATCAGGCTGGAATTCCGAACACCATCCATCCTTACGCCCCTGGGCGAGCCAATATCTACGCGGTCATCAAAGGTGATGGAACGCTAAGGCCGTTGCTGCTGCTGAACCACATGGATGTGGTCCATGCAGACCCCGGGAGCTGGCGGCTTCCGCCTTTTTCCGGCGAAATATTGAACGGGGAAATGTACGGGCGCGGGGCGCAGGATATGAAGGACGAGGGGTTGCTTCAGGCCATGGCCATGCTGATCGCAGCCCGGGAACACCTGCCCCTGAAGCGTGACCTGATTTTCCTGGCGACCTCGGACGAGGAAGTCAACGGCACGGGTAGTGCCTGGATGCTCGCGAACCATCCGGAACTGGTGCGCGGCGCGGAATTCCTCATTACGGAGGGCGGCTCAAATCTGATTACCCGTGGGCGGGGGACGATTTACGAAGTGGGCGTGGCGGAGAAGGCCCCCTTCTGGCTTCGCCTCACAGCCTCCGGTAGAGGCGGCCACGGGTCTATTCCCATTGCTGACTCAGCGCCCAACCGGCTGGTAAAGGCCCTCGCCCGAGTGGTGGACTGGCAGCCACCCATCCGATTGCTACCCTCCGTGGAACAGTACTTCACCGTGATCGCAAGACTCGAACCGGGACCGCTGGCTTCAAAGTACCGCAACATCCGAAAAGCGCTTCAGGACCCTGCCTTCGCCCGAAGTATCAGCCGGAATGAAGACCTCAACTTTCTGCTAAGGGACACCGTTTCACTCACCGTCCTCCAGGGCGGTCCTCAGACCAACGTGATACCCGATACCGCCTACGCCGAGCTTGATGTGCGGTTGCTTCCGGGTGAAGACCCCAAGGTGTTTCTGGCCCAGCTTCGAACCGTGCTGGCGGATGACTCCATCCGGATTACGTCTGCCAGCCGCTTCAAGCCTCCCAACTCTTCCTCCACGGACACAAGCCTCTATCGGCTGATTGAGCAGGTGGTACACCAATACAATCCGCAGGCGATTGTTGCCCCAGCGCTGGGCGGCGGATACACTGAGAGCCAGATGTACCGCCCCCTTGGGATTACCTGCTACGGGTTCAACAGCCTCGAAGTCACACCGGAAGTGGACGCCACTCAGCACGCGGCCAACGAGCGTGTGCCCGTGGAACAGCTCCGCCGGGGGGTGAAGATCTTCTATGAAGTCGTGGCACGGGCGGCGAATGAATAGCTGCCAAATCTGTCGGCATTTCGATTGGCGACCCGCGTTGACGGGTACTGGTGTCATTTGCGAGACATGGGCGCTCGAAGTCGCAGTCATGCCCGTCCCGCCGTGGCGGGAGGAATCTACCCGGCAAACGTTCGGAAATGCGAGGTCGACGGACTGGATTCCCGCCCTTCGGCAAGCTCAGGGCAAGCTTTTCGCGGGAATGACGACCCTTGCCGACAATAGTAGCCCTCTCCCCTGGGGAGAGGGTGGCCCGCGTCCGGCGTTCTCACCAGCCGGCGCGGGACGGGTGAGGGGTTAGTGCTGACGTTTGGGAAGGCGTCCCCTCCAAAATGACACCTGGCCCCCGTTGACGAGAGGAGTGACGACCGAAAAGATGAAACGAGAGTATCCAGAGGGTCCGATCGTGGGCGTGGGCGGAGTGGTGGTTCACCGCCACCGCGCCCTTCTCATTCGCCGCGGCAGCGAGCCGCTCAAGGGCGAGTGGTCTATTCCCGGCGGGATGCTCGAGCTTGGCGAGGAATTGGCCGAAGGGGTGCGGCGCGAACTGAAGGAAGAAACCGGCCTGGAGGTTGAGCCACTGGAAATCGTCGCGGCGTTTGACCGCATCACGCGCGAAGGGAAGCGCGTCAAGTACCACTATGTCATCGTGGATTACGTTTGCCGGCGGAAGCGCGGGCGGCTTAAGCCCGCCTCCGACGTTGTCGACGCCCGCTGGGTGCGGCGGGAAGACCTGCCGAAGTATCACCTAACCGAGATGGCTACTAAGGTCATCCTGGAATCGTTCAAGATGATGAGAAGACGGCGCTAAGGACTCGCTCCATTCTGCGCGACGTTGCCCCCTGAGTGGCCATATATTCTGCAGTGCTCAATAGTGATATCCTTACGAGCGGTGTGCCGCACGATTGGCAGGCACCTTGAATAGCTTGATGAATCGATTGGAGGCCTGGCGATGAAACTGATGAACCTGGAGTTCAGCCGCATTGCGCATGACACCTTTCGCATCCAAGCCTCGAAGCTTATTTACACTGACCCCTTCAAGGTGACGAAGGCGGATGAGGCTGACATCGTTTTAATTAGTCACGAGCATTTTGATCACCTCAGTCTGGAAGACCTTCAAAAGGTGATCTCCCCCAAGACGACCATTGTGGCAAGCGTGAGCTGCAAAGCTGGGCTCAAAAGGGTGAAGGCGAAGGAAACGAAGTTTCTCGATCCCGGTGGCAAGGTGACTATCGGGAAGGTCGAAATCGAGGCAGTCCCTGCTTACAACGTGAATAAGTTTCGAGAGCCGGGGCATGTATTCCACCCCAAGGAAGACAAGAAGCTGGGCTTCGTATTTCAGATGGACGGGACGCGCGTCTACTTTGCCGGCGATACGGACTTCATCCCGGAAATGAAATCCATCACCTGTGACATCGCCCTTCTCCCCGTCTCAGGCACTTATGTTATGACGGCGGCAGAGGCGGCGGAGGCTACGGAGGTGATTAAGCCGAAAATCGTCGTGCCGATGCATTACGGGGCGATTGTGGGCACAGAAGGCGACGCGCAGGAATTCAAATCTCTGGTAAAGAACTGCCAGGTGGAGATTATTTAGGCAAGGGTTTTTGTCCCTTGCGAGAGCGCCGCTAAACAGGCTGCGGGAAAACTCGGCGACGCTGTCATTAATCGAAAGGGAAATGCGTTGGGTCTGGCGCGAGATGGGAATAATGGCAAGGGGTTTCTGTGCGACCAGGTCTATTGCGGAGACGGTTCCCGGCCCCACGTTGGCGGTGTAGCCGCGCTGCCCATCATGGGTGATGGCCAGCATATGCGATTCCCGCTGACCGGTGGGAATGGAGGAGACGATTCTCAAGCTTTTCGGGTCAATGACGATTATGGAATTGGCAAGTTCGGTGGTCACGTAGAGCAGGCCGTTCTTAGGTCCGAAGACCGCGCAGTGCGGACGCGGGGGCTTGTCGAAATCCAGTGTCTTAACCACACGACGAGTTGCGAGGTCAATCACCGCCATAGTGCGGCCGCCTGTGCCGGGCTTGCCTACGCCAGAGTTCCCGTAAATCGGGACATAAGCCATCGACCCCTCGGGTGATGCCGCTACTTCATGCCCGGTAATTCCCCCCTCAGGAATCTCCGCCACTTCGCGCCCTGCCTCAGGATCGAGAATCCCCAGCGTTTGGTTGCCCTTGTTTGCCACCAGCAGCATCCCATGAGAGGGCGAAGTCTCAGTTTGCGCAGCCATCCATAACGGTACGAGCAGACTGAGGCAGACTAAGGCGAGCGTCCTCAAACTGCACCATTCCACCCTACCCTCCAAGCTCTCTGAATTCCTTGCGGCCCCCTTCGGTAACAACTACCCCATATCCCAACATAGTTTTGCCATTTGCCTTTTGCGCTTTGCCATAGGTAGTGGGTCAGTTTGGGCTTGTAGCGGCGAGTTTACCTCGCCACGTGGCGGCGTAAAGCCGCCTCTACATCAAAATGACCGACTATGTCTGGGCAGGTTGCCGAGAAGCCTCACACTGCGGACAAAGGCAGAGGCGGCGCAAGTAATCGAAGGAATAGATACCGGATGAATGACCATCGTTCCAAAAGACCTGCAAGGCATATCGTCCTACCAAGTCTGCGCGCTCAGGTTTCAGCGGTTTGACACCGAGCATCGGCAGAAGATTCGATGGCTGTCGATGCGTCCCGCCTCCCTCACTGCATGAAGCACACGGGCAGCGGTCGCGAAGGTAGCGGTACGAATAAGCGCTGGCGTGGCCATCCGACCAGTTGATGGATAACGTGTCGTTCCCGGCTGCGAGTTTGATTTTAGTTGGGATGGGATGCATAGGGAAAACGTCCGTAGTCCTTCGTCCGTGGTCCGTTGCGGGCTTTCGGTTGTGCGTCCCCAGCCAATTCCTGAGCACGCGGCGCCAGATCACCACCGGGTGGAGGCAGCGAAGAATAAATGCGATCAAGAACTCAACAACCCGCCACAGACTCCCGATGAATCCCCGAGCGGGCACCTGACAACGGACCACGGACGACGGACAACTCACTCCTCAATACTAATCGCCTGCTGGTTCGCCACTCTTACCTGTTCCGCCAGTGCTGCGGCCACCTCCTGGAAGGCTTTCCCGTTCACTGATTTCTCCTCGAGCGCCACGGGTTTGCCATTGTCGCTTTGCACTCGAATGACGGGATCGAGCGGGATCTCGCCAAGAAATGGTAAGCGAAGCCTTCTGGCAGCTTCACGAGCACCGCCGTGCCCGAAAATTTCCTCCCGATGCCCGCAGTGGGGGCAGGCATAGTAGCTCATGTTCTCAATAATCCCGAGCACAGGGACATTGAGCTTTTCGAACATCGCGATGGCTTTCGACGCTACCGACAGAGCCAGATCCTGGGGGGTCGAAACAATGACCGCGCCGGTCAGCGGGATAGTTTGCGACAGGCTCAACTGAATGTCTCCCGTCCCTGGCGGCAGGTCCATAATAAGATAGTCCAGTTCACCCCAGCGCACGTCGCCGAGAAATTGCTGAATGGTTTTGTGGAGCATGGGGCCGCGCCAGATGACGGCTTCGTCTTTGGGCAGGAAATATGCCATGGAGATGAGTTTGACGCCGTAGGCAACGGGCGGTTCAATCTTGCCCTCCACGACACGCGGTTGCTCATTGCCGCCCATCAGAATGGGGACGCTAGGGCCGTAAACGTCTGTGTCCATCAGGCCGACGCGAGCGCCCGTGCGCTCGAGTGCGATGGCCAAGTTGGCAGCTACCGTCGATTTGCCGACGCCACCCTTGCCGCTCGCCACGGCAATGGTGTTTTTGACCAAGGGTATCAGGTTCGGCTGCCCATGATGGGCGGGCGGAGCCGGATCGGTCACGCGCACTTCAACATCGGGCACACCCAGTCCGTTCACAACGCGTTTTATGTTCGCAACCACTTGGTTTCTGGCAGGGCTCGCGGTCTGCATCAAGATGCTCACGCGGCGATCCCCCACTTCGATGTCCTTTACGAATCCGAGCGAAACAATATCCTTTTGCAGGTGCGGATCGTTGACCGTCCTCAAAGCGTTCAGAACATCCTGCGGGCTTAGGTCTATACGCACGGTAACTCCTTATAGTCGCTAATTCCGGCCAGTGTCCTGAGTCAGAAGTTAGCTGACAAAGTCTTCCCCTTTCGGGTGGCCGTTCCACAGCCCCGGTAGGGGTCCCGCAAGGCGGGATAGCCCAGGGCGCCAGCCCGGGGGGAAGAGCCCTCACCCCGTCCCGCAGAGCGGGACACCCCTCTCCCGCGCGGGCGGGAGAGGGGAGGGGGGAGAGGGGGGGTTCTCCTACCCACGGCTGACGCCGTGGGCTACCCGCTTTCGCCCCGACGAGTCGGGGCTGACTTCATCAACGAACTTCTGACTCAGGACACTAGCATTCGCTTCAATCCACATCGCAGGATCGTCACGATGTGAGGATACAAGGTCGAATACTCACCAACCCCTCAGGCCTTGCTTCATAGCTTACCCCCACTTATTCCCACCTCTCAATTATACATTCAGTGTGGGCTCGCGTAGCTGGGGAATCTTCGCCCCGGTGCCAGCTCTTCCCAATTAGATCGCTGTTGACCGGACTCCGCGATTCCTCTATTGTGTCGCAGGCTGAAATAACAGGCATTTACGATATGGATCCGGTCAAATCCGGCACAAAACCCGCCAGCGCAGTCTCTGAGCAGCCCCCACTCCTTCGTGCCCTGGGGTTATGGGATACCACGGCAATTGTCATGGGGATCATGATTGGCTCCGCCATCTTCATCGTTCCGGCGGAAGTCACTCGCGAAGTGGGCAGCGAACGAGCCGCCCTTAGCGTGTGGATAATTTCCGGACTGCTCAGCCTGTTTGGGGCACTGTCGTTCGCTGAGCTTGCGGCCATGCTGCCCCAGGCTGGCGGCCAGTACGTATATCTGCGCGAGGCTTACGGGCATTTAGTGAGCTTTCTGTGCGGCTGGACGTTCTTTCTGGCGGTGCAGTCGGGCGGCATATCGACTGTAGCCGTGGGTTTCGCACAGTATTTGGCCGATTTCTTTCCCATCCATCCCGGGCAGCAGAAACTGGCGGCCAGCCTGGCGATCGTCGTTATGACGGCCATAAACTATCGCGGTGTGCGCGAAGCTGGCTGGGTGCAGTCCGTCCTGACCGGCGCCAAGGTGGGTGCGATGGTCGCCATCGTCGCACTTGGCTTCGCGCTCGTGCACGGGCCCGTCTACAGCACGGTTAGACTGCCTACGCCTGCGGGGTGGGGCTTTCTCTCCTCCTTTGGCGTAGCTATGGTCGCAGCACTCTGGGCTTACGATGGCTGGAACAATGGCACTTTTGCGGCCGATGAAGTCAGAAACCCTGAACGCAACCTTCCCTTGGGCCTTATCCTGGGGACGGCCGCGGTCATGGTAATCTACATTCTCCTGAACCTGGTCTACTATCACGTGCTACCGCTGTTGACGGTGGCTCAATCTCCGCGCGTAGCGGCGGAGGCCGGCATGCGTCTTTTCGGACGGGGCGGCGCCCATTGGGTGACACTCGCCATTATCGTTGCCATGTTAGGGTGCGTGAACGGAATGATCCTGGCAGGCGCGAGAGTCTACTACGCTATGGCCAGGGATGGCCTCTTCTTTCGCTGGTGTGGCAATGTTCATCCCAGGTTCCGAACCCCGCACCTTTCCTTGCTCTTCCAGGCTGCGTGGGCGGTTCTCCTCGTGCTTCTGGGCACCTATGAGCAGCTTTTTACCTACGTCATTTTTGCCGGCTGGATCTTCTACGCCCTGACGGTACTCGCAGTTATTGTCTTGCGCCGCAAGAGACCGGACCTGCCGCGCCCTTATCGAGTCTCCGGCTACCCTTTTGTTCCGGCGGCCTTCCTAATTGCTGCCGCCTGTTTCATCCTGAACACGCTTCTCGCGAGGCCGCTTGAGGCGGGCATCGGTTGCGGCATTGTGGCCCTGGGAATTCCCGCCTACTTGCTTTGGAAGCGCCGCTCAGGGGCGGCCTGACCTGCTGCGGCGGGCCGCCTCCTGCGCATGGCTCACTCCTCCCCACTTGCGGCTTTCTTCACCCTGGCGAGGAGATCGTCGGCGGGCGCTCTCCAGGAGCTTTGCAGGCTCGCCGCCTTGCCGAGAGCTTCGATGGCCCCCTTGTGGTTGACCGGAGCTCCGGACTCATACGCGTACCCCAAGTAATACAAGGCCTGTCCCTGTAATTCCGGATTGGCCCCCAGCAGGTCCGCCGCAGTCTTGAGTTCGTCGATCGCCGGCCCCAGTTTTTTTATCTTGGCCGCGACCGCCCGCGTGAAAGTAGCGTATCCCAGCGAAAGGTGAGCCATGCCGAGCTGGTTATCCTGCTCTTGCTTGAACTGAGCGTCGGAAAGACCCTCGGGCTTCTTCATTTGCTGCGCCAGTTCAATGGCTTTTTTCGCATAATCGGCAGCCTTATCAGGGTTGGTCCGGCCGATGGCGTAGTCGTACGCCAGGAGATTGTGAACCACCAGGTTGTTCGGGTCCGCGGCGATAGCCTTCTCACCGTACTCCATGGCCTTATCAGGCTTATTCGCCATCTTGGAGGCGATGAAGTAATCGAAATTGATCTGCGCCGCGTTCTTCTCCACGTCCTCGGGGAAAATCTTGGCAAAGCCGTCCAAGCGCTCGATGCGTTTGTTGGGATCGTTCACGCGAGGGATGAGCTGGAGGAAGGCATAGACCACATAGGCAAGCTCGTCCTTGGCCTGCGCCGCGTTTTCTTCTAGCGCCTTTTGCCACTCCGCGTCGCTGACGGTGGACGGTTTGGCCGGCTTGCTTTCCGCCTTAATCACGTCCGGGGCCTGATTGATGATGTCGAAGGCGGAATTGGCGACCTTGCCGGAGCCCACGTAGCCTTTCAGAACGTTGAGCATCAGCATCGCGTCTTTGTAATTTGAGGCCAGGCCTTTTTCTCCGTATTCAACAACTTTGTCATAATTATTGAGTTTTAGGTATGTCATCGTATAATATTCATCAACACAAGGCATGAACTTGGAATCGGCGTGCTCCTGGGCATACTTGTCCAGGGCAGCCACCTGCTCTTCGGGCTTGTCCGCTCCGTTGACGGCCTGCATGAGCTCATCTTCAGGAGTATTCGCAACATAGGGCAGACCAGGACAGACTTGTTGGGCTTGAAGAGGGCAGGCAAAAACCAGCAAGCCCAAAAAAACCAGGAGAATAAACATCTTGCGCATGGAGACCTCCAGTCCAAAGCAATATCTGGGGTTCGGTATTGCGCCGCAGGCGGGCCGGGAAACGCGGGACCGCCCGCGCATAAGCCTCGCCTTGTCGGCCGAACCGCTCACGAAGCTCCCGCTCTTCAAGCAGCGCAAGAACTTGATACAACAAGACGCTGAGAATTGCCAGCAAAAAAAATCCTCCCAGTCCTCGTAAGCAATGCGAGGCTTCCGTCAAAGTCGAAGGGGTCGGGGTACCAAGTAAATCACCCTAAGCTGGCGGGCAGTGGCCTGCGGCTGCGCCGCCTGCTGCGCGGAAAGGCTTTGCCTTTCCGTTGGGCTTGTGCCCTGGCCAACCACCCGCTCGGCTGGAAGGCTCAGCCTTCCAGCCGAGCGGAGGGGGAGGGGTGCGCGGGCATGGCCGGAAAGCCAGAGGCTCTCCGCACAGCAGGCGGCATAGCCGCGTCAAGCGGTCAAACGGTTCCTTGATTCGGACAGCGCCAGTCTGCCCGGCAACTTTGCCGCATCCCAATAAGGAATGCCCATGCCAGCGACTCCCGCGGGCATTCCAGTCTACAATATGAGGATGCATCGGGGTTCTACGGAGGAAGATTCATGGAGCTTTTTTCCTGGGCGAATGTGAAGAAGGAAGTCCTAAACGACAAGATCTCGCGGAAAGTCATCTCGGGCGAGAAGATTACGATGGCGCAGATCTTCATCGTCAAGGATGGTGTGGTGCCGCCCCACCATCATGAGAACGAACAGATCAGTTCCGTTTTGGCCGGTGCGCTGCGGTTTGAACTGGAGGGCAAAGAAATTGTGGCCCGGGAGGGCGATGTGCTTCTCATTCCCTCGAACGTGCCCCACCGCGTGGTGGCGCTGGAAGATTCCCTGGCCCTGGATGTGTTCAGCCCAGTCCGCGTTGATTGGTTAACTGGGAAAGACGACTACCTGCGCCGGTAGGAACCCGTGCCCGATCCCAGCCTGGAGCAGCAGTCGCTCGCTCGTGAGGGCATGAAGGTCGCCTGCGGTCATACGCCTTGACATCAATATCCTGTTGCGCTACGCTTGGCTGTGTCCGGGGAGGTTGAAGTGTTTTCTCGGGCTGGTAGTCGTAACGCGGCAAGGAATCAGTGTCTGCTCAACGACTTCGCGTAGAAGCGCCAAGCGGAAGAATGCGAGGGTCACATGGCCGACGCACTGACCAAGGCAGGCCGATACGAGGTTGTATCGGAGCTGGGACGCGGCTCGATGGGTGTGGTTTATGAGGGTTTCGACCCTGTCATCGGTCGAAGGATTGCGATCAAGACCATGCTTACGGAGGGTCTTTCGTCGCAGGAGTTCCGGGAGTTCAAGGCCCGGTTCCAGCGCGAGGCGCAAGCGGCCGGCGTGCTGAGCCACCCGAACATCGTCAACGTCTTCGATTACGGTGAAGACAGTGGCACCCTCTACTTGGTCATGGAATACCTGGAAGGGAAATCGCTGGAGAAGTTGGTTGAAGAACAGGGGATGCTTCCCATCGAAACTATCCTCCCCATGTACGACCAGGTATGCAGCGCGCTGGACCACGCCCACCAACACAGCGTCGTTCACCGTGATATCAAGCCTGCCAACATCATGATTCTTGATAATGGGTTAGTGAAAGTGACTGACTTCGGCATAGCCAAGATGATGTCCATGGGGATGACACAAGCCGGGCAAGTCCTGGGCACACCCAATTACATGTCGCCGGAGCAGGTCAAGGGGCGCCAGGTTGACGGCCGGTCGGATATCTTTTCGTTGGGCATCATTCTCTATGACTTGGTGACCGGCGAAATGCCCTTCGGCGGAGAGAACATTACCACCGTCATTTATAAGATCATTAACGAGAACCCCATTCCGCCTCGTGACCTGGACGCCACGATACATCCGGGTCTAAGCTACGTGATTTGCAAAGGCCTGGCAAAGAGCCCCGACGAGCGCTACCAGACTTGCCGGGAACTGGCGGATGATCTAAAGAATTTCAAGTACCTAGCGGGCCCGGCGTCGCCCTCCGCCACCATTATGGTCAAGGTTCCGCCCCTCCCCAGCACAGACTTGGAGCGTGCGGCGACGCCACCCGTTGAGATTTCAAGGCTGCCCGCGGCCCCGACTGAAGCGGTTCAGAGCACGCCTATTGAACGACCTTCCCCGGGGCAAGTGCCGGTGCAAGTCATGCCGCCGCCAACCACCTACCAAAAACCGCATACTTCGCCGATAGTTTGGATCCTCCTGACCCTGGGCGCCGTTGTATTCCTCGGAATCTTCGGGGGAGGAGGATACTTCCTCTATAAGGAGAAGTCACGGGTAGCTACCCCGCAGACCCCGCAGGTTGGCCAATTGCTGGTCACGGCGAATGTCTCTGGGGCCAAGATTTCGGTCGATGGTCAGAGCGGGCCTAATTGGGTCACACCCTACACGATCTCCGATCTTTCGGTCGGTTCTCACCAAGTGGTGGTTTCGAAAGAGGGCTATGATGATTACCAGCAGGCCGTAACCATCGAGGGTGGGAAGACTAACAGTTTCAACGCCAGCCTTCCTGAGCGAGCGTCCGAACTGCCGGGCAAGACCCCAGCGGAAGAATCCGCGGCGGCCAAGGTGAAGCCTTCCACGAAAGAGAGCAAGCCACCTGGCGCAATCCCCCTTCCGTCTGCCGGTGGCGGACGGCCTAGCGCGGCCCCCAAGACTGGCCAATTGCAGGTCACGGCGAATGTCTCTGGGGCCAAGATTTCGGTAGATGGCAGCAGCGAATCTAATTGGGTCACCCCGTACTCGTCTACGATTGATCGTCCCGCCGGTACTCACCAAGTAGTGGTTTCGAAAGAGGGGTACGAAGATTACCTGCAGTCCGTAACCATCGAGGGCGGGAAGACCTCCACGGTCAACGCCCACCTTTCGGTGGCGAGCGGAGAAGTCGAAGTCGTGACTAAGCCGCCCGGCTTAGAGGTGTTGATTGATGAGAAGTCGATAGGGCTCAGCCCTGCGCGGGCCCCCGTCGTCGCCGGAAAGCACAGCTATTCAGTCACGCGTGCGGGGTGGCAGCCTTATGAAGGCACCGTCACGGTAGAGAGTGGGCAGGTAAAGATTGTCAGGGTCACCATGAGTGGGGGAGCTGAGGCGGCGACTGGAATTGTTGACGTGCGTACAACCCCCGGGAGTGCAACAGTGTCGGCGGACGGCAATCCTGAAGGTCTGACTCCCACCTCGTTTCGTCTCAGCCCCGGGCGGCACACATTGATCATTTCTCTTTCCGGCTACAGGTCGGTACAACAGGTGATCGAAGTGAAGGCCGGCGAACTCAACGAGGTGCATGTCCCCATGACCCGTCAATAGAACTGGCGTCCACTTTGACCTAGCAGAGTTATTTCGGAGGTGCAGCATGATGCGGCGCGTGATGCTCGCTTTGTTCTTCGTATTAATGGTGGTTACAAGCGCGTGGCCCAAGTTCAAGGAAGATGAACAGCAATACTTGAATGACCAGTTCAAATCGATTCAGGACCAGGTCCAGGCGCTCACCACTCAGTTGCAGACTCTCAACGCGCAACTTCAGGAGTTGCGGCAGAACCAGGCGCAATTTCAAGCGGTCATCGTCAGCCAGCAGCGATCACTTAAGGAGTTGGATCAGATGGTGACCTCGATGAGCCTGCGGGGTGAGGAAAACTTCAGCAGCTTGAAGACGGCCATCACCCAGTTCAAGAATGAAACGCAGGCCGGGATCAAACAATTGGGTGGGGTGCCTAGCCAGGTCTCCGTACCAACCGAGCCCGCAAGGCCTGGCTCCGGAAACCCGCCGCAACCGGTGCTTCAGGGTAACGTGATCGGCGTTGAGGGTGACAAGGTGATGACGTTGGACATGGGCTCCTCGTCACAGGGAATCCGTCAAGGCTCTCGCTTGAAGCTGTACAAACAGTCTGACCCCAACACGCAAGTGGGGGTCATTGAGATAATCCAAGTGATCGATGCCGGGAACTCCCGGGCACAGATCGTTACGCTGAACCCCGGCGTGCGGCTTGAGTGGGGCGATATGGCTCGTCTGGAATAGTTCGGCCGCCCCTCATGGCTCGATTCGTCATAACCGACCCTTTGAACCAGACTCAGATCTTCGAAATCAGCGAGTCAACGGTGAGCCTCGGACGCGCCGATTCCAACGATCTGATGCTCCGGCCCCCTGGTGTATCCCGCCAACATGCCCGCGTGACCGTGTTGCCCGGGGAGACGGCATTGAGCATCGACCTCGGGAGCATGAATGGCGCGTTTGTGAATGGCCAGCCAGTCCAGGAGTACCGCCTCTCCCACCAGGACCGGATCAACATCGGCATCTTCGAGTTCTGTAGGTCGGCGGGCTTTGCGGGGCATCCTTGAACGAACCGCGGACCTGCCCCTCAGGTCCACGCTACTTGCTTCGGACGCCTCCTCGTTTGGCGAACAGGGCTCATTGACGATTATGATATCACGCCGCTTACCCCTCTTGCTCCTGCTCACTTCATTGGGCGCACACCCCGGTACTCATCCGGCGCGCGGTTTTCAGAAAGACACTCCTGCCGGTCAACTCCCCGCTGAACTTCGTGGAGTGAAGGTCTATCACTTGGACCTGGAAAAAAACCCGAACCTGGCCCCGGAAAAGCTCGTGATCTACAAGAATATTACCTACCAGGAAATCAACCTTGAGCGCCTGGTGTTAAATCTCTATTTGAGCATCAAGCCCGTGGATCGCGCCGCCACCATTCAGCGCATTTACTTTCAGGACGTTCGAGTCAACGCCGTGCCGGTCCACCTCGAGACGTTTGAGCAGGAGTTCCAGCTTTCAAAAAAGGAGGTTGTGGACCTGCCGTCTCCCTTGAAGTGCACCGTGGTGTTCGCGGAATTGGACTCTCTCAAGCCGGTTACGGAGATCCTGGAAAAGGACTCGATTCGGATTACGGGGGAGAATTTCGTCGAAGTCAAGTTGACCGGGGTGGAGAAGCTGGCGATGAGGGCCAAGCAGTTGGTCATCCCCCTGGCGTTGAACGAAAATGTTCCCCTGAACCTGTTCTCGGGGAACCCCCTCCTGCAGATGGCGGCGGGCAAAATTCTGGATACGCTCTCCGACCCTTCCTCCCTGGCAGCACAGGCTCTTGGCAAAGACCACTCGGCTAAGCTCACCGAGGATCAGACCCTCTCGGCAGCCGCTCGGCCTGCCCTCTACCTCTTGTACTGCGAGTACGCCCTGGTAGATCCCAAGACCCAGGCCACAGAAAAGTTCAGCCAATCCGGAACCGGCTTTGTGGTCAGCGCGGAAGGAAAACTGCTCACGGCCAAGCGCGTGGTGCAGCCGTGGAAATTTGATCCGCAAATTGCCTTCTTGATTGCTCACTACCATCTCGAGTTAGACCCCAAGAGCTACCGTCTTTACGCATGGCCGGCGGGGGCCCGCGTAAAGTCGCCGGACGGTGGGTTGGATTTTCAGATGGCGGCCAGCAGCGAAAAAGCGACGCTGAAACTGCTGAAGACTGCTCCCGACCGGGTGCAGAAGAAGGATTATCAGGACCCCGACTCCGGTGAGCGCGCCTCCCTTGACCTGGAGGCTGAAGGAGAGAGCGACCTTGCCTTGCTGCAATTGGCAGGTGCGAATCTTAAGCCGCTGGCCTTCGCGGACTCCGCTGCCGAGGCCGGCGAAGCCACCAAGAAGGCCCTGTTCGGGTTTCCATTCGGGCTTAACCAGTCTCAGGCTGACCCCCGGGCGGAATATCTTCAAGCCACCACTGAAAACGCCAGGGTGACCTTGGAACGCTTGGTGAATCCCGGAGAATCCGGGGCACCTCTGTTGACTGCCGAGGGAAAAGTTCTGGCTATTGCCAGCGGCGCGAATCAGTGTGTCGCTATTCAGGTGGCCCGTAAACTCCTCCCATGAGCCTCAACAGTAGTCGAGAGTCAAAAGTCGAGAGTCAAAAGTCGAGAGTCGAAAGTCGAGAGTCGAGTGTCGAAGGTCGAAGCACCATGGGGAAAAACCCGCCAGCCTGTCATTCCGAGCGAACCCAGGCCTGTCATTCCGATCCCGCAGTCGCGGGAGAGGAATCTCGCTTTGTTTCCAGAGCGAGATTCCTGTCCGTCAGCCGACGGCTGGGAAGGACAGCGATCACAATTTGTGGACCGAGATTCCTCCCCTTCGCTCTGCTCAGGGTCGGAATGACAGCGATCACAGTTTTCGCAGGCGGCGGCTTCACCCACGCTTGGTCGCAGCAGGAGATGGTATCCCAACTCAAAGAGAAAGTTTCAAAAGCCGGGGTATTCTTCCGGGCGGACGCTCCGCGGGTGCTGCGCAACTCCAATGATCCCTGCCTCCCTCTCTATCTCGAAATCATTAACGGAGTCGAAAAGACTGCCCATACGACGGGCACCGGCCTGTCGCAATACATAACGCGGGAACCCCTGAAGCTGCTGGGGCTAAACCTGTATGTGAAACCCGCCGGGACGAGGCGCCAATTCGTCGCCGACCCGCTACCGCTTGGCGAAAGCAAGGATTTCTCGTTTGACACACGGAGCAACGGCCAACCCCTGACCATTACAGACCGGATGAAGAAGACACTCGAAGTGCCTCGTGAGTCTATCGACACCTACTTGAGGCAACACTTCATTGGCGGTCCGTTTCATGCCGTTGACCTGTGGGTCTCCTTTCGTTTGGAAGGATGGCCCACTCAGGATTTCTATCTCCGCGTGGATTTGAATGCGCCCCCCTTGCCCAGCCTCCCCGGTTGGTACCGGGGCGATGTGCACTACCACTGCGCCTATACCGACAATCCTGCGGAACGCGGATACCCCCTGTCCGTGACCAAGCAAACAGCGCTTCACGCCGGTTTTGATTGGCTCATTCTTACTGACCACTCCACTGACCTCAGCGTAGAACGGTATGCCCAGGAGTTACAGGAAGTTCAGAAATATCGTGACGGGCGCCTCATGCTCATCCGCGGCGAAGAGATCACAACGGCTTCCAGCAAACAGACACTGCTCACCACCGTGCACATGCTCGCCATGCCCTCACCAGATAACCCCGAGAAGGGGTTTCCCAATCCCTCGAATCCCCAGGAAGACGTCATCTTGAGTGGGGACGGGTCCGTGGCCTCAGCCGCGCTGCCCTTGAAGGAGGCCTTGTCGCGCGTCGCGGCCGCGGGTGGCTTCGCTTATGCAGCCCATCCTTTCGATCCCATCAGTCCCCTGATGCGCGGCGGGAGTTGGGATTTGGATGCTGATTTTCTGGCGCCGGAGGGCAAGCAACTCCAAGCCGGACTGGTGGGGCTGGAAGCATGGAACCGTGCCACCATGGCCACGGCCGACGACGCTCGCGACCCC